>Ga0114922_10000518_pt1 | contig 36988 bp, 37 predicted proteins | sample AartaG_FD_100975 | JGI IMG/M metagenome (GOLD analysis project Ga0114922, IMG submission 100975) | Deep subsurface microbial communities from Aarhus Bay to uncover new lineages of life (NeLLi) - Aarhus_00045 metaG | ecosystem: Environmental > Aquatic > Marine > Oceanic > Sediment | place... | reverse complement strand
GCAAGCAAACATGCAGACAAAATACAAACGTATTTCATTATCAGTACCTTCTGTTTTCTTCGATTAATCCAGTTTTCTGTAATTAATGTCCATGGCTTCGAGACGTTTGAGATGGTGGCGGAGACGGGACATAAAGTTTTCGTAGCTCTTCAATTGTTTTTGAGACCATGCGACCTCGGACAGGGCGATAGCTCGCGGGTAGGCCATATACTCACGATGCTTCCGGTTCGAAATATATTCACCCCATAGCTGGCCCTGGACTCCCAAGACGTGCTTAGTATTCTCGCCTTTAATGGCTTTTGGAACCGGGTTGTATTGATAGACTTTTTCAAGCGGCAGAAATCCGCCGATGGCCAAAGGTTCGTTTTCACGAGGACCCTGATAATAGTCGAAATAAGTGTGCGAAGTCGGCGCCATAACGACATCGTGTCCGGCATTGGCCGCGGCGATGCCTCCTTGTTCACCCCGCCATGACATAACGGTCGCCCCCGGAGCGAGGCCGCCTTGCAGGATTTCGTCCCAACCGAGCAGCCGCCTGTTGTTCCCGGTCAGAAAGGCATCCATCTGTTTGATAAACCAACTGTGCAACTCATGTGCGTCGTTGCAGCTGAGCAGTTTCATCTGTGCCTGCATCTCAGGGTCGTTTTCCCAGAGTTTCAAATTTGCCTCGTCGCCCCCGATATGAATGAAACGGCTGCCGAACAGCTCAATAACTTCTGCAAGCACGTCCTGCATAAATTCCACCGTTTCGGGACGGGGAGCCACCAGGCCGCCCAGCGCTGCCCATCGCTTATCGAGCGACATACCCTCTACACGGGCGGGATTGATGCCTATAAACGGATAGGCGTTAATCGCTGCACCGGCGTGGTATGGCATCTCGATCTCGGGCACTATCGTTATATGGCGTTTCCCGGCGTATCGGATGAGCTCGCGAATCTCCTGCTGCGTGTAGAAACCGCCCATACCACCACTGCGGTCTCGACTGGAAGCGAGTTTTGTCAGATTCGGATACTTTTTGATTTCAATCCGCCAGCCAATGTTGTCGGTCAGGTGCATTTGCAGCCGATTGAACTTGTGCATTGCCATGCCATTGAGAAACTTCTTTACGTCATTAACCGGTATGAAGTGGCGGGCCGGGTCAATGAGTAAACCTCGCCATTTAAAGCGAGGATAATCGGTAATTTTAATGCAGGGTATTTTCCAGACAGTGTTTTGGACCTCTGTTTTGTTGTAAATTGATGCCGGCAGCAACTGAAGCAGGGTTTGAGTTCCATAGAAAAGTCCCGCCGGTCTCCTTGCGCGAATCAGGATTTGTTTGGCGGAAACATCGAGTATGTATCCTTCATCGCCGAGTTGCGGTATTCGCAGATCAATTGCCAACTTAACAGTCTGGGCTTTCGGTCGCGCTTTGGAGGCAAGTTTCAATCTATAGCCCATTGCAGGCGCCAGTGCATCAATAAGTTTCAATGCCTCGGTTTGGGCTTCTTTTTCCGCTATAACCCGTATTGAAGGTTTGAATACGAAGGAACCGTCACGTTGCTCAATCGAGACAGGTGTGGGAATGATGTTAGTCATTTTACTGTATGAACCTGTTACTGTGGTAGGTGTAAACAATAAAAATGCTAATGTGATTAAAACGCTAAGAAATTTGGTATGTCTATCGTTTTTCATAAGTGATTTTTCCTCTTAATAAATCGTAGTGCTGCAGCCGACTTTTCATAAATACGAGAGCTTAAAACTTAGCAATCGTGTGTCCATCATAGATTTTATATCATATTTTCATTACAGGCACTATGTTTTCCGGGAAATTCAGATCCAATAATTATATGAATTGATAGCTGGCAAAAGAAGCATTATAACGTTAAAATCATAGAAAAAGGAGTTCCCAGCACTAATTTGCTGATTGTGTTGGTGGTGAAATGTTAGGAAACTTATATGACTCGAAACATTAAAAACGATGGGCGGAATTTACAAATTAGTGCTGGATCACTTATGGCTGAGATATCACAATTCAGGTTCCCAACCGACATACGTTTTGGTGCAGGCGGTCGTTCTTTGCTGGGTGAATTCGGCCGGAAGTACAAGGTAAGCCGGCCTTTGTTAGTAACAGATTCAGGGTTGGTTAAAACCGAGGCGTTTTCACTTGTTGAAGAGCAGATGAAAATTGTCTGGCCCGGGGGATTTACACAGTTTACGGATGTGCATCCAAATCCGACTGACGTGGACGTTGATTGTGCGCTCAGTGCGTATTTGCAAGGCAAATGTGATGGTGTTGTCGGGTTGGGCGGCGGCAGTGCTCTCGATGCGGCGAGGGCTTTACGGCTTAAGGTAGCTTTTCCGGATGTTGCGTTGATGGACATGCCTTTTGATAGACTGCCGCAATTGGTTCCTATGTGCGCGATTCCAACGACGGCAGGCACCGGCAGTGAGGTTGGGCGAAGCAGTGTTATCACAATAGGAAAGATGGGAAGAAAAGCGATATTCGGTGCACAGCCATTGATGGCGGAGATGGCAATACTGGACCCTGAATTAACCGTTGGATTGCCCCCGCACCTGACCGCCTCGACCGGTATGGACGCGATGACCCACGCCATCGAGTCATTGGTATGCCCGGTTTTTCATCCGATGTGTGACGCAATTGCTCTTGAGGCAATCCGTATGGTGTGGATTTACCTGCCGAGGGCATATTCCAATGGAGTGGATATCGAAGCTCGCGGAATGATGCAGGTGGCCGCAGCGATGGGAGCAGTGGCATTTCAAAAAGACCTCGGTGCGGCACATTCTTTGTCACATCCATTATCGAGTGAGTTTGGTATTCAGCACGGTCTTGCCAATGCAATATGTCTTGCTGCCGTAATGGAATATAATAAGGAGGTATCGGCGGCTTTATATGCGAGGGTCGCGCAATGTTTCGGGGTCAATACATTCGGTATGCCGGATATTGAGGCCGCAGATAAAGCTATCGAGGCGGTCCAAGATCTCAATAAACGTATCGGAATTCCGAAATCGCTGCGTGAAGTTGGCATAAAAGAAAAGCAGCTTGAAATGCTTGCTAAAAAGGCCTTCGAGGACCCATGTCATGCGTCGAATCCCCGAGTCTGCACGGAGCAGGATTTGCTAATGCTTTACAAAGAAGCTTTCTAAACAGTATTCAATTCCAAGCTGTCTAACTTGCCTTGGAGGTATGTTATGTCTAACGGTTTTACGGGAACCATTCTTAGAGTTAATTTGACAACAGGTACGGTCGAAAAGCAGAATTTCGACGAAGATTTCTACCGTATGTACCTTGGCGGAGGTGCTTTCGGGACCTACTTTCTTCTTAAGGAGAGTTCCCCCGACTTAGACGCTTTGGCCGAACAGAACGTATTGACCATCGCGCCGGGAGTTACTACGGGTGCACCGGTCAGTGGAGCGAGCCGTTGTTGTGTAACAGCTTTGTCACCGGTTACCGGTGCAGTTGGTGACAGCCAGACCGGAGGAAATATCGGGCCGATGATTAAACGGGCCGGTTACGATGCTGTTGTCATAACGGGCAAATCGAATACACCGGTTTATTTACAGATTGACGGAGAAAAGGTGCAAACAAGGGAGGCGGGTCACCTGAAAGGCCGAAACGTTCTTGACGTGTATGATGCTCTTACGAAGGAACTGGGCGGTGGTAAGCTCAGCATTCTGCAGTGCGGTCCGGCCGGAGAAAAACTCGTACGATTTGCATGCCTCGTGGCGGATTTAAACGATGTTGCGGGCAGGACGGGTATGGGAGCCGTTTTTGGGAGCAAGAATCTGCGTGCAGTTGTCGTCAGAGGGGACAATAAAATAAATTTTGCTGACTCGGAAGGGCTCAGGAAATTAGGACGCCTGGCCTCGGAGCGACTACCTGATTCGGGATTTCCAACAACCCTGAGTAAGTATGGGACGCCGGGAGTGGTGGGATTTCAAGCAGAAGCCGGCAATCTGGCAACGCATAATTACTCTCGAAGCTATCACCCGGACTACAAGAATCTGGACGGGGCTGTTTTTGAACCAAAAATAGGAGCGGGCTTTACCACATGCTATGCATGCGTTGTCGGATGTCACAGGAAAGTGAAAACAGAAAAGCCTTACGAGGTCACCGACAGACTTGGCGGGCCGGAGTTTGAGACGCTTGGGCTTCTTGGTTCGAACCTGGATATTACCGATCCGGCAGTAGTAGCCAAGGCGAATGAGCTGTGTAACAATTATGGAATAGACACTATTACAATGGGGGGGCTGGCTGCGTATCTATTTGAGTGTGCGGAGAGAGGCCTGATTACACCTGAGGCGACAGACGGTAAGTCACTTGGTTTCGGTGACCCGGAAGCGCTGCTCTGGCTGATTGAGCAAGTAGCTCAGCGGAAGGGCATAGGTGACATATTGGCTGAGGGATTTAGAGCCGCAATCGAGCACTTCGGCCGGGGAACTGCTGCTTATGCAATAAATGTAAAGAACAATGGCCTGGCTGTACATATGGCACAGGTCAAGCCAAGCCAGGCGCTGATGTATGCGGTCTGTCCTATCGGTCCCGACCATATGTCGTCGGAGCATGACTGGCTTTTGGCCAGTGATTCCGAGGCACGCAAAGGGCTGGGTATCTTTAAATCCGCCCAGTCTGTTTCTGCTGAGCAATCAGGAGTTCGTGAAGCCTCGGATTCGTACAAGCTTGACAAGGTGCGCATGACTGTTTACTCGCAATATTTCTATAGTTTGCTCGATACGTTGTGTTTGTGCATGTTTTGCTGGGGGCCCGGGAACCTGTTTAATTACCGTGAGCTCGAAGATTTGCTCGGCTATACTACGGGCTGGGAATGTACACTGTGGGAGTTGATGAAGGTCGGGGAGCGACGGGTGAATATGATGCGACAGCTCAATGCCAAGAGAGGCTTTACTCGTGAACATGACCGTCTTCCGGAAAGACTCAGTGAGGCCCTGCCTGACGGCCCGGCAAAAGGTAAATGCGTTGACAGTGAGGGCTTTGTGAAAATGCTGGAGCAGTATTATGGTTTGATGGGCTGGGACGAAAAGAGCGGTAATCCGACAGATGCCAAATTGCTCGAACTCGGTCTTGAGTGGACACTTTAAGCTTCGTTATACATGAGTTTTACTAACGGCCGGCAGTGGGCAGGACCAGCTTATTTAGCCAATTGACGAATTCACATTGCCGGATTCGGTCGGAAAGCACATCGTCATCGATAGCTAATTGCCAGCGCAGGTCTTTTCGGTCGGGTTCTCTTGCAAGCTCCTCCATACGCACCACGAGATTCATCAAGTCTTCATGGCTGCGGAAAAATCCGGCTTTGACGAGTTTTTTCTCCCGGGCAACAATTAATCTTGCCATCTCGTGCAGGTCGTATTCGGGATGGTACTGTGTGGCCCAGAAAGTTCCGTTTTTGTGAGTTACTTCTATTGCCTGAACATTGGCGAAATTGTTGCCGGCCAGCAGGACACCACCGGGCGGAAGCTTAGTAACCATATCATCGTGGCTTACGAAGCCTTCAAATATACGGGGCTTGCCTTCAAACATAGGATGATTGTATGCCTCTGGCGTCTGGTGAATTTTACGCGCCATTCCCATTTCACGTCCTTTTGGATTAGGCTCGACCTGGCCGCCGGCGGCAAAGGCGGCCATCTGTATCCCCCAGCAGCTTCCGAAGCTCGGTACTCCCACCTCGTAAGCGTTCTTTGCCAATTCGATTTGGCTACAGACGCTGGAGTTGGCCGTGTCATAAATGGTAAGGTTGCAGCCGGTCCAGATTATCCCGGCATAATTATTGAGGTCTTTTGCCGAAGGCATATCAATACCGGGGTCGCTTGGAAGCAAAAGATCATATACAACTTGCTGCAGGTGCTGGAGAAGCATATCCGTGTAAAGCTCCCATGCGAGCTTCATTCCGGCTGTCTGAAGGTCATCGCGGCTTTGTTTTGGATAGCCGTCAATAATTAGAAATCGTAAGGGAGTTGTCATTCGTTACTCCTGTGTTAATTTTTGTTTAATCTTTCCAAAATGCCAGGCAAGTCCCTGAAGCTGCTGCAGATTGCATCCGCCTTAGTGTTTTCACTGCAGCGGTCTTTGACTACCGTACATAGAACAGCACGAGCGCCAATGGCGTGCGGTCCTTCTATGTCTTTTAATTCCCGGTCTCCGATATGTACAATCTCAGCGGGTGTGACACCAATATCTTTAGCTGCCGCCTGGAAGACGACGGCGTTTGGCTTGGCGCAGCCGATTTCATCTGAAAAAACAAAGGAACTGAAATATTTCAGAATATCGTAGTCTGCCAATAACTGTCGAAGAGCACGGCCCGGACTGAAAATGGCATCTGAAATCACCCCTGTCTTGTATTTCCCCTGCAGGGAGCTTAATACGTTGGCTATATTGGGTGCCAAATCAGGGCGGACTGACAATTCCATATCTTCATGCAGCCGCACCAGCTCATCGAACTCAGGCTTAGGCAGATTACGTTTCAAGCCCTTGAGCAGGACCGAAAGACGCTGGCGAACCGTCCACGTGACATTTTGTCCGTACCACACCTGGCGAAATGCAGCGTCTGCCGTATCGTATGCCAGATCAACCAGTTCCCGTAGAATTGGTTCATGGCGTTCTAAGAATTGCTGGACAAGATTTCGCCGTTCAACCGGCTTTGGTGCAAGCCCCTGAGCTTTACGCTTTGGCTCATCCGAATCATCGATTAAAACAGTGTCCCACAAATCAAAGGTAACTGCTTTTATTGCTGCTTTATTCATCAAAACTTATTTTCCCCCGAAATGCAGGTTTCTTATTGACGTTACTACAGTAGGTATGGCTTTTGGTAATAAACAATCTCCAAAATCTTATGAGGCCGTATATAATAAAATTAAAATTTTAATCCTCTATCTTGCCTAAGTACCATCTGCGAGGAACATCTTCGCCGGTGGTTTCAGCTATCTCGGATACATGGCCGTCCAGCCAGCAGGTCATCGATATACGCCTGTGGCGGAAACACTCCTGAACCGTGTCATGCCACTGATCTCCAGACCAAGTGGTGTCGACAAAGCCGGTCCCACCCTGGCTGCTGGGACGCCATTGTGTTAAATTGATACGCTCTCCGGGCCGGATGTGGAACATATCTCCGTTGTCGTCAAGGAGTTGTTCTATGTGATCCTGAAAAGCAATGACCTCGCTTTGGCGTTTGAATTTAATGTCAATATTTTCGTCCGTGATGTAACCATTAAGACCATATGAGCAGTATGCGAAGTAATGCTGCGCCTGTCTTCCCCATGGGTCCCCCCATTCAGGCCAGTCATCGACGCGTTCGGCAGCGGGACAGGCAAAGATTTTTTTATTCTCGGCGTATGGAAAGTATGCAATTCCCCAGTAAGCCAAAGAGTCATTTGGGCCGTATAGTGTAACCTTGGGCAGTCCTACATGTGCATTATCCCAGAGGCCGTTATTTGGAGAGTCATGCGTCTTTCCATCATGGTCGTCCGCATACATTCTAAGGGCCAGCCCTAATCCTCCAACATGTACTTTACAGACGGTTTTTCTTGCTTGTGCCCTCGCAGCCCTTAGAGCAGGCATTAGAATCGCAAGCAAAACTGCTATAATAGCAATCACGACCAGCAATTCAATTAAAGTGAAGGCTTTTTTGTTTTTCATCTTTATTGCCTCCTACAAAATGCCGTGTCTGACTATCATGGTTAATTAACCCAGTTACTCAGTTTGTCATATATAAAATACCAGAAGAAGGCATTTAATTTCAAGTATTTTTACGAATATATTGGTTTTCTAATTCAGTTTGGTTTCACCTGCTTTACGTTAATTAGCTGTTCTCAGGCCAATATCTCTCGGTAATGATTTTATCTTCTGTAAAGAAGTTAATAATCGCCTTGCCCTGGGCTTTAATATCTGCGAAGAACGAGGCCTTCATCCCGCCGAACGGCAGATATGCAACGGGGGCCGGGATGCCGACATTTACACCGATCATCCCGCATTCTGTTTCGAGCTTGAACTTGCGGGCGTAATAACCGTTCTGAGTGTAAATCGATGCGCCGTTGCCATATTCAAGGTTGTTGATGATTTCTATCGCTTCGTCGAGAGAGCCGGCCTTCAGGATTACTATTACCGGACCGAATATTTCGGTAGTATGAATTTCCATTCCCGGTTTGACATCCGTAAATACAGTCGGGCCTATGAAGTAGCCGTTTTCACAGCCGGGCACAACTATATCGCGTCCGTCAAGAGCCAGAGTAGTACCTTCTGAGATACCGGTTTCTATCATATCGAGAATGAACTGTTTTGATTTGGCCGAGATAACCGGGCCCATAACCATTGATTCATCTGCTACTTCAGGGTCCAACGGGTCGGCAACAAGAACGTTTTTGGAAGCTTCAGTAAATTTCTCACAGACGGTCTTGTACATATCGTTCCCAACGACAACTATCGCCGAAGCCGCCATGCAGCGTTGTCCGGCACAACCAAAGCAGGAAGTTATCATATTTCGAAGCATATCATCGACCCTGGCGTCGGGCATTGCCACAAGATGGTTTTTGGACGAGCCCATTGCCTGGCAGCGTTTTTGGTTTTGAGCACACATTTCAGAGACGATTTTACATGTTCTTGTTGAGCCAACCAGAGAAACACCTTTGACGCTGGGATTTTCAATAAGGGTTTGGCCTACGACCCTGTCTCCGTTAACGAGATTGAAAACTCCTTTAGGCAAACCAGTCTGGCCGATGTATTCCGTAATCAACTGCATTGTCAGGGGCACTTGTTCCGAAGCCTTGACTACATAAGTGTTACCAGTAGCAAGAGCATAAGGGAGGAACCAGAACGGAACCATCGCAGGAAAATTAAACGGTGCTATCATTGCAAAGACACCTATTGGCAGGCGAATCACTTCACCGTCAATGTCATACGATGCACCTATCAATTTATCTCCCTGCTGTAATACGGGCATGCCACAGGCAGCTTCGATATTCTCGAAGATCCGTTTCATCTCAGCCCGTGCATCCGGCAGCGACTTTCCCATCTCCTCGACAAGTGTCCGGGCGATTTTTTCTTCGTTTTCGCGCAGTAAACTGTCCAGTTCGTATAAAGGCTGGACCCTTCGGGCTACCGGGGTCCGGCTCCAGGCCTTAAAGGCCTGGGCAGCGGCGTCGATGGCGCGATTGGTTTCTTCGGGTGTAGAGAGGGGTGTTTTGCCGATAATCTGTCCCGTACTGGGATTTTCAATATCTAAATAACCGTTGTTCTCAGGTGTAATCCACTTGCCATCAACATAATTCTTGACAGTCTTCAAACTCATTTTCTGCTCCAATGTATCAGGTTACAAACTTCTTTATGAATTTGTATTAGTTATTAAGGTTACGGTTTGTCGCCCATTCTGAGTCTTTGTTCGATTTCGTTGATAACAGCAGGAACATCTGCAATGGATTCAACAACATAATGAGCACCTGCTTTGGCCAGACCATCTGCGGCTTTTTCCACTTTGCGTTTGACTTCATCGGCCGGCAAGGCGTTCAATTCCTTGAGGTTAAGCCCCACTTCGTTGCCGGTTTTAGCAAGGCCGACAGTCCATGTTCCTGCGTTCAGCCCTTCTGAAATGCCCGGCTTGGTATCGTCAACTTTCACCACCGCTTCCGGAGGAAAAATGCGCGCCTGCTGCATGTTACTTATGACCATCCATGGCTCAGGCCGGCCGGGACATCGCTGGCGCAGGAATTGGTATCAGGGATATAACCCTGTTTTTTAGCTTCACGAAAGTTTATCTCCATAGCTTCAGTGAAATAGCCACTGGTGGAACCAATTTTAATCACCCTACTTTTGAGCTCGTCAACTGTTTCGGCCGTCCCCGGAATAAGTTCCGAATAGTCGGCAATGCATGCGACCTGCAGCGGTACGAAATCTTTTTCGAACATGTCCTGCACATCCGCTTCAGTGCACTTTTTATTGTGAACCTTTTCCCAAAGTTTGGCGACTTCATCCTGTTGTGATATTGCCCTGACGTGGTCAAGTTTCTTAAGCCCCATAGGCCGTCGTGCCTGCTCCATTGTAATATTCACTCCACGGCGTTTGAAAACTTCAATGAAGACGACCGCGGGGGCATAACAGCCGTAATCCAAGGTTGTTCCCGCCCAGTCGAGGATAACCATTTTGACCGGACCTTTATATCTTCTGTTATATACAAAATCCATATCGTGTTCCTTTCGTGTGTTTTTAGTCACGTTTGTTTGTAATCAAATATTGAGTGCAATTTTTTGTCTGTTTTAAAACAGTGTTTCTTGTAACAGCTATCATTTAATTTCTTTAAGGCTTTCGTCCAGAATGTCTAAAGCTTTGTCCATTTGCTGTTTAGTAATAGTCAGTGGGGGAGTCAGGGTTATAATGCTGCCCATTGTTACCTTAAAGCTAAGCCCTTTAGTGAGTGCGCTGTACATCACCTGCTCGGCTTGTTCGGTTGCCGGCTCCTTAGTCTTTCGGTTTTTGACCAGCTCCATACCCATTAACAGGCCAAGGCCTCTGACTGCTCCGATTATTTTGTGCTGCTGCATCATTTTGTGCATTCGATCCAAAGCGTAATTGCCCATTTTTTCTGCATTAGCCAGCAGATTGTCTTTTTCCAGACATTCGATTGTTGCAATAGCCGCAGCACAGGCAACGGGGTTCTTTTCATGTGTATAATGGCCAAGTGCACGATCAGGGGCTACGTCTAAATCCTCACGGGCAATAAGAGCAGCTAATGGAAATATTCCGCCGCCCAGACCCTTGCCAATCACAAGCATATCCGGAATAACATCAAAATTTTGGCAGGTGAACATTTTCCCTGTGCGGCCGAGACAATGGGGTATTTCATCGAGTATAAGCAATGCGCCGTATTTATCACATGCCGCACGAATTTTCTTCCAGTAACCAATCGGAGGAACAACCGACGTACTTCGCACAGTCTCAGCTATAACGGCAGCGACATCGCCTTCTTTACTCAAGACATACTCGACATAGTCGGCACACTTGAGGGTGCAGTTATCCTCACATCCCCAAAGGCATCTATAGCAGTCCGGTGGCGGGACATGCTCGGTGCCCGGCAGGAGCGGGCCGGCATCCCTGCGAAAGACAGCCTCTCCACCTATTGAGATGGCATCGAGCGAGGCACCGTGGAAAGAATCCCACATTGAAATAGTCTTAAATTTTCCGGTTGCCATCCGTGCCAGTTTCAAGGCCATTCCAATGGCCGCAGTTCCAGCCGGTGCAAAGAGAACCTTGTTTAATTTGCCGGGAGTCATTTGGGCCAGCTTTTCAGCAAGCTTTATCGCAGGTATGTTGGTATAGCGGCGTGTGCAGAAGGCAAGCTTGTCTATTTGATTCTTGATAGCATCAATCACGTGACGGTTGGCAAATCCAACCTGGTGCACGTTGTTGCCGTGGAAATCAATGAAGCTGCGGCCCTGGAGATCTTCAAGGTTAATACCTTCACAATGAGACAGGACATTCAAACATGGAGTTGAAAGTGATTGGTGCAAAAAATACCGGGCATCCAAATCAAGCCAGTTCTGAGTCTCGGCGTCAATATGCTTTTTCGCCCAGGCCTTGCGACGCGGAGAGATATTCAGGTCGCCTTCCGACCGCAGGCTGTCAAGATTTTTCTTTTTAAATCGCATCTTACTCTCTTAAACGACACAATACTAAACAAAGTATTATTTGTTAGTGCTTTACTTAAGTTTAACACCCATCTGGGCTATTGTCTGCCTGATTGTAGCCAGGAGGGCTTTGATATCGGCTTCGAAGATTTGGCCGATATTACCAATCCGGAAGCAATTAGCGTCACTAACCTTGCCGGGATAAATTACATAATCCTTTTGATTCAAACTTTCATAAAACTCTTCGAAGGAAAAATTCGAGTCATCGGGATACAGGAACGAGGTGATAATATATCCCTGGTGTTCAGGTATGAGGTATTCTTTAAATCCCATTTTGCGCATACCTGTGACGAGAGTTTCGTAGTTTTTACGATAACGCTCGGCCCTGCCATTGACGCCGCCTTCTTCCTCCAGCTCCTCAAGGGCCTGACGAAATGCCACAAGAGTATGGGTAGGGGGGGTAAAACGAAACTGGCCGTTCTTCTCAAAACCCAGATACTGATCCAGAAGGTCAAAGCTAAGACTGCGTGCGTAGCCGGCAGTTTCCTTGAGCGAGCTGAGCTTGCATAAAATAAAAGAAAAGCCAGGAACACCCTCAATACACTTATTGGCGGAAGAGACGAGATAATCAATATTGCACTCGGTAAGATTCAAAGGCACTGCGCCAAAACTGCTCATAGCATCTACGAAATACGTGGCGCCTGATTTTGCAACATGTTGACCGATTTCCATTATAGGATTGATAATTCCTGTTGTTGTTTCGCAGTGTACGACAGAGACGTTGGTAATTTCTTTGTCGTTATTTAGCATTTCTTCTATTTCCGGGAGATTGGGCGTTGTGTTTTCGGGGTATTCGAGTGTGATAGTGTCAATCTTAAGAACTGATGCGATTTTAGCGAGCCGTTTTCCATATGCCCCGTTAATAATTATCAGCATCTTGCCATCCGGCGGGACCGTAGATGAAACGACGGCTTCAAGGCCGAAAGTACCGCTGCCCTGCATAAGAACGGCGGTGTATTCATCCGGACTGGCTTGTCCCAGCTCAACCAGTTTGCGTCTGATTTGCTGAACAATTGCAATAAATTCAGAATCCCGAGACCCCAGGTCTCGCATCATAGCCTGCTTAACGGTCTGACTGGTTGTCAGAGGGCCCGGTGTAAAGAGGATTTTGTCTTTGTGCTTTTTTGTTTTCATCAAATAGAGTCCGAATTATGTTTGGAGGCCGTTTTGTGAGCCTCGGGGACCCAATTCCATTTTATTGCGAGCAGGCATCCTGCGATAAGGGATATTGCAACGAAGAAATAGAACAAGCTGTCCCAACCGAATTTGTCTGCTATATAAGCGACTACAAAACCCGATACCATCTGTCCGAGGGAGCCGACACCATTAATGACGCCGGCGGCTAATCCGGCTGCCTTTGGTGAACATGCATCAATAGCTGCGGCGCCCGACATCAATGCGTCCGGGCCATATGTGAAGAATCCTATCAGAGATATTCCAATTGCATTACCAAGGTGGCTCCAGGCGGCTAATTGGGGATGGAAAAAGCAAACTATGGCCAAACCCCACATTCCAAGAGCTCCCACAGGCATACGCCGAGCCTGGAATAGTTTGTCCGAAACATAACCGGCGGCAATTATACCGACAAAGCCCGCTGCTTCATAAAGAATAGAAGTATAACCGGCTTCCGCAAGGCTGTAGCCAAGATGCTCCACCATATAATATGGCAACCAGAAAAGCAAAGCATAGCGTCCCATTTTCGTGAAGAAATACATAGTACTGATAAGCCATACTACGGAGTTTTTCAGAACAACAGCAAGAATTTCTTTTGAGGACAATTCTGTATTATTTGCATTCTCTGCTGATTCGTAACCAGCGGAATCGTCTTCGGCAATCTCCTGAAGGCCTGCATCGCTGGGTTTATTACGCGTGAAACTGATAAAACACAATGCTATAAGAGTCAGTGCGACAGACGGAATCCAGAAACTTCGACGCCATCTCGACTTGAATTGCTGCGGATAAGCCTGCTCCAGCAAGGTTTTGTTGAAGTGAATACGGTTTTTGCCTTTCAGCTCCTTTTTGCGCTGATCAGGAGTTTTCGCAAGCAGGTCTTCTATGTTAGCTATGGTTATATCTGATAAATGGATGCCGGCAAAGCGTTGTTTATCGTAAAGCCATGGTCCCTTGAGTACTGAGTTTAATTCTTGTACCAATGCCTGAAGCAGCGATTCGGGAACAGGTCCTGTTCCATCGTATTTAGTGAGTAATTGCCGTGTTTCGGACGAAAATTGTTCTCTCAGGTTCTTTGAGAGCGAGTTTTGATTGTCGCGCAATTGAATTGCCAAACCGGATGGGTCTTTGAGGTCGTTTGCTCGCAGCAGCAATGGGTGTGTTACAATAAATGTTGCAAGGCCCGTCGCTACGATTGCGCCGATGACATAACATGTTGCCCACCAGGACATGACCACGCCCCGTTCATTGCGCCGAAACCAGGGTGCCATATTCTTGACGGTTCCGGACCATCCGGTCGATTGTCCGATTCCATTGATACACCACCACAAGCCAAATACCAGCAGGGCGGTACCAAATCCCATAAAGATATTTGCCAGTATTGATACAAACAGCCCTATACCTACAATCAGACGAGGACCGAACTTGTCGGATAAAAAACCGTTGTAAAACTGGCCCAGCGCATAAAATAGGCCGTAAAAGAACAGAACCATTGCGAAATTGTCTTTCGTAAATCCCTTATCCTGACTCAATAAAGGCATTGCAATACTGAGATTCTTACGGCATAAATAAAATCCGCCGTATACCAGCCAGGTTACAGCGAAAATCCGGTAACGCCAAAACCTGTATTCTCTGGTAAGTGTAATTGCCATATCTGTTATCCACTAACAGCTAATATTGTGTTATCTTTTTCACATAAACCGGCAGATAAACCGTTCAAATAATCTTACAGACTGTATATCATCAGTTATAACAATGGCAATCGCCACATAATATATAACCAATCGGCATTAAGCAACAATCGATTCCCAAATATGAAATTCAATTAAAGTGGCAGGGGGGACAGTTCAAGGTAAGTGTGAATTCCCAAGGTTGATGCTTTTGTAAAAGTTAACATTTACTCTTTACTTTGTTTAAAAGATATTTGTCTTTTTTAAATGAAATCAGCTTCTAAAAAGTTTCTCATATTTCCCACATATGAGAAACTGCCTTTTGAATATACGGATAAAACCCATTGTCTTTCCGTTGCAGTTTTTGGAAAAACAACAAATTTCTTTCATTTTTTTGTAATTATCGGCATTACTGGTTGTAAAGTTTTATTTATAAGGAGATTGTGCGGCTGATTTTTTTTAACCTAACTAAAAAAATATTATTAATTTTATTGACGGAGATAACGATTATATATATAATGCGGCAAAATAACTTTGTGAATGTGAACACAATCACAAAATAAAGGGTATAATGAATTATGCGATACAGAAGGATACCAGACGAAACAATTAGACGGCTGCCAATTTATTTGCGGGGGCTAATTTTTGCGACTGAGCAGGGTAAAAAGAACATATCAAGCACTGATCTGGCAGATTTCGTTGGTGTTTATTCCTGGCAAATAAGAAAGGATTTTGCGTACTTTGGCGATTTTGGAACACGTGGTGTCGGCTATAACGTTGGGAAGCTCACCAAAGAAATTAAAAGAATCCTTAAACTGAATACTGTTCAGAAAGCAGTTTTAGTAGGGATAGGAAATCTTGGTATGGCAATTTTAGCTTTTCCGGGTTTTCGCATATATGGACTGGATATAGCGGCAGCTTTCGATATTAATCCGAAAAAGGTCGGTAGAAAAATCAAGGATGTTACGATTGAGAACGTTTCCAAACTGGGGACAATAAGACAAAGGAAGATAAAACTTGCAGTTATGGCAGTTCCCCGCAAGGCCGCTCAGGCAACAACGGATATATTAGTAAAAGCGGGCGTAAAGGGTATTTTAAATTTTTCTCCAAGTTATTTAGTAGTACCCAAAAAAGTCAAGGTAATAACCATTGATATTGCGATGGACATGGCAAGCCTTCCTTACTATATACCGGCGACTTGAAGTGTGAAATCAGGTTATAAGGTTGCTGGTTAATAAGAATAGTAAACTGATAGATATATTTTGGTGAAAGAGATGCAAGCTGTTCTTATAAGTGAATTGAAGCCGTTTCTGGATGCTCTGACACAAGAGATGGAGCTATACGTACCGAGAATGTCCGGAACGCATTATGTATATAATAGATATGACGCTTCTGCTAAAGTCCCGATTGAATTCAATAACATACGTGTTTGTACGCCTGTTAAAGAGTTTTTATTTCCCTTACGAGAGCTTGCTGCGGTTTACCCTGAGTCTTTCGAGCCGAATAATATAAAGCCTTTTGCAGTTTTCGGTCTCAAAGAATGCGATTTGCGTTCTATTGAAATCCTGGACAGAGTTTTTAAAGAAGCGGAATTCGAAGACCCGTTTTATGTGGCTCGACGGGAGAAAATGTTCATAATCTCGTCGGACTGCACCCGGCCGGCCGATAGTTGTTTCTGCAATGTATTAGGTGGAAAGCCCTTTGCCCAAAACGGGTTTGATTTGAATGTTTCGCAGGTAAAGGAGCACTTTGTTATCGAAGTCGGTTCGCAAAAGGGCAAAGATTTTATAGAAAAGCACTCCGGGCTTTTTACCAAGACAACCGAGGCCATATTAGCGGAACGAGACAAGATCAGAATCGAGACACAAAAGCAGCTTGAGCATAATAACGCCGATCTCGAATTTGATTCGCCGGTTAATGAAATTGTGGAAAACAGCCAGGATTCTGCTGTTTATGACGAAGAAGCGAAGACTTGTGTTGAATGCCAGGCGTGTACGAGAGTCTGTCCTACCTGCCATTGTTTCTACCTTTATGATACCAGGCAGAAGGATTATTTTGCCAAGATGAAGATGTGGGACAGTTGCATGAGGATTGCTTACGCAGAAGTGGCTGGTGGTGCGAATCCCAGAAAGGCGCTTGGCGACAGGCTAAGACATCGTTTTATGCATAAGTTTTCTTATTTTCTTGAAAGATACGGCCTCGATATGTGTGTTGGCTGCGGCAGATGTGTCGATGCCGAAGCCGGCGAAGTGGATATCCGCAAGGTATTAAAAAAGTTGAACGAAGAACTCAAGGGTAAAGACAAGACAAAAGCGGAAGCTGCAAAATGAAACGAAATCTCTACCAACCTATAAACGGCGGAATTGTTGATATTATAGAAGAATCACCAACGATTAAAAGTTTTGTCGTTGTACCGGAAGAAACATTCAGGTTCGAGACAGGCCAGTTCGTAGAGCTGACTTTGCCCGGAATTGGTGAAGCTCCTTTTACCCCTTCATCATCACCTTCGGATACAACAAAGATGGAAATAACGATTATGAAGGCCGGTCAGATGACTGCTTTATTGCATGATTGCGAGAAAGGGCAAAAAATCGGCATTCGAGGACCTTATGGAAAAGGTTATCCGGTCGGTGATTTTATTGGTAAGGACGTCTATATCATCGGTGGAGGTGTGGGTTTAGCGCCGATAAGGTCTTTGTTTTTGACACTTGTTGAGAGAATAAACGATTTTAAATCAGTTGTTTGCCGGTTTGGTGCTAAAACACCTGATGATTTTATCTACAAAAACACTCTTTTTGACTCCTGGCAGAAGATTGATGGTGTAGATATAAAACTGACCGTCGATGGAGCAAGCGGCGACTGGGACGGCAATATTGGTGTGGTAACCACTATACTTTCGGCTGGTGACGTTGATATTTCTAACGCTGTAGTGGTTGTGTGCGGTCCACCGATTATGATGAAATTCGCAACCATGAAGTTATTGGAGTTCGGATTCGGTCCAGAGCAAATTTATCTATCGATGGAAAAAAATATGAGCTGCGGAGTGGGCAAGTGCGGCCACTGCATGATAGGCAAATATTATGTTTGTAAGGATGGCCCGGTCTTTACATACGAGCAGATAATTGGTTATCCGAACATCTGGGATTGAAAAGCATAGTAAGAATATTATGAGATATTAAATAAGAGATTCAGGATTATGGGTGCGAAGTTAATAATTGACCTGGCGAAATGCAAACTTCAGAAGGAATCCGGAGTACAGTGCTCGTATAAGCACCATCCTCAGAACAAAGGATTTGATTCGTTGCTGGAGTTGATTCGTTTTGCCTTGATATGCCGCAGGTGTGAAGCCGCACCGTGTATCAATGCCTGTCCACAGGGGGCCTTGGAGAAGGTTCCAAGCGAAAAAGGCGGCTTGATGGACAAAATGTTATTGGTTGGTACCGGTCCACGGGGAGCGTTGGAGAAAGTGCCGAAGGATAATATCGATTCCGGTATTCTTAAGCGGTCAAATATGTTATGCACAGGCTGCGGCAGTTGTGCAATAGCCTGCCCGTTTGGAACGATATACACCGATTTGATACCTTTTCCGAGCAGCGTGTGTGATGTATGCAAGGGCAGATTGGCACCTGGTGAAAAACCATTGTGTGTAACTACATGTAGGGATGGAAGTTTAGATTATAAGGAAGTCCATACGGAAGATGATTTTGAAGAGGTATTCGAGGACATCGTTGTTAAGGTCCCCGACGGTGGTTTATGGGAGCCGTTTTTAAGATAAATAAAAGGCAGAGAAGAAATGACTGAAGCATTACAGAATTTATTTTGGATTCTGATTTTTCCGGGTTTTTTGTTTACCATTGTTTTGGGTCTGGCTGCCTGCTGGATAGTTCGCAAGGTCAGTGCTCTTGTGCAATGGAGAGTTGGCCCGCCGCTTTTTCAGCCTTTTTATGACGTTATGAAGCTGATGGGCAAGGAAACACTTATACCACAGGACGCCCAGCGCACTGTTTTTATAGGGGCACCGCTTGTCGGTTTGGCAGGTGTTCTTTTACTTTCGACAATGCTCTGGCGGATTACTCTTGCAGAATCGGACTTCGTCGGTGATGTTATTGTGGCGATTTATCTAATGATTCTGCCTTCACTGGCATTGATTCTCGGCAGCAGCGCCAGTGCCAATCCCCATGCGACAATCGGCACAAGCAGAGAGATGAAGCTTGTGATGGGCTACGAGCTTCCGCTTGTTTTGGCTTTTGTTGTGGTGATTATAAAAACGGCCTCATTGGTAGAACCTGGACGGCAGCTTAGCCTGGTTGCAATTGCTCAAAATGCGCCTGTTCTTAGTATCTCCGGGATGTTAGCGTTTCTTGCTTCATTATTGTGCATTCAGGCGAAACTCGGATTTGTTCCGTTCGATATTGCTGAGTCGGAGACTGAAGTTGCCAGCGGCATAATTATAGAATATTCCGGTCCGCTGCTTGCGATTTGGAAGATTATGCAGGCAATGATGTTAGTGGCTTTACCTCTGTTTTTGGTCATGGTATTTCTCGGAGGAATCGGCAGGTCGGGATGGTCATTAGTATGGGGTATCGGAAAATATGTTTTGGTCCTGGTTTTGATAATCCTGATAAAAAATACAAACCCCCGTTTGCGGATTGACCAGGCGATGAAGTTCTTCTGGGTGTATTGCGGGATTGCTTTGGTTGCAGCTATTATACTTGCATCAATCGGTAATTATTATGGCATCAACTGGCTGTAAGGTGAATTCATGAGCTGGAAAATATGGTCATTGAAAAAATCGGTTTGGGTCTTTCACGTTAATACAGGCGCGTGTAACAATTGCGATATTGAAATTGTGAATTTACTGACGCCTAAATACGACGTTGAGAGATTTGGTATCAGGTTAGTAGGCTCACCACGACATGCCGATGCTCTGCTGGTAACCGGCGTGGTTACCGCCCAGGCGGCTGGGCGGCTGCGAGAAGTATATCGCCAGACCTCAAAGCCCTGTGTTGTCTTTTGTGTGGGGGCTTGCGCTAATCACACGGGGATATTTAACGGCGCTTACCATGTGGTTGGGCCGGTGGATAAGATAATCAGGGAAGTTGATCCCAAAGCAATTATTGCTTATGTACCGGGCTGCCCACCTAAGCCGGAAGCCATGATATCCGGCGTGGTTAAGGCACTGTCGGTTTTATAACAGGATGGGAATATGAAACAGGAAGAATTAAATAATAGATTGTCGGAAATAAGAGACAAGCTCATAAATATCGAGCAGACGATGGACAGCAGAATCTTCCTTTTATGTGAGGCCGAACACAGTTTTGCCGTCAGCAAGTTCTTATTCGAAGACCTGGCGTTAAGATTTGTCATTGAAACGGGAATCGATTCCGAAGATTGCTTTGAAATTCTTTATCATTTTTCGAATGACGAAACCGGTTGTGTTGTTACCGTAAAGGCGTTTATCCGGGACCGCGAGAATCCCTCGATAGAATCTATTACCCCGTTTATACCCGCTGCGGAGTGGATAGAAAGAGAGATACACGACATATTGGGAATTGAGTTTAAGAATCATCCGAATATGAGACGATTGATTTTGGCCGATGACTGGCCCGAGGGTGTTTATCCTTTAAGGAAAGATTTCAAAAAATGAAAGAAAGCGTTAACAAACCGATCCTTGCAGTTGGTCCGTTTCACCCCTTGCAGGAAGAGATGGAATATTTTCAGCTCACAGTTGATGGTGAAATCGTAACCGATATAGATGTAAGAATATCTTATAACCACCGTGGAATAGAGCGGTTAAGCGAAACTCTGCAGTTCGACCAAGTACCTTTTCTGGTTAGCCGTGTTTGCGGCATCTGCTCAGCGTCGCATCCTTTGGCTTATATACAGGCAGTCGAGGAGATAGCCGGAATAACCCCACCCGACCGTGCTTTGTATGTTCGCACGATTATAAACGAGCTTGAGCGTATCCACAGTCATCTGTTATGGGTCGGACTCGGCGGGCATTTTATCGGTTATGACACCGTCTTTATGTGGGCCTGGAAATACCGTGAGCCGGTGCTTGATTTGCTTGAAGAGATAACTGGCAATAGAAATAACTATGGAAATGTGAAGGTTGGGGGATGCCGGGAGGATGTCTCCGAGGAGTCTATTCCCCGGATACAAAAAGAACTCGACGGAATCGAAAAGAAAACGGAGATGCTTACTAAAGCGGTGCTTGATGACCCAATTATTCATTCGCGACTCAAGGGTGTAGGGATATTGACAAAAGAATCCGCTGTAGATTATGCGGTGACAGGCCCGACCGCCAGGGGCAGCGGAATTACTATAGATGCAAGGTATGATGATCCTTATGCGGTTTACTCCGATTTAGACTGGAAAGTAATCACTCAAACAGAAGGCGATGTTTTTGCAAAAGCTGTCGTGCGGCTTCTTGAGGTCCTTGAATCTGTCAAAATGATCAGGCAAGCCGTCAAAAAGCTTCCCAAGGGACCTATTGCCATTGAGGTCAAGGAAATCCCACCGGGAGAGGGTTGTGGGCGTGCTGAGGCGCCCAGAGGCGAAACATTCCATTATGTCCGCAGCGATGGAGGTAACAGACCTGTCCGCCATAAAATCAGAGCACCAAGTTACGTCAATGTTCCTTCTTTTAAGGCCTCGTGTATTGGCCAGCATATTGCTGATGTGACAATTACACTTGCCGCGGTTGACCCCTGCTATAGCTGCACCGAGAGGCTGGCTGTTGTTGATGGGCACAGTAATATTGTTCATGATTATGAGGCGCTGTTGAAATTGTCTCGTGAGAAAACAGCACGGATGAGAAAAGAAATCGGCGCGCCTGAAATTAAGCTGGAGGATTTCTAAATTGAAAGAAATGAATATTCTCTTTGTCTCTGTTTTTTTGCCGCTGATTGCGGGCTTTATTCTGCTTTTTTTGCCTAATAAACTTAAGTCCGTATCGAGGGCGTTAACGTTTATTATTTCTGTTGTTGCATTTGTGCTCGGCATTAAGATATTCACCGGGGGTGAATCTGAGTACATTTTATCTATATTGCAGTTAGGCGAGGATTTTGGCGGCTTTGAACTGGAACTGATACTGAGCGTCAAGCCTCTGGGAGCATTTATATTAATGTTTGCTATGGGCTTTGGCCTGTTAATAACTTTATATTCATTAAAATCCGTCGGCTCGAATACGAAGCGCATCAATGAATATTATGGAGCGATTTTACTTACAATAGGCGGCACTGCAGGCATACTGCTTTCCGATCACTTGCTGTTTTTGTTGATATTCTGGGAGATTGTGACCGTCTCGCTGTATCTTTTAATAACAACAGGAGGCAAAAGCTCCAATTTTGCAGCGACAAAAAGCTTCGCAATGATAGGTGCATCCGATGCCGCTTTTATGCTCGGTGTCTTTATGATATGGACGCTTTCGGGAACATTTATAATCTCAGATATCAGCATGGCGACTGATTCAGCACTTTCAATTATAGCCTTCCTGCTGCTTATGACGGCCGCAATTACCAAAGCAGGTGCATTGCCCTTACATACGTGGCTGCCCACAAGCGGTGAATATGCACCGGCCTCGGTGATGGCACTTTTGCCGGCCGCAATTGATAAGCTTTTGGGGATTTATCTGCTGGTAATTATTGTGCTGGAAATATTTATAATTCAATCAGCGGCTTTAACAATCGTCCTTTCAATCATAGGTGCCGCGACGATTATTATCGCCGTGATGATTGCAATGGTTCAGCATAATCTTAAAAAGCTGCTGTCATATCACGCTATCAGCCAGGTTGGTTATATGGTGCTTGGCATAGCAACCGGAACGCCTGTGGGTATTGCAGGCGGAGTTTTTCATATGCTCAACCATGCAATATATAAATGCTGCTTATTTTTGTGCGGCGGTGCGGTCGAGCAGGCAGCCGGAACTGCTGAATTGGATAAACTCGGCGGCCTGGGTAAAAAAATGCCGATTACTTTTGTTACCTGCTTAATTGCCGCACTTAGTATTTCCGGAATTCCTCCATTCAACGGGTTTGGTTCCAAATGGATGATTTATCAGGGTGTAATTAAGATGGGTACCGAAAATAATGGTACAGCGGCCACATTATGGCCCATCTGGCTTACATGCGCTATGTTTGGAAGTGCACTTACTTTGGCTTCGTTTGTCAAACTTATACATTCGATATTCCTTTCCCGTCTGCCGGATAAACTCAAAGACGTTAAAGAAGTATCTCCACTAATGACGGTTCCAATGATTGTGCTTGCTTCACTCTGTGTGTTTTTCGGAGTATTCTACCACATACCGCTGAAGCTTTTCATTTATCCTGCGTTGGGCGTAGATCCGGATTCTGCAATTTTCGGTACATGGATGTCCGGCCTTGCCACAATTCTGTTAGTTGTCGGTATTGGCCTCGGATTGCTGATATGGTTTGTTGCGAAATTGTCTAAGAATGTCAGGACCGTACCGACATGGACATGCGGTGAAGTTCAGAGTAACGAATCAATGAGAATACCCGGGACACATTTCTACAAAACTGTTTCGAGAATGGGCGGCCTCAAGCAGCTTTACTCTTGTCAGGAAAAGGGATATTTCGACCCTTACGATCAGAGCGGAAAAGCCGGACTGTGTCTGACTAATTTTCTGCGATGGCTTCATTCCGGTGTGCTGCCGATGTATTTGACCTGGGTAGTTTTAGGATTATTGATAATTATATTTGTAATTTGTGAAGTTCGATGAGGTTAATATGTATATCTTCTATGCCCTATTGGTTTTTATGATAATCGCAGCTATCATTGCGATAGAGACAAAAAATCTGTTAAGCGCCGTAATCTGTATCGGTGCCCTCGGGTTCGGGGCTTCGTTGATGTTTCTGTTTTTACGGGCACCGGACATTGCGATAACACAGATTGTGGTGGAAGTTTTGGGTTTGATTATCCTGATTCGCTCTACAATCTCCCGCGATCTGACTTTTATAAGCGGTGACAAAGAATTCTTCGGGACGGTTGTTTCTGTTGTTATTATCTTCGTAATATTCCTGGCCGGTGTAAAAGTATTTGAGACTTTGCCGGACTTCGGAACCGCTGTTTTTGCTCAGGTTCCTGAAGCCGCTTCTCAGACCTACATAAAAGAGGGACTTCAAAGCACTGGGGCGGCTAACATCGTATCCTCGGTTATCCTGGACTATCGAGCTTATGATACACTCGGAGAGGCAACCGTACTGTTTACTTCTATTATAGGTGCAACTGTATTATTGCGAAAAAAGGCCAAGAAACTGCTGGAGGAACCTGATTTATGAAAGGTATGACAATAATAGTAAAGACTATCAGCAGCTGGGTTAAGATGCTGATAGTACTTTTCGGTATTTATATTATTCTTTTCGGGCATCTTACACCCGGCGGGGGCTTTGCCGGCGGCGTGATTTTAGCGTCGTCTTATGTGCTGCTTATGCTGGCATTCGGAAAAGAATTTGTTCAAAAAGACCTGCCTTTGGCTCTTGATTCTAAGCTCGATTGTCTGGGTGCATTACTTTTTGCAGTGATTGCTGTTTTAGGTCTGGTCTTAACAGACAGGATATTCTTTACTAATTATCTCTATCAGGAGTATCTGCCGGGTAAGGAATTCGAACTGATAAGCGCCGGTACTATACCGTTTTCGAATATCGCTATTGGCCTGAAGGTCGGCGCATCACTATTTCTGGTGATATTTCTTTTGTCAACGTTCAGACGTGAGACGTCGGCTAATACAAAGGAGTAAAAACCGTTGGAAATTCTTCTGACGGGACAGGATATTAAAAGATATAAACATGCAAATTGAAAATTTATAACGGGGTAATATTAATGCCTTATGCACTGTGCTTTTTACTGTTTATGCTCGGGCTGTATTGTGCGGTCGTAAAAAAGAACATGGTCAAGATTGTCATAGGAATTATGGTCATGGAATATGCCGTCAATCTTTTCCTTGTTATGCTTGGTTTTCGTGTTGGCGGCATAGCTCCGATAATTGACAGGGCCCAGTATGATCCTGTAATGCGGCAGGTTGCCGCCGGCTTTGTCAGCAGCTCGGTGGATCCATTGCCACAGGCCCTTGTACTTACGTCAATTGTTATTAGTCTGGGCTCGCTGGCCCTTATGATTTCGATATGCATCAGGACCTATGAAAAATACGGCACCTTTGATATCACCCAAATAAGGAGATTAAAAGGATGAGCATACCGCTGCCTCTTTTTATTGCTGTTCCTTTAATAATAGCTTTTGTGCTTCCGATGTTCGGCAGAAAAGGCAAGTCTGCTGCAACCGCCTTGGCCAATATGGTAACCATTTCGCTGCTTGTTTTTGCGGTTGCTTCTATTGGTAAAACCGAGGTTTATGAGATAGGTAAATGGTCTATCCCGCTTGGCATTAATCTTGTCCTTGACGGTTTAAGCTCCCTTTTGCTTTTGGCTGTTAATGTTGTCGCTGCTGCTGCGATGCTTTTTAGCGTTAGGTATATGGAACAATATACCGCCAAGTCGAAATATCTGAGCCTGTTTCTGCTTATGGTTGCGGGTATGAACGGTGTCATCCTTTCCGGAGACATCTTTAATCTGTTTGTATTTCTGGAAATTGCATCACTTTCATCTTATGCGCTTGTCGGTTTTGGCTGTGAGCATGAAGAGCTTGAAGCATCGTTTAAATATATGGTGTTGGGCAGCATTGCTTCGGCATTCATTCTTTTTGCGATAGCACTTGTTTACGGCAATACCGGCACCCTTAACATGGCTTACATTTCGAAGGCAATTGCGGACTCGGGCATGAATGCCGGCCTTGCCTTTGCCCTGGCCATGTTTATGGCCGGCTTTGGATTAAAAGCCGCCCTCGTACCATTCCATGCCTGGCTGCCTGATGCACACCCATCGGCGCCTGCTCCGATTTCCGCAATGCTTTCCGGCGTCCTGATTAAGGCACTTGGAGTCTATTCGCTTGCAAGAATTATCTTCAACGTTTTTGGTGTATCTGTTCCCGTTGGATGGGTATTGGTTACATTAGGTGTTCTCAGTATGGTCGTTGGTGTTTTCCTGGCTGTGGGGCAATGGGACTTCAAGCGTCTTTTGGCATATCATAGCATATCACAAATGGGTTATGTTATTCTCGGATTAGGTATCGGGGCACTGATACTTGCCCGCAACGGCAGGATTGAGTGGGCGGCAATGGCGGTCCTTGGAGGCTTGTTTCATCTTGTCAACCATTCGGTCTTTAAGTCGTTATTATTTTTGACGAGCGGTTCGGTGGAGATGTCAACGGGTACAAGACAGCTAAAGGAGATGGGCGGGCTTGGTGAGAAATTAACTTTTACACGGGCAACATGTACAGTAGCATCGGCCTCGATTGCAGGGATACCTCCATTCAACGGATTCTGGAGCAAAATGATACTTGTCATCGCCTCGGTTCAGGCGGGATTTCTGAGTTTGGCCGCAGTTACGGTTGTTGTCAGCCTTGTGACGCTTATCTCTTTTCTAAAGGTTCAACGATATGTCTTTCTTGGTGAGCTGCCTGAAAATCTCCGGCAGACAAAAGAAAATAGGGGTTTTATGCTCGTTGCGATGGTATTTTTGGCCGGTTTATGCCTGCTTATGGGAGCGCTCTTGCTGGTGCCCGGCCTGAAGGACAGTATTCTGGAACCTGCTGTTAAGGTGTTGACTGATGGACTTACATACTCCGATGATATAATCGGAACGTTATAGAATAAGGATGTGAACCTATGAGACGATTGATTTATTTTGTTCTGGCTTTCATCATCTGGATAATGTTGACATGGCCTTTTGTCGAGGGCAATATTGACCGCCAGGTTATAATCGCCGGCTTTATAGCTTCTATATTCGTTGCGATTATGTTCCATGAAATACTGCCCAAAGAGCATCACATATTTATTTCTCCGGTGCGTATATTCTGGTTCCTGGTTTATATGCCGGTATTTTTCTATTATGTAATGATGGCCAATCTGGATGTTGTTTATAGAGCCCTTCATCCCAAGATGCCGATAAAGCCCGGAATAGTAAAAATAAAAACATCCTTAAAAACAGAATCAGGAATTACCGCATTAGCCAATTCCATTACTCTGACGCCCGGAACTTTGACGGTGGATTTGACGGACGATGGTTTTTTGTACATCCACTGGATTAATGTTAAATCGGATGACGTCGAGCAGGCAACCAAACACATTGCCCAAAGATTTGAGTGGTTCCTGAAAAAGATATTCGAATAGAATGAGGTGGTTATGATAACGTTATTTTATATTGGCTTATGTATATGTTGCTTCTTATGCCTGTACCGAATAGGTCGCGGCCCGAGCGCCCCGGACAGAACGGTTTCGATTGATATTCTGGGTATCGTTATAGTGGGCTTTTGTGCAATCCTCGGATTGGCGACCGGAAAAGATTTTTATCTCAATATTGCACTGGCATGGGCGCTGCTGAGCTTTATTGGGACAATAGCGTTGGCAAAGTTTTTGGAAGGCAGAAATTTCGATGACTGATATAGCTGGATACATTTTAATAATAATTGGAATATTGTTTGATATATTCGGTTGCATAGGTTTAGTTCGTTTCCCTGATGTTTACAATCGCCTGCAGGCCTCGACAAAATGTGTAACACTCGGCACATTTTTGCTGTTAATCGGTGTTGCATTGGTCTGTGGTTTGTCGGCTTTGAGTATGAAGGCAATAATCTGTGCTGTTTTTATTTTGGTCACCTCACCAACTGCCGCACATGCAATCGCTAAGGGTGCACATGCTTCAGGTGTGGAACTGTGGGAAAACAGTGTCGTTGACAGATATGCAGAGGAAATAGACTACCATTAAAAGAAACTAATTCATACATAAATGACTAATAATAAACAGCGGGAGTATAAAATTGCGTTTTCCAAAGTTAAGAGAATTGAAAGAAGCAGTGACAGCGGTCTTTTCGCCGCGATTTACTACTCGATTTCCCGACAGGCCCTGTGTGGTGCCGGAAAAGTACAGAGGTAAACCAGAATTCGACCTCGAAACGTGTATCGGCTGCGGGGCGTGTGTAAATGTCTGTCCCACTCCGGGATGCTTAAGCATGGAGGACGACCTTGAAGCAACGCCCCCGGTGCGGAGAATTACACACCGATACGATACCTGCATTTTTTGCGGGAATTGTGAAGCCAACTGCACAACAGAGACAGGAATAGCGCTCTCAAATAAATGGGATTTGGCCACACTGAACAGGGAAGATACCATCGAGACCCACGAATTCGAGCTTCAGCTTTGCGAGAAATGTGGTGCATTGATAGGGACAAAAAAACATCTTGTCTGGCTTTATGAAAAGCTCGGTCCGTTGGCCTATACCAATCCCTCTTTATTGATAGCCAAGAGCAGGGATCTGCTGAAAGAGCCGCAGGAGATTGAGCAGCAACCAGATAAAGGCGTCCAAACGAGCGATTTTATGCGAATTCTTTGTCCAAAATGTAAATGCGAATTGAACATCAGGCTTTAAATCGTCAGGTCAAAGAACATAAGACGAATAATGATAACATAGAGTTTTTATGTTATGAATTCTGAGTCGTAGGTTTCTATTTTAGCATTGCATATTTTGTTTTGATGCTATGAGCACCGAGCAATCACTTTTCCAACAGCTAAATATATTGCGCAATTCAGCCACCGTTATTGTCGGGATTGGAAATATATTGAAAGGTGATGATGTGGCCGGACCGCTTGTATGCCAGCAGCTAAAACACGCAAAAATCTGTGCCGACCTGATAGATGCCGGCACTGTACCGGAGAATTATATTCAGCCGATTATCAAAAAAGCCCCACAGAATTTGCTTGTCATTGATGCTATTGATTTTGGAGCTATACCAGGAACTATAAGAATATTTAAACCGGAGCAGTTAAACTCGCACATAATTTCAACTCATTCTCTGTCACCAAGATTATTTGTTGATATGGTCTGTCGAAATATTAGTGTTGATGTCTATTTCATTGGCATCCAACCTGCACAGATACTGCTCGGCCAATCCGTATCTCCACAGGTAAACATTGCAATTCAGCAGATATCAGAAGTCCTTACACGAATATTTACCACCGAAGATTAAATCGTATCGCCTCTTTTATTTGGAGCGCCGGAGTATATTTATTTGAGCAGGCGTTTTGCTTTATTCGCATCTGCAGCGGAGTCAAAGGCTATGTGAAAGATGGCTCGATTGCCGATAGCGGCACCGGAAAGGCCACGAAGGTTAATGCCTGCCTCGGCCAGTATCGTCGTCAGTTCAGCAGCATAGCCGGGTTTGTTGCCCGTAGCTACCCGGATTCCGTGCAGCGATTTCGTTTTCTCGAAACCAGCTTTTCTGGCGGCTTTTATCTGCCTTGGGCCTTTAATTGGTGTTACGAAGGCTACGCCTTTTCCGGGCTTTTCGTGCGAGCGGCGGGCAATAACAAATTCGAGGTCAGCATCCGCCCGGGCAAGAGCATCAAGTTTCTCGGATAATGCACCGGGTTTGTCCTTAATGCTGACAGCCCATACATCAACTGAACTAATATCAACTCTCATGATTGTTCTCCCAATAAAGAGTTCAAGGTTTTTAATACATAATACTATCAAACGGACATATAAATTTGACTTTTACACCGGGTTTTGTCAATACCTTATATAATTAAATTTGGAGGAACTATGCGAATTTTTTTGAGAAATATACACTTAAAAAAAACATGACCATTTAAATACGACTCTTGAATCCGGCGATCGATGGTATTTGACGGTTTTGCGTAGTATAATATGTTATTGCAAAATGACGATAGCAGGTAATTCACTCGGGATGGAGATAATAAAAACGGATGACTGAGACGAGCTTGCTCTTAAAAGCATATTATGAAGCCCTTTATGAACGGCTTCAGGCCAACAAGGAATTATTGGCAGGAAGAATAGAAGAGCTGCTGGCCGAGGAGGTTTTAGAACGTGGCTTTGAGGATTTTGACGATGATAAATATGCAGCTTACATAGAAGCGTGCCTCGCTTTTATAGATGAACGAATAGAGACATATAATCCATTTGGCATTCAATATACTTTTGACCAAGCTCGAAGAAGGGAAGCATTCGAATTGGAGTTGCAGCTCGATTGGTATGACAGCCGGGCCGAATTTGACAATTTGGTGAGGGCCGCACGCGAAAAAACGGAGTCAGGTGAAGTGGAGGAAAGATTGGATTTATTGGCTGAGGAGCTTATCAAAGAGCTCGGAGCATTTCCTGATAAAACTATAATATCTGCTTATGAAGCGGAACCAGGCCTGAGAAAGCTCCCGGATTATATCGTTGCCCGGACAATCGAAGAAGTCATTAAATAAACAAAAAGATTGATGGCAGTTAAATAAGAGCGGAAGTATTTGAATTTTTCAATTTGTTTCTTGCTTTTAATTTTATTTTCGATTATCTTATTATATGGTTTCTGAGGGTATTATTTTCGTAGTACATTTCCGAAGAAGCTACGGTAATTTCAACGGATAATAGCATTTTTGCTTATAAAGAATCCGGGCAGTTAAATGTATAACAAGTTGAAACAGGAGGATAACAATGAAACCTATCACACGTCGAAATTTTATGAAACATTCGTTGGCTGCAGGTGTTGGTCTGACGATGGCCAGTCCTTTTTCCCGTGTCAGAGGGGCGAACGACGTTGTTCGAGTGGCCGTAATCGGTATCCATGGCCGGGGTGACTCACACATCAATGCATTCCGGGATATACCCGGTGTACAAGTGGCTGCGCTTTGTGATGTTGACGCGAAAGTACTCGAACGCCGTTCCAAACCGTTTAAGGATCGTAACGAAAATGTTGATACATATATTGATATTCGTGATTTGCTGGATGATGAAAGCATCGATGCTGTTTCCATCGCTACGACCAATCACTGGCATTCGCTTGCTACTGTTTGGGCCTGCCAGGCGGGCAAAGACGTATATGTCGAAAAACCGTGCAGCCATAATGTCTTCGAGGGTCGCAAGTGTGTCGAAGCTGCCCGCAAATACAAGAGAATTGTGCAGCACGGCACACAGAGCCGCGCCAGTAACGGCTGGGCACACCAGATTGCCGCTGTTCAGAGCGGCAAATACGGTAAATTACTTGTTTCTAAGGGCTACTGTTGTAAGCCGAGATGGAGCATAGGATACAAGCCTATAAAAACTCCACCTAAGACTCTTGAGTTCAATATCTGGCTTGGGCCGGCTCCGCTTCAGCCCTATCATGAAAACCTGGTCCATTACAACTGGCACTGGTTCTGGGACACAGGCAACGGCGATATGGGCAATCAGGGTGTACACCAGATGGACATTGCCCGTTGGGCAATCAAAGATGCCACCCTGCCAAAAAGTGTGATAAGTATGGGCGGCAGATGGGTGGAAGGTCCCAATTATTTCAAAGACCAGGCCCAGACCCCGAATCAGGAGCTATGCATATATGATTATGATGGGACGCTTTTGGTTTTTGAGACTCGCGGCCTGGTAGGTAAGTATGATGATTTCCCACGCAAAGTAGCCAATGAATTCTACCTTGAGGAAGGCGCTATTATCGAAGGCAAGTTTTATCCTAAGGGCAGCGACAAAGGCGAAGGGCTTGTTGACGTGGAGTATCCAAGGCGGTCTGAGGGTATCTTTGAGAACTTCATAAGTTGTGTTCGCAGTCGGAAGCGTGAGAATCTCTATGCTGATATTCTTGAGGCACATCTGTCCAGTGCTCTTTGCCATCTGGGTAATATCTCCTACCGAATGGGTCAAGAGGTGCCTTTCGGTAAAGATGCCGAAACTCTTGGTGACTGCAAAATCGTTTGTGACAGCGTAAAGACAGTCCTGGAGAATACCAAGGCCATTGGAGTTGACCCTGCGAGAAGCACGTATCGTCTTGGCCCTAAACTCCAGTTTAATCCTTCGACCGAGAAGTTTGTGGATAATCAGGCGGCAAATAAGCTTTTAACGCGTCCGTACCGCAAGCCATTTATTGTACCTAAGCAGGTATAAGTCTGCTTTAGGTACATTAATTTGGATTTTGCCTGAGCCGCTAATGGGAAATATGTTTAAGAAACGGTGCAATTTTTGCACCGTTTCTTATATTTTATCTACGTTTCTTAAGTGTTACGCTAAGGCCGCTGGGTTTTTTGTGCAGGAATATAGTTTCCAGATCAGGATTGTCAGTGACGGCCTTAAGGTAATTTTGCATTTCCGATGCCAGGTCGGTGGTGTTGTGGGCCAGAATCAGTCCGCCCGGACGCACTAAGGGAAGAAGCTTTGTTAAGTAATCGAAGTAGCCCGATTTGTCAGCATCAATGTAAAGGATGTCAATAGGTTCTTTTAGCCGGGTAATTGTCTTGTGAGCGTCACCCTCGACGATAGTAACGAGATGACTGACGCCGGCGTTTTTGAAGTTTTCACTGGCCAGCGAAATGCGGTATGGGTCGATTTCGTGAGTGGTTATCCTGCCGTCTGTTGTCCGTAATGCCAGACAGAACCAGATGGTTGAGTAGCCAATTGAGGTGCCTATCTCAACCACATGTTTGGCATCAGCAGTTGCGGTAAGTATATACAGTAGTTTACCTTCATCCGGCGTAATATTCCACATTGCATAGTTTTTATCGTTGGACATATCTTCAAGAACATTTAGGATTTTTGCCTCTGCATTTGTATTGAATTCTGAACTGTTCTTAACCGGCTTTTCAACACCTGCGCAACATCCAGCTACAGCTATTAATGCTGCTGTAGCGCAGGTTATCAATAAACATTGTTTATTTGTTCTCATTGCAGTTGCCTCCGTTAATATTATAAAACAGTAATATGTTTATTATAATACATATATCAGCCGTCTATTGCCAGAGAACATTTGTATGTATACGTCCTGAACCTGGCAGAAGAATTCAATGTGCGATACGAACGATACTATCTTTTGGATAATATCAGGTCAATGTAGGGTCCGGTTTTTTAGCTAACCGCTTCCTGGGCCTCATGCCAAGTAAGAAGCGCACCGCGTTGAAGGGCTTGACCAGCAGTTCATACAAGACAAGGATCAAAGAGAAGGAAATCACGGTGACAATCAGGAACTTGGGCAGGATGCCAATGTTCCAGCGAATGACAAAAAAGCCGACAATCAGGATAATTGTCTGATGGAATAAGTAGAAAGGCAGCACTGCCTCGTTGCCATAGGCCAATATCTTGTGGTTGAAATTCATATACCTGGCTCCAATGCTCAGCATAAAGACAACTGCGCTCCAACTAGCAATACTCCATATGATCTGATACAGTACGTATATGAATGAGAAGGGCTCATTACCCGGCATTGGATCGTAACCTAATACCAGTACGAACAAACCTGCCCCGCCAAAAAAACCGATAATCCACAGGGCCAGGCATACCCACTGATGTCTCTTGAAAGCTTTGGTGAAGCGTTTGTCGCCCACCATGACATAACCAATTATAAAGTAGATCGCGTACCAGAGAAAATCAGCCCAGCCTCTTTGAGTTCTGAAGAGTCCTCTGAGACTGATCAGTGTTAGGGCCAGGGGTATTACGAATAGGAATACACCACCACAGCAATCGCACCACCCGGCCAATTTTTCGATACAGCGCTGACCCCATTCTGATTTCAGACAAAGCAGCAGAGGCAGTGTCATGAGCGAAATAAGGAAGAGATACTGAAGAAACCACAAATGACCGGAAAAGGGAATTGGCAATAGCGTATCGGGCCACGACGTTATGTGAGGTAGATGGAAGCTGGCGAAATAGCGAGGGATGATCTGCCAGAATGTACCTCTATAATCCGCATTAGTAACGAGCTCAAAGTAGAACTGAGGAGGCAGAAGAATAAACAGACCCGCGGTATATAGAGGAATTAGAAGCCGTTTGACCCGCTCAAAGAGATACTCTGTGGTAGTCCTGGATTTCAGTGCATACCAGGAACCCGCTCCAGAAAGCAGGAAGAAAAGTTCCATAACCCAGGGCCAGATAAAACCGCGAACTAACACAAACAAAGTGTAGCTCTGCTCGGAGTTTTTTAGATGCCAGCCTTCTGTATCGAAAAAGCGGGTGCAGTGGAAAATAAAAACAGCCAGCATGGCGATAACTCTCAGCCAATCGATGTCGTACCTCCGCTCCTTCACGGATGTGTCTCCTGTAATATTTCCATTTTTTCAGCTTCTTTCACATCTTGGGCGTTAGACCACATCTGGCCTGCTGCTGCAGAAAAAGATATCTGTGCATCTCGAAAATTCGATACTTCTTTATTGGCAAGAATTTATGATAAGATGGCCAAAGATTGATTTCAAGGATATTTTGCTGTTGATAGTGGCAAGTAATGTGGTTACTTTTTGGAGTTCAGCTACTAACAGAAAGAACCGTGTCTTGATTCTTCAGAACAAATTTTATGGAGCATTTGAAGCTTGCATTACGGCGGGCAGTTGTTTTATAATAATGATAGAAAAACATACCAATAGAAAGTTCTATTGGTAGAAGGAGTAATAATGCACACGCGAAATGGTTTCACCCTAATAGAGCTGCTCGTGGTCATTGCTGTAATCGCGTTGTTGCTGGCTATTTTGATGCCCGCCCTTCGCAAGGCCAGGGGGCAGGCCCAGATGGCGGCCTGTTCGGCCCAGCTACGACAGTTCGGATTGGCCTGGAGTCAGTATGCCGATGACAATGACGGTTTTAATATTGAATATGCGCCTTCATCACAATGGGCCAGCGGGGGATTCTGGTTCTATCAGTTGGGCCCGTATTTCAGTGCGAGGGAGTTCGCCAGGGCCCAGGGTGATACTCGCAGCGGAGTTCTGAGGATTCTGAGGTGTCCTGCGGCCCGAGTGTGGAACAATAGATATAACGATACTTCTCCACTGTACGGCTCTCATGATACGGCATGGCAATGGCGCACACAGGTCGGCACGCAGGGACGAGAAGAGGTACATGAAGGGAGCTATACCCTGAACGGCTGGATGCAGAACCTTAGTGCGGAGCGCAAGTCGGCTTACGCCGCAGAACGGGTAAGGAATTATTACTTCAAGTATGATGATGCCCGCGTCGAGAGTCCATTGATATCCGACGGTGGATGGGTTGACGCGTGGCCGGATAATCCGCACGTAGCCCAGACAAATATGTTCCTCGACCTGAAAGGTTCTGGAATTCCCGGCGGCACCTATCGAATGAGCCCCAACCAGCTCACTCGTATTCTTCTTGAGCGCCATGGAAGAGGAATCAATATCCTGTTCAAGGCTGCACACGTGCAGCGTGTTTCGTTAGAGAAAGTATGTCAATACAAATGGCACCGGTACTTCACACCGGTTGCGGAACTTGAACTGCCGTAGTTCAGAATATAAACGAACTAAAACCAGATGGCTTATTATCTGCCAATTCTGAAAAAATCGTTTATAATCGATCAATCACTATTTATTGCTGTTGGCTTCTTTTTCCAACGATGACAAGTAAAAGCTAAGACTGGCAGTGCCATCCATTGTCGGTTCATTAGAAGAATAATCACCCATATCATCATGATATACTGCTTTGCCGTTTTGGAATGGAGCATACTCATCTTTGTTCATTAAATGGATGCCCCTCAAACTGTTGTAAATGTCTCTATATACCGGGCCATCGATTAGCCCCCCATAGGTGGTTTCATTCCGCAGATAGGTTATTGACGAATGCGGTAATTTAGGATGGTCTCCTCCTGCCGGTAAGCCACAAATCATGCTTGTTCCCCATGGATTGCATCCGAACAGCCAATCGCGTAACGCAGCTTCCATTTCGATATACGTTGAATCTTTTGTTGCATTATAATAGCATCTGGCCTGGGTTAATGCGGCTACTACCAAATTGTTGGAGCACCAGATAAACGGTATTCCATTTAGAAAGGGGTCTTTGTCTCCTCGCTCGTAAATAAATTGAAGCCCATCCTTTAAATAATCTATGTAAATGCTCTGTTTGTCAGACAAATAATAGTGTCCTAAGTTGACAAATGGGTAAAATTGATAATGTCTTGCACGACCTGAAGACATCCATGGAGTGACCGGTTCAACTGCACCCCACTTTACTGCCTGGTCAAAGTAGTATTGTTTATTAGTCAGACGGTGCAATTCACAGGCTGCCAATTCCAGGTCATCAACGTAATTTTCTTCTTCGTAAAAATATGGTGATACGTTGCAGGCAGTTTGACAAGCACCCAAATCGCTTAATGCAAATTCGTAGGCTTCAGCGGCTTTTGTGGCTATTTTATTTGCAAAAACCGGATCATATTTCTTTATTATTTGTGCTCCCAACGCAAATGCTGATGCAAATTTTGCCGCGCTGGATGAGACCCCTGTTGTCCGGTTCTTATGTTTTGCAAGTCCCTGCTGTTTTCCTGTGATATAATAAACGGGCCTGTGTTTGCCCAGTCCGTAATTTGCTGTATCTTTATTGGGTAATCTGTATCCTATATGATCACGGTCGTCAGCTATCTGGTTGTACATTTCACCATAAGCCGGGTTCATTTTGTCCAGCCACTCCAGACCCCATTTGGCTTCATCGAGGATGTCCGGGATACCATTTTTGCCTTTATGCCCTTTAGCGTTATAATTATCTCCATATACCTCTGGGTTGTGTAACCAGGCAAACAGCATTTGATAAGTCGCATTGGCTGATGTGGTAAGGTATTGCAAATAATCCGATGCATCGTGCCAGCCGCCTGTAACGTCTATCTCTCGTCCGGTTTTTGTCGGATGGTCAACAATTATTCCATCATGTAAATGGCATGAGTCTTTCAGATAGGGATTGTAGCCGCATCGTTGCTGGCGCATGTAATTCAAAATGAAATCGGCGGTACCATTATATACATCATCTGCTATTGGGAAACAGGGAGACTTGATGTCGTCAATTTGAATGTAATAGCCCCCTGAACTCTTAAAGTTTGAAAAATTAAGCCGGTAAGCAGATTTCATTCCCCAGCCGGATGCATCATATTCTTTTGTTTGTCCTATATATACGATGGTCTTTGTTATTGAATTTCTCAATTGGAATTTTTCAATTTTTATGTCTTTTTGGGAGATTAACACAGCCACTTTTACTGAATTAGGTAAGTATCCAAGTTGATTAATCCTTATCCAGCTATCTCCGGCATAAAGAGAACCATAAGTTGAAAATAGAATTGAAATAAAGAGTAGTATTTTTCGCATGATTTTAATATTATTTCGTAAATCTATGAGTATTAGTCCTTATATGGAAGTATCCTACGAAGTTGGACAAGTGTAGCCTGTACCGAAAGATGCCACGGTTTTTAATCCGTGGCATCTTTACTATTTCATATTCAACTTAATGTCTCTAAAGTAACGATAAAAAAAGCCTCAGTATTCCCGATTTGTAACGATGCCCGGCTGAGGAATAGGATACCTGCCATTGGCGTCGGCTTTTAGTGGAGCAGGAGAATCCATTGTCAATTTATCAAGGCCGGGCGCCAT
>Ga0114922_10000517_pt1 | contig 37005 bp, 23 predicted proteins | sample AartaG_FD_100975 | JGI IMG/M metagenome (GOLD analysis project Ga0114922, IMG submission 100975) | Deep subsurface microbial communities from Aarhus Bay to uncover new lineages of life (NeLLi) - Aarhus_00045 metaG | ecosystem: Environmental > Aquatic > Marine > Oceanic > Sediment | place... | reverse complement strand
TTTATCCGACTCGGGGCAAACATTTACGGTCAGGGTAACCATTACGGGAGATGATTACGGCAATACGGGGCAAGCGGAGGGTGAGTTCGGGATAGCACTTTTAGGTGATGTCAATAATGACGGTGTGGTTGAATTGATGGACCGCGCGATAGTTAATGGCTTTTGGCGGACGGGCTCAGCCGGGCCTTTTTCTTTGCGCGATTGCGACTTGAATTGCGATGGAGAGGTCGAGTTAATGGACCGCATTATCGCGAATGCTGTATGGCGAGGTGGGCTTGGGCAGGACTGGGTAAGTAATCCGTGTCCACTAAGGTGACGCTGGATGCCCACTTACATAATTAAGCTTGTTGTTTTTACAGCGGGCCTATTGTTTCAATGAAAAAGGGCTGCGAGGTCAAAGTCGCAGCCCTTTAGATATTTGATTCGGAAGAGAGTTTAGGTCCTGCGTTTTCTAAGAAAGATTGCGCCACCCAAAGCGAAAAGCGTCAGCGTCGTCGGCTCCGGTATTGTAACGGTAAAACTGCTACTGTCGCCCGGATAGTTTCCCGGATTAAGCAGCAAAGCCTCTTTGGAGACATAATCATCCAGCGCGACATAACTGCTACTGGTGTCAAGGTCAAGGGTGAAGGTATAATCGCCGGCGACTCCCCCCCATATGAAGGCATATCTGGCCATAATGTCTCCGGAAAACAACGGTTCAGCATATGGATTATCAGGGCTATCAGCGAACTCATAGTTGTAACTGCCCCGGTCCAGTACGTTTACTCCGGCACTATTATTATAAATCCAATAGCCGGAGTAATCGGTAACCGCCTCACTATTTGTAACATCCAATGTTAGGCCGCCCGGACCGACATCCGAACTGACATTAATGGTGGATTTAAAGCCCATAGCGGTGATGCCCGTTGGATCACTGCTAATGGTAAGGTCGAAACTGAACAGCTCGCCTGACGAAGATGGCATGACCAGATTAGATGGCGTTACCTCAACAACAGCCCATGCCGGTACGGAGATACATGCCAAGGCAAATGACAAAACTACGAAATTCAGCGCCCTCATTATGGTTCTCCTTGTAAAATTAAAAGCACTTTTGTAAAAAAACGCCTCTGAAAGCCAAAAATCAAATAACGGCTTGAGTTTTCTTACACCCCAAAGGAAGATTTAGATTCCACATAATATTTGACCACATTTGTTGTGAAAAGTCAAGCTTTTTTTGGGGCAAAAATGCAATAAGAGTAAAATATCTGAAAAATCGGCTTGAAACGGCCTAAAAACGGGCTTTTTACTCAATAAAGATGTTAGTTTTTTTGGTCGGCGAACGATGTGAGAACGGCGTTGGCGAGTTGGCTATTGCCACTTTGGGCCGAAACCGGCTCTCGGGGGCTGAACAGGTTTGTAGCGAATGTGTACTCTGTGGACGGTTTAGAACGAAGGTGATATTAATAAGTTTGTCATCGTAATGTGAGACCAGATAAGGAAGGGCTGGTATACCTGAGCCGAGTACGCTGGTGCTACTGGCGCTGGGCGGGGCAGGATTGCTGAAAAGACGGAGGCGATAAACACAATTATACCGTGTTGTGATGAATTGAAGGCCTGCAGCAATTTTTGCTGCAGGCTTTTTCTTTTTGCGCATTAAACACTTCGAGTGCTTAGTTTCTTAAGCCATCAGGTATTTTCTTGGCGAGCTTAGAACTTGTCGGGCGATAAAGCGAAGTCGCGAGGTCCACGCGGCCGGAACCGTCAAGGTCTGCGGTGTGGGCAAGGAGTGACTTTTTTTGATAAAAAAGAAAAAAGTCTTGTGTGAGCCGCCGGCAGAGGTATAATTCTGGGAGAAGAGAAGGAGAAGCGAGCTTCGAGATACATCCACGATGGGGGTGATGACAGCTACAGGTTGTGCTATATCGGTGTTTTGTTGCACCAAGATCTGTAGAAGCTGCTGAAGGATTTGGACAGGGAAAGAGGGTGATGGCTGCTCTATATACCGGGTTTTGTTTGAAGAGGGAATTCGGAAGGGAGCGCGGCCATGGCAAGGACGGCGCAACTCTGGGGGCTGATTCTTGCGGGGATTCTATCACCTGTGTTGTGTTCTGGCGGCAGGATTTACGTCGATTTCGATGCGCCGGGCAATGACGACGGTTCGAGCTGGATTAACGCGTACAATGAGGTGCAGTCGGCCCTTGCCGTGGCGGGGGCGGGGGATGAGATTTGTGTGGCCGGGGGGACATACAAGCCGGATTATGACGTTGGCAGCGGGCTGCATACGAGCGAGCGAAGCGCGACATTCCAACTGGTCAATGGCGTGGCCATTAGAGGCGGCTACGGCGGCTATGGTGAGCCGGACCCGAACCTGCGTGATATTGAGGCGTATGAGACGATTCTGACGGGTGACCTGACCGGTGATGATGATTCGAACTTTGCTAACTACGGCGAGAACAGCTACCACGTTGTAACGGGCAGCGGGACGGATAGTAATGCTATACTTGATGGAGTGACTACTACGGGCGGGTACGCGGACGGCATTGCTCCGGAGGACTGCGGCGGCGGGATGTACAACTTCGGCGGCAGCCCTACAGTAGTTAAGTGCAGGTTTATTGAGAACTACTCGATGACGATGGGCGGCGGGATGTTCAACCGGGAAGACAGCAGCCCTGTGATAAGTGAATGCAGGTTTATCGGCAACAAATCCGATGATGACGGCGGCGGGATTCGCAACTATCTGAACTGCCACCCGCTGATAAGCAAGTGCAGTTTCATCGGGAACGTTGCGTTTGAGGACGGCGGGGGGATAAACAACCGCAAGAACAGCAACGCGATAATTACGAACTGCGTGTTTATCGGCAATACCGCCTATGCGGGCGGTGGTATGGAGAACCACGTGGGACGCGCTACGGCAACAGGTGAAGTGACGGTGAGCAACTGCTTATTCATCGGCAATAGCGCCACGGAGGGCGGCGGGATGCGCAATAACGACCCGAACCCGATTGTTACGAACTGCACATTCGCGGACAACATTGGGTCCGGGATGAGGAACGACGCGGGCGGCACTCCGACAGTTACCAACTGTATTTTCTGGGGCAACACTGGTGGTTCGTTCGAGGGCTCGAGCGCGCCGGTCGTGAGATTCAGCGACGTGGAGGGCGGCTTTGCCGGTGAGGGCAACATCAATGCGGACCCGCTGTTTGCGGACGCGGCCGGCGGGGACTATCATTTAAGGTCCCGGGCGGGGCGGTGGGACGCAAACAGTCCATGCTGGGTTGGGGACGGCGTGACAAGTCCGTGTATCGATGCCGGCGACCCGAATTCGGACTGGACTGAGGAACTGTGGCCGCACGGCAGACAGATAAATATGGGAGCGTATGGAGGGACTCGGCAGGCGAGTATGTCAGAATCCGATTCAGGCAATATCGCCGACCTTGACAATGACGATGAGGTCGATTTGGTCGACTTTACTATGTTTACGGGATGTTGGCTTTCGAGCGAGTGCCTCCTTGCGGAAGATTTGAACAGAGACGGAGTTGTGGATTTCAGGGATTTCGGGGTCTTTGCAAATAACAACGTCGAGTAACAGGCTTAGTTTATAGGATAGTTACCTCAAGCGGTAAGAGGCGGTATGCGAAGCCGACCTTTCGGATTGAGGTTGCTCATTAGGCTCCAGCAGGAAAGCACTTAGGGACCCTGGAGCCAATCTTCAGCGATAGCGGCAAAGTCGAGCATATTAACTATACCGTCACCGCCATCGGGAGCAATGTCAGCACCGGAAGCACTGTGCTGGAGCCATTGTTGCAGAAATACAGCGAGGTCGTAAACATCGACACCGTACGGACAGACAAAATCTGTCGATGAAAACTGCCAGGTGAATTTCGGGTAGTCAGCTTGGCCGTTACAAAGGCGCCAGATATCCTCTATTCCATTTTCGGTTTCAGCTATGAAGTCCCAGCCGGCAGCAATATAGGTGTCGGCGGTCTGCATCTGCGCGGTCGAGGCGGCTATTACGTTCGGGTCGGCCCCATTTCCGATGCCTTTGGGGGACGGGGTAACGGTATTATCCCAAAAACATTTGATGTAAGTGCCGCCGGTATCAAAGCCGACGAGGCCACCGACGTCCGTCGTCCCTGAGACGTTGCCGGAAGCATAGCAGTTTATTATGGTCCCGTTATAGTTGACTCCCGCGAGTCCTCCGGCGCCGCCGCTCGCTGAGGCGCTGGTAGTTGAGTAGCTGTTGGTTATGGTGCCGCCATTATCGCCGACGAGGCCGCCGACGCCTGCAGTTCCCGAGACGGTGCCGGCGCGAGCGTAACAGTTTGATACGGTTCCCTGTTGCAGGAGGCCAACGAGAGAACCAACGGCCGCGCCTGTGCCGGCACTGACGTTTGGGTCGATTAAACCCAAATCCTTTACCTGTGCGTTCGGGTCATTGACACAGCCGAAGATTGCTATGTAGTTGGTGTCTGTCGAACTGTACGTGAAGTTGGAGATGGTATGGCCGGCGCCGTCGAAAACACCTGTGAAGGCGTTGGCATCATCGCCGATTATGTTGAAAGCCGTTGCGGTGAAGGTGCCGAGGTCGATATCGGCCATGAGTCTAAAGTGCTTGTCCCAGTGGTCCGGATACAGGCCTATAGTGCTTAGATGCTGCGGCGTATAAATCAGATACGGGTCATTGGGTGTGCCGCTACCGCCTGCATAGCCTGGGGGGACAACGCTGCGCAGCCGGCTGAAATCCTGAACAGTATCCCAGAAGTATCGGTTGGGGGCCCCGAAAGTGCTGCGGTCTTTAGCATCTTTGTAATAGTAGCAATCGCCAGTGATGTCCGGACCGGGGTCAGTTTGAAGTCTGAATATTTCTGTGCTGCCAACTCCGCTCCACGGGTAAATACCCTCGCCTGCGGGCCCAAAGATGAACACATTCTGGTCGGTTTTTATTTTCAGCTGCCAGTTGGAATTGTTAACGGGAAAATTTTGTCTTTCTATGTAAGTTCCGGTTCCATAGTTGTTGGCACGGACGTTTATCAACCAGTCACCGGCATTGGGGTCGTAAGGGTCGTAGACGGGGTCGTAGCTTACATCGTCAGGGATGTTCTCTGATATTGTGATGATTGTGCCGCTGCGCAAATCGGACCACACGGGATGATTGGTCAGGCTCACTGTTTCACGATAGGCGCCATTTACCCAAATATCAAACTTCCATTCGCGTATGTCGAGATGGTCGGTAATGACGACCAGTTCGAACCAGTCTCCGCCGTTGCCCCAGATGCGGCCGAAATAGGAGTCGGAGGCGTACTCGCCATCGAGGTCGGACTCAGCGTCCCCGCCATTAAGATACTTTGCATTGTCGACTGCATTGTACTCGTTGAGCATGATATGCGCGGGGAATGCAGGCCGGCTCAGGGCAAGCAGACAGACGCCAAGCGTTATAAGAGTAATCGAGCAGCATGCTGGGATGTAGAAGGGCAGTTTCGGATTGAACCCGCTCGTTACGGTACTGATGCTTTTGGCGACTAACATGTTATAAGATAGTCCTCTTGAGCGTTAACAGAGACTATGCAAGGCCGGCCTGCGGGGCAAATTACCGCAGGCCGGTTCTTAATTCTTTAAGGCGTAAACAACTTCCAATCGACGTTAGAACTTGTCAGCTAATAAAGCGAAATCACCGAGGTCGACGTGGCCGGAATCGTTGATGTCGCCCGCCGGGCCTATTGTAAGCCAGTTCTCACATACGACGTCGACGTCACGCAGGTCAAAAATGCCGTCGGGGTAAAGGTCACAGATGTCGGTGCCGGTATAGTCCTGGGCCGACTGGTTGGAAGTTACATTAGCATATACCCGGTCGGTCGGAGCGAAGGTGTAATCGGTCTTTGTCGGCGTTACCGTGCCGGACCAGTCGTAGTTCACGGTGACGCTATACTCGCCGTTGGGGTCGGTGACGTCGGAGCCGCCGCCGCCATCGGCATCGACCGAGACGCCCGGAACCGGCGCGGCGCCGGGGTCGAGGATAGTGCCGGAGATGGTATAAGTCAGCAGGGTGCCGGCATAGTCCTGATTCAACTGGTCGGACGTAACGTTGCTGTGGAGCCGGCTCGCCGGTACGAAGGTGTAACCTGTCTTTGTCGGCGTAACGGTTCCGCCCCAGCCGTAGACCACCGTGGCGTTATAAAGGCCGCCGCCGGCGGTAACGGGATTGCCGGGCAGACCATCCATCGTAACGCCGTCAAGGCCCGGGCCGCCGGATGTTACCGTACCGGAGATGGTATAAGTCAGCACTGTCGCGGTATAGTCCTGGTCAATCTGGTCGACAGTAACGTTGACGTACGAGCGGTCGGTCGGTGAGAAGCCGTAACCTGTCTTTGTGGGTGTAACCGTACCGGACCAGTCGGAGGAGACCTCAATCTCATAGTAACCGTTGACATCGGTTGTATCAGAGCCGCCGCCATTGTCCGCGTCGACCGCCACGCCAGTTACCGGTGCGGCGTTAGGGTCGAGGATAGTCCCGTAAATCAACGGCAGAACCGCCTCGGGGACCGTTTTTGTAATCATCACGTCGTCGACCCAGACATTCTCGCCATTTTCGAGAGCGGCAGCAAAGCGTATTTTGAAGCTGGAGACGAAGAAGTTACTGTCCGTGATTTTATCATTATAGAGCAGCCACGCATCATCGTCACCGTGCAGGTGGAGGTCGCAGACATCGACGAAGCTGGTGCCGTTATAGTAGGAAAGGATGATGTCCTCGGCTACGTCGGTGTCGTCCTTCCTAACGGAGAACTTGACATAAACGGCGTTGGCATCGCCGGTATCGAGGTCGCTACAGGCAAAGGTTCCGCTGGCCTTGGCCGGCGCCCTGGCGGAAGGTAACTGTTGGCCATAGATATCGCTGTCTGTCTCCCAAGTGCCGGAATTGGTCCAGTTAGCGTCCCAGACGGAGCCGCCGAAGTCATCGTCGAGCAGGACGGTGCCGGGAGGCGGGGTGAACATCTCCAACTGTGTGGTGACATAGTCGTTCCTGTCGGTGAGGTAGTCGCGGATGCGCTGGAATTCCATGTCCGCATTCATGTCTGCTATCACTTGCGAGTACGGGTCGGCGTCCAGTTCGGCAGCGATGACGGACTCGAGGTTGTTGACCATATCAAGCACGCCTGTCAGCTCCAAGGGTCCGTCAAGCAAATTCCGGTAAATCTCGATGTAGTCGGCCTGATGGGTCGGGTAGCCAAAGGGTGTGCCCGACTCGTCGAGTTCCTCAATCAGGCCCTGCCAGAAGCTGCCACCGTCCCCCGGATTAATGATTTCGCGCTCGATTTCGCTGTCTTTGATGGTGCTGTCGAGGTCCCAGGGGAGATACAGCCGCGGCTGCTGGCCATTGGGGTCGTCATTGGGTTCGGTGGACCAATCGTAGTACCAGTAGTTGGACTCCTTCTGCACGGCGCCGTCGGAGTTGCCGATGAAGTTTTCGGTAGCAGCGAGGGCCAACAGATGCGGGATATCTACCCGCCACTGCGTCTGTTCGAGCCAGTCATTCGGCGGGGGGACGGTTTCAAGCATATAGTCGGGATGGTCGAACGGATACCAGTTGAACGCAAAGGGGTTGTTCTGGTCTTCGCGTGTGCGCTGTACCTGGCCACAATATTCGCTCGCTTTATAGAGAAATCCGGTGTTGCTGATGCCGTCGAGGCCATGGTCGGCCAGATACCTCTTATCGACCTGCTCGACATTTCCGTAAATTCCCTTGTATGAGCCGTTGACATAGACCTTGCACCAGGCGGCCCGGCCGGCGATAAAACCCGCCTTTTGATAGATGTTCCACGCCAGGGTTTCGGTGACAGTGGCCCCTTCGCTGCCGTTTTCGAGGCTGAGCTTCTTTTTGCCGGCGAAGAGCTGGCCGGGGACATAATAATTGATGTCGAGCTTGAGTGAGACCTTCTGCGGGTCGCTCTCGGACGGCTCGGCCATGTCGTTTTTTCGGCGGATACCGACCAGCATAGGCCCTAAATCGCCGCAGGTAAGGGTCGCCTGCCAATAGTCGTGGTCACAATTGGCGTCCGGGGGGCACTGGCCGTCCGTACAGGAAGCCACCATGTCATCCCAATCACCGGAATCCATCGTAAAATTGAGCGTGAAGATACGATTGGGGTCGAACAGGCTGTCATTGTTCGGGTCATTGGTGTCCTGGGCCTGCGCAGAAGACGTGCACAGTGCAACAATTACCGCTACGGCCACAAGCACCACCATTTGTTTTGTTACTAAACATCTCATCACTACTACCTCCATCAATCAGAAATTAACAATTCTTTCTTTTAACTAACGAACGAAATTCTATAATTACTTTTACGGGCGCTCTGCCCTCCGATTATATACCTCCATTTTCCGGCCACTCGTCCGAGAATACGCCAAGGTCCAGCCCATCGACCATATTGTCGCCGCCATCGGGGGCGATGTCCGCGGACGGGTTATGAGGCGCTCCAAGCCACTGGCTGCCGAGAATGCTAAAGTCTACAAAGTCCACATTGCCGTCATGGTTGAAGTCCGCCTTTGAGAACACAATCATTGCGAGCGAAGCGGGATAGTACGAAGTATTCGGGTCGCCGTCCGAATCGGTGTGTCCGACCTTCAAACCGGTGGGAGTGCTGTCGGCAAACCTGGCATCGGCGGCGGGCCAGACGGTAACGTCGGCCATTCCGGGGCCAATTGCCTGCAGCGTGACTCGATAAAGCCCAGCCGTCAGGACGAGTCCCCGCGTGAAGCTGGTCGAGTAGCCGTTGATAAGGTCGACGCCCAAGTCGCCATCTGTCCCCTGCAGGGCCTCTAAGGATGCGCGGGTCTTGCTGAAGGAGCCGAGAGGCACGACCGCGGTGACCTTCAGGACATCAGGGGCGCCGATAACCACATCGTGAACATATTGCATAATTCCGTTTTGCTCACCGGCGGTGGTATTTACACCGGCAGTGAGCCGGCCCCTGACCCTAACTTCAACGATGTCGCCGACACGCAGGGTCGTGAGTGTTCGGCCGCCGGGGATATTGACCACGGTGGTAACGCTGCATTCTACGCCGACGTTGGGGTTGAGAACAACGCCGCTGGCGGCAGGAACATTGCTGTCATACTGGATGCCCGCAATCTGTCCGGTGGTGTCGGACTGGAAGTTGAGCGTCCACTGCAGGTCGCTGGCTTCAATTCCATTATCACCTGTGGCGTCGACGTCCCACGGCCTGGTTTGCGTGGCGGGGTCGCCGGAATCGCCCTCGGGCGCATCGTAAAAGCTGTTGCTAAATATCCAGTCATCATCGCCGAAGACAGCCGCGATCTTGGAGATGTCATTGGTGTCGCAGGCGCCGTCGCGGTCACAATCGCCGGGAATGAAGGGCATCGCAAGGGAGTTGATACGGCCGGCCGTGATTTGATAGGTATAGGGGGCGAAGCTATAATCCGGTGCGTTTCCGTCATAAAGCCAGGATGGCACGTGGGTCTCGTACGGCTGGACTGCGTTGGGGTCTGAATTGGGCTCGTTAAGATAAAAGTACACAGGCGCACCGCCAAACTCGGGGAGATAACCCGGTATGCTTTCCCCGCGTATCCATTGTTCGGTTGCGGTGTCCTGCCAGTTGTTTCCGTTGGCCATCTCGCCGGTTGCATCAGGTGCAGGGGCCCAGCCGTCGCCTTTGGTGCGGTAGTCGACCCTGGAGAGGGCATCGGGGTTGAAATTGGCCGGGTCATCAAATGCATGGACGTGGCGATGAGGCAGTCCGTCGAAGGTGCTTCCATCATCTACGTGCCGGCCGTCGGTATCATGTTCCCAGCCTTGGCCATCCTCGAAGCTGACCTCGTCTACTATTTCAAGGTCATCGGACAAATCCGCATTGCCGAGACCGGTCATATCGAGGGTATCGCTTCCGCCCAGGCCAAGCGGCTGGCCTCTGTCGAGATTGCCGTTGCCGTACTGGTAATTGTCGCCACCGATGGGGAAATACTCGGCGTCATGTGCGATTTGTTTTCCCCATCGCAGGCCGTTGGGATCACAGGGGTCGCTCTCGGTTTGTCCGGGGCGGTTTCGGATGAGCAGGAAAGTGGTGGAACCGTCATTATTGATTGTGCCGGGCACGTCCAGGCCGCCATTCCAGAGGATTGTCCAATTGGCCCAATTGGAGTCCGGCAGCATCTCAGGGAAGTAGAAGGTACCTGGATTCCTGACGACAAGCACTAACAGGCCGTTACTGCCAAGCGCGAGACCATCGAGGCTGAAAAACTCGTCAATCTCCGGCGCGGGAAATGGCGGGGGGGGCATAGTGTTTGCGTTGTAATACTTTTCTTGTGTGCCGTTTAGGACTGCTATTGCGTAGCCGTCGAGCTTCCTGCCGGGCGTGCCGAGCAGTTCAATGAACTCGCAGTTGTCATCCGAGGTCCCTGGCGGATTAATGTGGACTTCGTTAATAAACACCGTTGCCTGAACGCCGGACGCGAAAACCAACACGCAAGTAATCAGTACGATCGCTGCATGTATTCGTGCCGCCTCCGTGTGTCACCTCCTCCAAAATTTCGTACAAAACAGCTTTTTTCCCGTCGAGCGCATCCACTGCGCGAACCCGACCCGTGCATCCTTGCTACTGGGTGTGCCAAGGCCGGCTACGTTGTTCTAAACGACCTGTCCGGCCTCTTCATCCGTGAATATAAAATACATAACCACGAGCCGACACCAGCCATGGTCTTATTAAACATATTTCGCTTCGAAATGGGGCCTGCTAACATCGGGGCACAGCTAAGATTAAAGCCCCATTTTTGCAAAAGTGCGAGGGAAAGCTTGAAGTGACACCTCCAAGAGCCTTCTCACCACTTCTCCTACCGGGTTACATTAAAAACAGTGTATCAAATTATAAGCTAAAGAGTCAAGAAAATTATTGGACGCAGGCAGATTTTTTTTATGGGCCAATTTGGCTGAAAAAACCGATAATCGGCTGTAAACAGGGCTTTTTGCTTGGATTAGACGGGCAGTTATGTTAAAAAATCGCTAATCATGAAGATTAGAATGAAAAAATTACTTGCAGCGTGGATTTTTGGCCTCAGTTTCGTCGGGATTGCCTCCGGCAGCCTGGGAGGGCGAATCGACGGTATCATCAGGCAAGGCTCACAGAAGAAAGTCCAATTTTCCATTCAGATTGTGGAGACCGAGTCGGGCAAGACGGTGTACCGGCACAACGCCAGAGAGGCGATGATACCGGCTTCCAATATGAAAATAATCACGAGCGCGGCGGCCCTTAAGTACTTAGGGGCAGATTATGAATACAAGACAGTAGTCGGTCTCTGCGGTGATACGTTGGTAGTGGCAGGGGCCGGTGACCCGCTTTTGGGTGATAAAACAACGGACGACAAGTACGGCAGGGAAGTCGGTTGGATATTTGAAGACATAGCGCGGTCGCTAAAAGAGAAAGGCGTAAGGAGCATCAAGGACATTATTGTTGACAGCAGTATATTTGACGATGAGCGTGTGCACCCAAACTGGCCGGGCGAAGAGCTGAACCGGTCGTATGCGTGTGAAGTGAGCGGTTTGAACTTCAACGGCAACTGCATAGATGTCACCACGAATAACAGCGGCGGAAGGGTGGCTATAGTTGTCGAGCCGGATACGGATTTTGTAAAGGTCGTCAACAAGGTCACGCCGATACAGAAGGGCAAAAGCGCTGTAGGCGCGTACAGAAACGAGCAACTTAACAAAATTATAATTCGCGGTAAATGCAGGCGCCAGGCGGGGCCGTTCGCCGTTGCGATTGAGAGACCCGCTGCTTTCTTCGGGTATCTGCTGGCAGAGCATTTGGGCAGGGCGGGAATAGATGCAACAGGGCAGCTAATTGAAAAGTCAGTGCCGCGGGATTGTAACATCAAGATACTGAGAGAGTACAGGACATCGATAGCGGACTGTCTGGCAAGGTGTAATAAAGACAGTTTCGGATTGGCGGCCGAGTCGCTTGTTAAGACGATGGCGGCCGAGACAGGCCAGCCGGGCAGGAGCGGAAGCTGGGCAACGGGGCGAGAGCTAATTGAGCAGTATATGCTGGGGCTGGGTGTTGACAGGGGGGAATTTTATATCGATGACGGCAGCGGCCTTAGCAGGCAAAACAGACTCAGTGCAAACGCTATAACGAAGGTGCTGCTCGACATTTATAAAAGCAGAAACCGAAAGTTATACAAGGACTCGCTTGCGGTAGGGGGCCTCGACGGGACAATCAGGAGATACTTCAAGGAAGAAGAGTATAAAGGCAAAATCTTCGGCAAGACCGGCTATATCGACAAGGTCAAAGCGTTGTCGGGGATATGCAGCGGCAGGGGGGGTGAGTATATATTTTCAATTCTCGCGAATAATACCAACGGCAAGACACGCGGGGCAATCAACGACATAGCCAAGGCAATTGTCGACGGCGAATAGTATTTATTATTGGGTATCGCGTGTTGGGGGGGTTATGTTGGGTCATTCGGTAATTGTGGTAATGCTTGACAGTAGGGATTTTGAGTCTAAAATCACGGTCTATGGCTGATTCGGCTGGGCGAAAGAAAGGCAAGAAGAAACAGAATCTCTTTTTGGATTGGCTTGCGTATGTTGCGCTGCGGACGCTTGTAGTTTTTCTTTATTTGTTCGATGTCGAGACAAATCTGCGGACGGCGTGTTTTCTCGGCCGGGGGTTATGGAAATACTACCATCGCGGTCGAAAGCGCGCTCTGGACAATCTTCGCGCAAGTTTCCCTGAGAAAGATGAGGAGTGGATATGGCGGACGGGGCGGCGGAGCTTTGAGCATATCGCGATGCTGGCGATTGACGTTCTGTTTACGCCGCGATTAGTGAAAAAATACAACTGGCGGGACTACTCGCAATTCAAGACGGCCGAGCGCGCGAAATGGCTGATGCAGGAGGGTAACGGGTTGATTATGGTGGCGGCCCATTACAGCAACTTTGAGATTATGGGGTACATGCTGGGGCTGTTTGGTTTCAACGCATACAGTATTGCGCGGCCTCTGGATAACAAGTTTATGAGCAGGTATCTTTATGGGGTGCGGCAGCGCGGCGGGCAAAACATAATCGATAAGAAGGGCGCAGCAGAACTTATGGGAGATATTGCATTGAAGGGCGCTACGCTTTGCTTTATTGCTGACCAGGACGCCGGCAGGAAGGGGATATTTGTAGATTTCTTCGGGCGAAAGGCAAGCACCTATAAGAGCATAGGCCTGCTTGCTATGACCAACAATATACCGATAGGGGTGGGCTACAGCAGGAGGGTTGATAATCGCTTTTACTTTGAGATTGGGGTCAATCGCGTTATCCTGCCGGAAGAATGGGCCGACAAGGACGACCCGCTTCAGTGGGTGACGGCGGAATATACCAGGGCGATTGAGAATTTCGTGCGGGAGGACCCGAGCCAGTACTGGTGGCTGCACCGCAGATGGAAGCACCAGCCGAAAGAAAAAAACAAAAAATCCAAAACCACAAACACCGGGCAAGGAACATCAGTAAGCAGTAGGAAACAACAAACCCAGCAGAGCGCAGAGGCTCACATGCGAGACTAAAACTTAACTTAGTTGAGACAGCAGTACCGCGGCCCAGAGGTGGTTCGGATTTAGCTTAAGGGCTTCGGCAAACTTCGCCTTGGCTTCGGTCTTTGAGCCCTTTGCCAAATACGCCAGACCTAACAGGTAATTGTTGTTTGCCATTCGAAACTTTGGGGGCTCTTTTTCGCCGAACTTGGCGAAGAAGTCGACGCCGGCTTCGGCCTGCGCGAATGCAATCAGGCCATCGAGTATTTCGACGGCTTTATCTTCCCGGCCGAGCTTGCGGTAAGCCAGAGCCTGATAATAGCGAAGGTCGGACCAGTCCCGTCTCTGTTTCGCGGCAACTGATTTTTCGTAGGATTCTTTTGCCTTTCGAGCGTCGCCCAGGGCCTCGTAGGCGGTCGCGATGTAGTAATAGACTTGACAGTCCCTTCCGCCCCGGTAGGGGGTCGTCATCTCGAAATTCTACGGATATTCCAGCGCGGTCTGGTAATCCTTAAGAGCCTCTCGATATCGCCCGGCTTCAAAGTGATTCGTGCCTCTTAGCAAATGAGAATCAACAAAGGCCCCGTGGACGGTTGCGCCGCCCTCCCAGGTGTGAAAGTGATGATTCATCATCAGCTCGAGGGCCTTGTCGTAATCGCCGAGCTGAACACTAAGAATGACCTTACGCGAAAAGGCGTCGTCGCGCTTGATAATAGTTTGGTCGTTACTTTCCAGAAGCGCGAGTCTTTCCTGCGGAGACAGTCGTCCGTCCCTCTCGTAGAGCAGGTCAAGTTCATAATACGGTCTCGGGTCTTCTTTATCGCAGGCTACAGCCTTTTCGTAACTGGCGATAGCTTTGGGGATATCATCGAGGTCACGGGCGTAGGCGAAGCCGAGGTTGCGGTGCGCCGTCGCGAACGTGTCATCGATAGCCACAGACTTTTCCCATTCTTTAATGGCATTTTCCGGCTGATGGTCATACAAGAGGTTGCCAAGATAATAATGTGCGCGGGCATCGGCAGGGTTATTTGTGAAAGCCGTACGAAGAACCTCGATGGATTCCAGGCGGAAGGGGAAGCAGTAATCGGCGGGCATCATGCTCGCGATTTTATAGCGTCTCTCGGCCCCTTCGGCTTGGCCCCTTTTGCCTAAGTAAAAGTCAATGTAGTAGTAGAGCATAGGATAGGTGCTGCTGGTCCTGCTATCGGCTACAGGGAGTCTTGTGAGGACCTTGATTGCCTCGTCGTATAAGCCGCAGTTACCGTAGTCGACCGCCAGTTCGAGATGTGACTGGACGTCGCCTCTCATTCTTTTCATTAAAGTGCGTATCTGTTTGTCAGCTTCGTCTTTCGCTTTCATTGCGGACTTTGCGAGGTACAGCTCGTTTGAAGCCCAGAAGTCGAGCAGGTCGACCTTCAGGACATCTGAGGCGAGTTCAGCGGCTTGTTCAAATCTGCCGAGGTGCCTTAGAACCGCGGCCTTCAGGTCCATTGCCTTGGTGTTCCATGCGTTTGTTGCGAGGCAGCGGTCGATGTGCTCCAGAGCAGTATCGAATTCGCTCCTGATACAGGCAATTTCAGCTAAGTGGTAGTAGGCTGCGCTGTGAGAGCCATAGCTCCACGTCGCCTTGTATAAGTCATCATACGCGGCATCGTATTTGCCAAGGAACTTTTGAACCAGGCCGTGATAGTAGAAGGCCTCGCCGTCTCTCGGGCTGGTGTAATTATAGGTGGCGCGGGCGATGGCCCTTGCAAAGCATTTCTCGGCGTCCTGGAACAAGCCTCGTTTAAAGTAAAGGATCCCAAGTGCGACGTTGACCCTGTAGTTGTTCGGGTCTCTCCTTAGCACCTCCTCGTAGAAGGGATAGGGCTGCAGTGCGGGGTTGTGGAACTGCTCCAGTCGCAGGCCGGTGAGATAAAGCTCTTCAACGGTCTTGAAATCCTTTGGCTCAGACGGTGCCTTGACCGGCTCCGGCATTGGGGCCTTTTCGGTCTTGACGGGCGTATAGGCAATCAATTCTTCGCCGTCGGCCGAGCTTAACAAGACCCGCAGGTTCTGTTCTTTTACCTTGTCAGGCAGGGCGACCTCTTGTGTAAAAGGTTTGTCCGGGCTTATGTCAATTCGCCGGTCAAAGATAATCTCCTCACCAGCGTGCAGCAGGGCGTTTGCGTTTTCGTATTTGGACGTCGTATTAAATGCAATTCTTGCGCTATTCTTCTTTGTCAGGTCGAGGTCGACGGCGGCCTTTAGGTTGGCGTTCTTGATGCCGCCTAATTCGCGAATCGGATACCAGTACATCTTTATGATTTTGGTTTCGTACGGCCGGAGCCAACTATAATCCGGCTGATTGTCGGAGTAGGCTCCGGTCATAAGCTCAAGCTCGGGGCCGTCGTCTTCGGTGAGGATTTTGTCCCACATCCAGCCGCGAGGGCCGTTACTCCATTCCCAGAATTTTCTGCCCGGGACAACGTGATGATTGGCGACCGAAACAGTACCGGCACGTTTGCCGTGGTCATAGCCGCCAAAGAAGTCATCCTCATAGTTCCAGGCGAACATAGAAATCCATTCGGGGTGATTTTTCCACCAGCTGACGTCGACGCCACTGGTGTAATCGATTCCATTAAAGACCTCATGCGAAATGGGCCAGCGTGTAAACTGGTTCTTGGTATGGTATGTCGCGAACTGTGTGCTCGGGGGAAAGACTACCTGATACTCGTCACTTGCATGGATACCGACATTGGCAAAGCACAGGAAAGTATGCGTGAATGGCGTTCTATTGAAAGGTCTGATGGTGGCCTCAATATATGACTTGCCCGGGTGCAGGGTCAGGCCGACTATCCATTTCATTCGGTGTCGAATCTCTATCTCGCCGACCCAGATGGTGCTACTGCCGTCGGGGTGTTCCTCCAGTACGTAATCGATGGGCATAAAGACCGAGGGCCTGTGGTGGTGGGGGAAGTTCCACTCTATCCCGCCGGAAATCCAGGCGCCGAGCATTCCTATAAGGGCGGGTTTTACAACGTGCTGGTGGTAGATGAAATCGTAATTGTTCGTTTTGTCCAGCGCGCTGAACAGCCGACCGCCTATCTCCGGCAGAACCGAAATCTTAAGATATTCGTTTTCAAGATAAACTGCGTTGTAGGTCTTGTCCTGACGGTTGTCGGTCAGGACATCGAGCATCGGATAGGGATATACCCTGCCCTGCGCCCCTTGGTAAGTTCTGCCGGTGTAGAACCTGGGATTGGTGTCAGGTTCACCGATGAGGTAGGTAGGAATGACGCGGGGCTCCTGCCACATCCTTACAGACGATTCTTTGGATACTCCGGGCGTTGTAAAACCGGCAAAGACCAATATGACCAGGAAAATTCGTCCTGTGCGGGATTTCTTGCTTGTCACGTTATTAGTCCTCCAATCTGATTAATTAACGCAGTTAAATTCAGCAGGCTAAGTATTATGCCAAATCGGTGGCTGAGTCAAGATTTTTCTATGGCGGCTACTCAGCTTTTCAAACTTCATTTTGATTGGTAAATTGCCAGCCTCACGGAAGTACTTTTCGTTATCGACGGTATTCTGCGCCGCCCGTAGGTGGACGGGCAACGCGAGATAAGCTGAGATGCGGCAACTACGGCGCAATAAGGAAAGTCGGGAAAAGGCGGATAAATGAGGCCTGTCTTGCCACTAATGGGGTTCGGAACAATGTTTAAGGAGGCCCGTTTTGTATCTTTGATTTTGTGCGGGTTCGGCTGACGGTATAGACGTTTTAAGCAGTGAGATTTTACAGGGAAAATTTAAGCAAAGTTAATTCAAATGAAAGGAGAAAGAAAATGTTGGCGCGAAAAAGGTAAAACTCGGAACAGTTAGGAACTTACGAAACGCGGAAATAGAAAACTTTTTTTTAAGGAGAAACTAAAATGAAAAGGGCAATTTTACTCAGTGTGATTTTGGCGGTTTGTATTGGACGTTCAGCAATGTCGACGACTTGGTACGTTGATAGTACAGCAGAGCTGCATTCCATTATAGACAATAACGCGGTTGATGGCGATACAATCGTGCTTGATGCGAACACGACCTATGAGGGGGAATGCGAAGGCACGGTGTGGCATTACGCAATAGATCCCAAAGGGAAAAATGTTGTCATCCGAAGCGAAGACCCCAATGACCCAAATATCGTGGCGTCGACCATTATTTCGCCGTTTTGCCCTAAGGCGGGAGCGCCCTGTGGTGACGCAATGAACGACACGATAAGACGCTCCTGCAACTTCGCGGACAGCAACGAGGATCCTAACTGCCAGCTAATCGGCTTTACGATACTAACGTATCTGGAGAATGAATTTGGCCAATGGCTTGGCTGTTCGTTTGGCGAAAGCGCGGCGGTACTATGTACGGGTGGCTCGAGCCCCACGATCGACAGGTGCGTGTTTAAAGGCGACCCGAACGGTCGTATGGACGGAATTGACTGCAACAATAGCGGCGCACGGATTAAAGGCTGCACGTTTTCGGATAACCGCTTCGCCTCAGGGGCAATACACATACGGGGCGATAGCAGTAATGTTACGATAGAAGGCTGCGACATCGTCAATAACGTTGCGGTCGGGGAGGCATTTGACCTTTACAAGCAAGGAATTTATCAGACGGGCGGAGATGTCGATATCAACAATTGTACGATTTCAGGCAACGAGCATGCGGGGCCATACGCAGGTATATTCAGCGAGGTGTTGGCGGGCAGCGGCGACGCCAACGTGACGATAACGGACTGCAATATCTCAGGGAACACGCCTCGCGGGGTATACTGTGGGCTGGCCCACGGCGGTCAGATAACGGTCAAGAATTGCACAATAGCCAACAATACTGGCGGTCACTGGGGCGCTGGAATCAACATACATGATGTAAATGACGGCAATGTGCTTATAGAGGACTGTGATTTGACAGGCAACTCCACCATCACCTACGGGGGCGCAATCCATCTGCGCGACTGTTACGCGGCAACTATAAAAGGCTGCACGATAACAGGAAACTCCGCCACTGGTGACACTGGTTACGGTGGCGGTATCTGCGTGGGTGAGATCGGCTCCAGCCCCATCGGCCCTGTTTTAATCAGCAATTGCGTCATTAACGATAACAAAGCATCTCAATACGGTGGTGGGATTGAGAGCTGGTCCGCCAACTTGACCGTGGAAAACTGTACAATATCCGGGAATAGCGCCCTTAATTCGAGCGGTCCGGACTTTGGGGGTGGGGGCATATCGTCCTGGAAGGGCCTGACGATTAAAAACTGCGAAATAACCGGCAATAAGGCCCTCAACTACGGCGGCGGCATAGAGCTTACCAACGACGGGGATTCGCTCATCCGAAACTGTACGATAGCGGATAATTTCGCAGACACCAACGGCGGCGGCATCTACATACACGATGACATCGACGACGTGGAGGTGAAAAACTGTGTCCTCTGGGGCAATCAGTCTGACGGTGCCGGCGACCAGGTAGCTACCGACAATACGAGCCTCGACCCCAACATCAGCTACAGCGACGGGCAAGGCTGCGGCGGCAGCGACAACTGGCAGTGGGATGCAGGCTGGGATGGCGTCAACAACATCGACGTTAACCCGTGGTTCGTTGGCCCAGGTTACTGGGTTGATGTGAATCGTGCGTTGAGCTTCGACGGCAATGGCGATTATGTCGACGTCGGGGACCCGAACGATGACAGCCTGGATTTTGGGGCAAGTACGGACTTTTCGGTGAGCTTGTGGTTTAAGACATCCATGTCCAGCGCAGGGTTTTTGGTTAACAAAAAGGCCAAAGGATACACGAAGGGTTACGACACTTACATACAGAATGGCCAGATATGGGCCCGAATCGGCAACACATCTATAGGGTTGGGTACACACACCACGGAGACGTTTAACGATAATGACTGGCACCATGTTGCAGTTCTCTACGACCGGGATGACGTGGTAAAAATTTATGTTGACGACGTTAATAAAGCCAGTTCGGGGAGTATTTCGGCGATAGGAGACATTAATAACAGTCAGGACTTCGTTATCGGGGACAGGAAGGTCAACCATGCGTATTTTGACGGCAAGATGGACGATGTCCGGGTGTATGACAAGGTCTTGTCCGTCAATGACATCAGCGACCTTTATCAGAACGGTCCTACGTGGAGCGGAGGCACCGGCAACCTGATATCCCGCTGGGAGTTCGACGGAGATGCAAATGATTCGGCGGGCAGCAATGACGGGACTGTCTATGGAGCGAGCTGGACGACCGGCATAGGTGAGCCCAATGCACCGAATGCGACCTGGGAGAGTGGAGACTATCACCTTCCTTATAACTCGCCCTGTATTGACGTTGGCGACCCGAATGACCCCAACAGCTCAACGAGCGAGCTGGACATTGACGGCGACTGGCGTGTGATGGACGGCGATGGCGACGGCAATGACATCGTAGACATGGGTTCCGATGAAGTAGGAGTTTGCGCAGCTATGATTTCTCACTGGAAGTTCGAGGAAGGCAGCGGAACCACAGCGGCTGATTCAGTCAGTGACAATAACGGCACACTGTACGGTGGGCCGAACTGGGTGACCGGCCGGGTGGGAAGCTATGCACTTGATTTCAACGGCACGTCTGATTATGTCGATGTAGGAGACCAAGACGATTTGGATTTTGGAGAAGAAGCTGATTTTACAATAATCGCTTGGTTCAAGACATCTTCATCATCGGCACAGATGATTGTCAACAAGAGGGCCAAAGGCGTCAAGCCAGGCTATGACATGTGGATTCAGGCTGGGAAGCTATACGCCAGAATTTCGGACAGCTCGTCCGGGGCTGGTGCGAGTACTACGGCAACATTCAATGATGGCTCGTGGCACAACTTGACGGCGGTTTACGACAGGAGCGATGTTGTCAGGCTTTACGTTGATGCGAATGAGTTGGCAACCCCGGGGGATATTTCAGGTCTGGGTAGTATAGACACCGCGCAGGTTTTCACCATAGGAGATAGAAATGATGCCGGCTGGCATGCCTATTTCAACGGTGATATTGACGATGTGATAGTTTTCGACAGGTGCTTAACTGCTGAAGAAGTCAAACATCTTTATCAGTATGCTGCGGATTACTGCTATTAGCGATACTGAACGCACTACAGATGTTTGAAGACTATTTTGCGGGGCGGCTGCCGTAAAAAGCAGCCGTCTTTTTTCTATAAATCCCCTCCTGTCGCCCCCCAAATACCAATAATAAGAGATAATCGCATAACTTTCGAAGATTGACAGCCAGGTTCATGCGGCTTACAATGCTGGGGTCGATTTTTTGGAAAGGGTATATTATGGATTTTGAGAAGGACAATAATCTTTCGAGCCCAGGCGAACCAGAGCCATCATCGCCACCGCCTCCGATATCAGAAGTTACGGTGCCGCTTACAGAGAAACCGAGGAGACGAACCGGCTGGAGGATTTTCTGGGGCATTATCCTGGTGCTGTCGATTCTGGCAAACATCGCATTATTTATGATATTAATTGGCGTAGTCGCGGTCTTTGCGGCAGGACAAAAAGGTATCTTCACCGAAGAGGTTATACAAGCCGGGCCGCGAACAACCAAAATCGCCGTAATTAAGTTAGAGGGCATAATAGACGCCGCACAGGCCAGGGGCCTCTACCAGCAAATGAAGGTCGTCCGAAAGGATAAGCGAGTAAAGGGCCTGATTATCCGTGTGAACTCGCCGGGCGGGACGATTTCGGGCAGTGACCAAATTTATAATGAGATTTTAAAATACCGACACGAAGAAGAAAAACCGGTCGTTGCATTTATGCAGGGCGTTGCCGCTTCGGGCGGCTATTATACATCGGTAGCGTGTGAGAAAATCATAGCTGAGCCGACCACGATAACCGGCTCGGTGGGCGTAATAGCCGGTCACTTCGTTTTGCAGGAGCTGCTGGAGAACAAGCTCGGCATTCAGCCGGTCATTTTCAAATCAGGCGAGAAAAAAGACTGGCCCAGCCCCTTTGAAGCAGTCACGGATGAGCAGCGGCAATATATACAAGAGAAGCTAATCGGCCCGGCTTTTAACAGGTTTGTACAGGTCGTTGCCGACGGCAGGGCCGACCTTACACTGGATGACGTCGAACGCCTGGCTGACGGGAGTATCTATAGCGTCCATGAAGCTCTGGACGAGAAGCTCATAGATGAGATTGGCTATCTGGATGAAGCGATAGAGCTGGTCAAGTCACTCGCGGGCGTCGAAGAGGCAATGGTAGTGGAATATGAAAAGCCGTTTTCCCTGGCCGGTTTTCTGAGCGTGCGCAGCAACAACATCCTGAGAATTAACAGGAGCATGTTATATGAACTCAGTACTCCACAGGTCCTGTACCTTTGGAGTTTGTATTAGCTAACCGGCCGCGCAATAACAATAACCGCAGTTAAGACAATGACTTACGAGATTACAGGTCAGCGCGGCACAATAACTGAAATTTTTTTAAAAAATTTTAAAAAATCCCCTTGACATTTACACGGACCTTCCGTAAGTTAGTTTTAGGAATGGAGTGGTGATGAGGAAGTGGCTGACGAAGCACGCCGTCATCGCTCTCATAAGAATCCTTCAGATAAGTACGTCGTGTGTACTTTGAAGAGGAGGAGTGAGTAACGAAAAGGCATTGTCAGCTACTCAAAGGACTCCAGATGTAAATCTGGAGTCCTTTGCTTTTGGGCAGCGCGCGACTTCCCGCTACAACTTTTTGCCGGATTACCGCAGCATATCAAGCGGTCTATCGAGGCCTTGGTAAAAGAAAAAGAGCTGTCAGAGGTGCGACTCCCGGCCCTTTTTAGCAGATATACATGTCTTTGCATTTTAAAGACGCTGCCAACGCCTGCACGGCAGAGGCAGCCAAGCGGACTCCGGTATTATCAGTAATCTTTAAAATATCTCAGCCAAGGGGCTTGTGCGTCAAGATACTCGTTTGTGGGTGCCTGGTTGAAGTCGAACATTCGGTTCCACTTCAGCCTCCAGAGTTCCTTTAGCCCGATGGATCGTACGGAGAAGTCCAGGAATACGCCGTTAACATTTCCGTTGTGACGGTTGATGCAAAAGCGTGCGCTGTGTTGATAGCCCGCTGACCCCCACGGCTTTCCGTCATACTCTGGAGGTTCGTCGGTATGGTGGGGCCAGCCATCGACCCACTGCTCGTCGAGCATCAGGGGTACGTGCGCTGCACCTCTGGCATTGGTATTCCTCCAGTTCCAGGCCGTCGGATGCTGCTGGCCCAAATCGTGAGGCGTCGCTGGCGGAGGATTGGCACACCATCCGTTCCATCCGTAGCTTCCGTAATCACCTGCAACGGCATATGACCAGCCGCCGGAAAAGACTCCCCAGGCAGAGAACGTGCCGTTTCCGCCGTACTGACCTCCGCCGAGCTCTGTCCCGGGTTTCGTTGCGGTCGGGCAGCACCGCATGTCGCCGTCGTCACCGTAGCAGGCCCTGAGAGCCTCCATCCAGTAAAACTTGAACAACTCGTTGCTGGGATAGCCATCGGTGCACCAGCCCGGCATGAAATAACCGTCCCATTCAGAGGTATACATGGAGAAGCACATCCCCCACTGTTTGAGGTTGTTCTGGCAAAGTATATTCTTTGCCTGATTTCTTACCCGCGCCAGCGCCGGCATTAATATCGACATAAGAAGGGCAATAATGGCGATTACGACCAGAAGTTCCACTAATGTAAATGCTCTTGCCCTACGCATATTAGGCTCCTTATATTTACCGGTTTTTCGGTTTCCGCCTACTAAGATGCGCAAAACGGCTTTTGTGTTCCGTAAAATCTTGCTTTTCTTGTAAAAACCTTTTTGATTATCCGATTTTTTTACATTACGGCAGGACGATTTCGCATTTAAACGTCGCTTTTGCGAAGTGGTGTTATTGTCCGTCAAATTAAACGTTCGTAAAGGCTTTTAAAAACAAGAGTTACGGATTTGGGGCGGTTTTGGCAGAAAATTCGGGATTTGGGCTGCGCGGAAATTAGAAAAATTTTCGACCAAAGTGATGTGTACGAGGCCAGGCGGGCCCGGTATAATTTCCGGCGAAGTGTCGGTCTTCCGATTCCCTTACGCCCGGTCGAAATATTGAGCCAGGAAATGATCAAAGAATACTCTCATAAAGAACGAACGGAAAACAGCAGATATAGCAAGAACTTTTCTAAGAGACTATGAAGAGCCGACTGTTGACTTGAGTGCCTGCTGTAGTTTATGTTCAGGTCGAGTTTTTGGACATGGAGTTAAGACAATGCAAGTTTCTAAGGTTATTTGTTGTCTATTTGCCTTGGTGTGTTTTCACGAAAGTGGCGAACCGTGCCCAGGGCAAACAGGGCCGTCGGTGTATGGGGTAAGGTGTGAATACAAGACTAATCCGTTGGGTATCGACGTAAAAAAGCCGCGGCTTAGCTGGAAGATTGCATCGAGTGAGCGAGGCGTCAGGCAGTCAGCGTACCAGATTCGTGCCGGGGCGGATGTGGAGGGGCTGAAGGCGGGTAAGAAGGTGCGCTGGTACAGCGGGAAGGTGGCCTCTGAGCAGTCAATTCACGTTGAGTACGAAGGGCCCTCTCCGGTATCGCGAGAGCGGGTTTACTGGCAGGTGCGTGTCTGGGACAATGAGGGGCGGTGTTCGGGCTGGAGTGAAGCGGGATGGTGGGAGATGGGCCTGCTGAAAGCGGGTGACTGGGAGGCTGAGTGGATAGAGCCGAAACTTGCAGAGGATGTCAACGCGTCGAATCCGTGTCCTGTGCTGCGGAAAGAGTTTGTGTTGGAGAGAGGAATCAAATCAGCACGTGCGTATGTAACTTGTCTGGGGCTTTACGAGATGGAGCTTAACGGCCGGGTGGTCGGTGATGAGCTGTTCACGCCGGGCTGGACGGCGTATCGGCATCGGTTGCAGTATCAAGCTTACGACGTGACAGGGCTGCTGAAGGAAGGGCGGAACTGCGTGGGGGTGACTCTTGGTGACGGATGGTACCGCGGTCGGTTGGGGTGGGGACAGGCCCGTAACGTTTATGGTGAGAAGCTTGCGCTGCTGGCGCAAATCGAAGTTGTTTACCGAGACGGCGGCAGGGAAGTGATAACCACCGACCAGACGTGGAGGGCGTCGACGGGGGCGATTCTGATGTCGGACATCTACAATGGCGAGGTGTACGACGGGCGTCTTGAATTAGAGGGCTGGAGCAAGGTCGGCTTTGACGACAGCCGCTGGGCGGGTATTAGGGTTGTGAATCACAGCAAAGATATTCTTGTTGGGCTAGCGGGGCCTGCAGTAAGAAGGATAGAAGAGATTCGGCCGGTCAAGATACTGACGACACCAGCGGGGCAAACGGTTGTTGATATGGGGCAGAATATGGTCGGCTGGGTACGCTTTACGGTGCGCGGTCCGGCGGGGACGCGCGTCAAGCTGCAGCATGCGGAGGTCCTGGACGCGGCGGGTAATTTGTACATCGATAACCTGCGCGGCGCTAAACAGACTAACGAATACATCCTCAAGGGCAACGGCGAGGAGGTTTTCGAACCGCATTTTAGCTTTCAGGGATTTCGCTACGTGGCGGTGGAAGGCTGGCTGGGGGAGGTTTCGCGGGATGATTTTACGGGAGTGATTATTCATTCGGACATGGCGACCACAGGTACGTTCGAATGTTCGGATTCAATGATAAATCAGCTGCAGCACAATATCAAATGGGGTTTGAAGGGCAATTTCCTGGATGTGCCGACGGACTGTCCGCAGCGCGATGAGCGTTTGGGCTGGACGGGGGACGCAGAGGTCTTTGCGCGTACGGCCTGCTTCAACGCCGACGTTGCAGCGTTCTACACGAAGTGGTTAGCGGACGTCGCAGCCGACCAGCAAGCGAGCGGGGCGGTGCCGCATGTGATACCTAATGTGCTGTCGCTGGACAAAGAAGAGGGCGAGTCGGCGGCTCCCGGTTGGGCGGACGCAGCTACGGTTGTGCCGTGGACGGTGTACCTTTGCTACGGTGACAGGCGTATTTTAGGACAGCAGTATGCAAGTATGAAGGCGTGGGTGGATTATATGGCCGAAAGCGCGGGCGGAAGTTACCTGTGGAAGCCTGAGCTGGCTTTTGGCGATTGGCTCGCCTTTAGCACGGACCGGTCAGACTATCCAGGCGCGACAACCGACAAGGACCTAATTTGCCAAGCGTATTTTGCCAGGAGCACGGACCTACTGCGGCGGACGGCCAAGATTTTGGGCAAGACCACCGACGCGGAAAAATACGCGGAGCTACTGGAGGAAATAAAGGAGGCGTTCGGGGAGGAATTTTTGACGCCGAACGGCCGGCTGGCCTCTAATACACAGACGGCGTATTCACTTGCGCTTGCGTTTGACTTGGTTCCGTGCGGCCTAAAAGAGAAAGCCGCAAAGCGGCTCGCTGAAGATGTCGAAAAGTTTAAGCATATCACGACGGGATTTTTGGGGACGCCGCTGATATGTCATATGCTCAGCGATAACGGTTATCTGGAGCAGGCGTATATGCTGCTGAATCGAAAGGAGTATCCATCGTGGCTGTATCCTATCACAAAAGGTGCGACGACAATCTGGGAGCGATGGGACGGTATCAAGCCGGATGGGACGTTCCAGGACAAGGGGATGAACTCATTCAATCATTATGCATACGGCGCGATTGGCGAGTGGCTTTACCGGGTAGTAGCCGGTATTGAGATTGACGAGCAGAATCCCGGCTATAAGCATATCATCATTCAGCCGCATCCGGGTGGAGGATTGACCTATGCCAAAGCGCGACTGGACTCGATGTACGGACCCATAGAATCGGGCTGGAAGCTCACCGATAAAACCATGACCGTCAATATCGAGGTACCTGCGAACACCATTGCCACGGTAAGATTGCCGGATGCTAACCTAGACGATGTCCAGGAAGGCAACAAGCCTCTGGACAAAGTGAAGGGAATTGTAAAGACGGCCCAGCAGGAGGATACGGCAATAATTTACCTTGGCTCCGGGCGATACCTGTTCGAGTACCCCGCTTGCAAAAAGACAAGGCCCGCCGGAGAAGCAAAAAACGAAGGACTGTCGGCGAATGAATGAAAATCACTACCATCCACATCGTTCACTGAGGTATACAGGGTAGAAAAATCTCAAAAAGGAGCAGAACAAAATGGGCCGTATGAAAGAGATTCAAAAAATGTATGAGGCAGCGAGGGAGCGGTACGGCGAATTAGGTGTTGATACTGAAGCGGCGACCGAAAAGCTAACCAAAATAGCGATATCGCTGCACTGCTGGCAGGCAGATGATGTGGGCGGGTTCGAAAGTGGTGAGGGACTTACCGGGGGCGGTATTATGGCTACCGGAAGTTATCCCGGAAAGGCCCGGACCGCCGATGAGCTGCGAATGGATTTGGACAAGGCGCTTAGCCTGATACCGGGCAAGCACCGGTTGAATCTGCACGCGATTTATGCTGAGACGGGTGACGAGCGCGTCGAACGCAACAAACTGGAAGGCAAGTATTTCTCCGGCTGGATAGACTGGGCGAAGGCAATGGGGATGGGTCTGGATTTCAACGGGACTTTTTTCTCTCATCCGAAGGCCGACAGCGGTTTTACTCTTGCCAGCCGGGATGAGGGTATCCGCAGGTTTTGGATTGAGCATGGTATAGCGTGTCGAAAGATTGGCGAGCACATGGGGCGTCAGCTTCAAAGTCCATGTGTAACAAACGTGTGGATTCCGGACGGCTATAAGGATACTCCGGTGGACCGCAAGGGGCCCAGGGAACGGCTTAAAGCATCTCTCGATAAGATATTCGCGGAAAAGATAGACCGGAGGTACCTTCTGGATTCGGTGGAAAGTAAACTATTTGGCATCGGCTCGGAAAGCTATGTTGTCGGCTCCCATGAATTCTACATGGCGTATGCCATCGAGAATAAGATACTGCTTTGCCTGGACACGGGACATTTCCATCCGACGGAGGTAGTTTCGGACAAGATATCATCTGTGTTGACCTTTCTGGATGAGATACTGCTGCACGTCAGCAGGGGTGTGCGGTGGGACAGCGACCATGTGGTAATTCTGTCGGACGAACTGAAGGCCATTGCCGAAGAGATAGTTAGGGGGGACTATTTGCAAAGGGTACACATAGGGCTCGACTTTTTCGACGCCAGCATTAACCATGTGGCCGCCTGGGTCATTGGGGCCCGTTGCATGATTAAGGCCCTCTTAATTGCGTTGCTGGAGCCAACGGACAAGCTGCGTCAGATGGAAGCTGCCGGAGACCTGACGTCACGGCTGGCGATGCTTGAAGAATTAAAAACATTACCCTTCGGTCCGGTTTGGGATTATTATTGTCTCAAGGCAGATGTCCCCATCGGCCCTGCATGGCTGCAGACCGTAAAGGATTATGAAGCCAAAGTACTCAGTCAGAGAACTTGAATCAAGCGAAAGGATTCTCGGCAGGGGAGAAGGAAAAGAGCAATGAGAGAAAAAATGACCTCGAGGCAGCGCGTCTGGAAAGCTCTCAATCATGAAGTTCCTGACAGGGTGCCGATTGACCTTGGTGGATTTCAAACCGGGATACACAAGAGAGCATACGGCGAATTACTTGGTCATTTGGGGATCAGTGACGAGATAACAATCCTTGACCCTGTCCAGCAGCTCGCCAAGCCCTGCGAAGCGGTCCTGGAACGTTTTAATGTCGATATTCGCTACGTTTGTGCACACGATCCGGACAGCTTCAAGGGCGGCATCGAACAGAGCCCCAGAGACGGTAAACTCTGGCACGACCTTAAGGATGAATTTGGGGTTGTCTGGTCAATGCCGGACGAGCAGCAGCTTTACATGGACATTTCACATCACCCCTTAGCGGGCGCAACTGTCGATGACATTAGCGATTACCCTTTTCCCGACGGAAGAGACCTGAGCCGCTTTGCCGGTGTCAGGGAGCAGGCCTTGGAAATGCGCAACGAAACGCCGTACGCCATATCGACGGGCATCGGAGGAGTTGTCTATGAATACTGCTGGTATATGCGGGGCCTGGAAAGATGGTTTATGGACATGCTCGAAAATACCGATTTCTGTGAAGCGCTGCTGGATCAGACGCTGAAATTCTGGATGGCTTATTACAGTGGTTTTATGGCGGAGGTCGGTGACATTATTGATATCGTTATGATAGGTGATGACCTTGCAGGCCAGGATGGACCGCTGTTTTCGCCTGATTTCTATCGCAAGTTTGTAAAACCGCGGCACAAAAAACTCATCCAGCACATAAAGTCGCTTACGTCGGCGAAAATATGGTACCACACGTGTGGTGGTTGCAGCGCATATATACCCGAGCTGATAGATAACGGCATTGATATTCTCAACCCCATTCAAATCAGCGCCGCTAATATGGAACCTCAGAACCTTAAATGTACGTTCGGCAAGGACATTGTCTTATGGGGCGGCGGCATAGACTCTCAACATGTTCTTCCCTTTGCCAAACCCGATGAAATTAGAGAACACGTGCGGAAAAACCTTGAGATATTCAAAACCGGCGGCGGTTATGTTTTCAACAGTGTCCACAATATCCAGGCAGGCGTGCCGGCTGAAAACATTATTGCAATGTACGATGCAGCGTATGAGTTTGGCTTTTATGACTACAGCCCATTTCATAACCTTAAAAATAGCTGTTTTTGATACTGATAACGCGGCTTTGGGAGGTTATGAAATGGCTTCTAACAATTAGAAGGGATTGCTGATGAATCCATTTCTGGGTGTAGTTTTGCATGCTGTTGGTGGTCTGGCGGCGGGTAGTTTTTACATTCCCTTCAAGAGGGTCAAAGGCTGGGCCTGGGAAACTTATTGGTTGACCCAGGGCTTTGCCGCCTGGATAGTTATGCCGACCCTTATGGCGTGGCTTACTACGCCCGATTTACCGGCTATTGTCTCAGCAAGTCCTGTTAGAAGTATGTGGCTGGCATATATCTTTGGGGCCATGTGGGGAATCGGAGGGCTGGCTTTCGGTCTGAGTATGCGATACTTAGGCCTGTCACTCGGGTATGCCATGGCGCTTGGCTTTTGCGCGGCATTTGGGACCATGATACCGCCAATCGCTGCCGGTGACGCTCTTGCCGTGTTTACGACTGCCACCGGATTAGCTGTCTTCGCCGGTGTGGTCGTCTGTCTCTTGGGCATCGCGGTGTGCGGTTACGCCGGGGTCGTTAAAGAGCGCGAACTGACGGAAGAACAAAAGAAACAAGCCATTAAGGAATTTGCCCTGACGAAGGGTTTTATGGTGGCTGTCTTTGCGGGAGTAATGAGTGCGTGCATGGCTTTTGCTATTCAGGCCGGAAAACCTATCGCGCAGGCCGCCCTGGAGGCCGGTACGAATCCAATATACCAGAACAATCCCGTGTTTATTTTCGCTATGGGCGGCGGCTTCACCACCAATTGTATCTGGTGTCTGATTCTCACCTTGAAAAACAAATCAGCGAGTGACTATGTGAAAGACCCGGGCAGGACACTGCTGACAAACTACATTCTTGCCTTTGCAGGCGGGGCGACGTGGTATCTGCAGTTTTTCTTCTACGGAATGGGAATGTCCAAACTGGGCGCCGATTACGATTTTGCGAGCTGGACCATCCACATGGCTTTTATCATAGTTTTCAGCAATATGTGGGGCCTGTTGTTCAGGGAATGGAAAGGTTCGAGTAAGCGAACGTATGGTTTAATCTGCTTTGGCTTGCTTGTCTTGCTCGCGTCAACGATTGTTATAGGATACGGCAATTACATTGCATCGCGGTAAAGGAAATCTACAGGCAAAACGATTTGGATAGGCTCTGCGGGTCTGCAGGCGAATCATGAACAAGTTTAAGGACAAGTTGAGTGGTTGTGGAAGAAAGGCATCACGGTCAGCCGCCGGCTGAGTACGAGCGCGAGCCGGTGCCGGCAAAGGCCCGGCTGGGGCTGAAGGAATTTGTCGGCATGTACGCCGGAGAGCACTGTGCCGGTACCGAGCTGATGATAGGTCCGCTCTTTGTTGCCGCCGGTGTCAGCGCATTCGATTTGGTCATGGGGCTTATCGTTGGCAACGCCCTGGCCGTATTGAGCTGGATCTTTCTTTGTGCGCCGATTGCGACGCGGGCCAGGCTGACACTGTATTACCAGCTGGAGAAGGTCTGCGGGCGCAAGCTCGTGACTCTCTACAATCTCGCCAACGGCACGATGTTCTGCTTTCTGGCCGGGGCAATGATAACGGTTTCGGCGACTGCCGTGGGTGTGTGGTTCGACTTCAAAATGCCCGGCCTTAACGACCTCTATCCGAACAGCTTTGGATGGGTCGTGGCGGCGCTGGTAGTTGGAGCGCTTATCTCGATTGTTGCGGCATACGGTTATAAGATGCTGGCCGACTTCGCCAACATCGCCGCCCCATGGATGGTGCTTGTTTTTTTGGTGTTTGGTTTCGTAGGGCTGAGACAGTTCGTCGATGCTGCGGGGACCGAGATGAATTCACTTGGTGACCTGTGGCATCTCGCCACTACCCAGATATGGAAAGGTGGTGAACCGCTTGCCGGACAGGTCAAGTTCACCTTCTGGCACGTGATGTTCTTCGCGTGGTTCTGCAACATGGCTATGCACATCGGCATGAGCGACCTTTCGGTCTTTCGCTATGCAAAGAAGAGCTGGTATGGCGTTGCGTCGGCTGCGGGGATGTACGTGGGTCATTTCATGGCGTGGATAAGTGCTTCGATTCTATATGCGTACCAGCTTCACCTTGACCCGGCAGACACAGATGTTCTTCCCGGCCCTTTGGCCTTTCGGGCGGCGGGACTGACCGGCCTGCTCTGCGTGATTATCGCCGGCTGGACAACGGCAAATCCGACGATTTATCGGGCGGGTCTCGCGTTCCAGGCGATTATGCCAAAGGTATCGCGATTCAAGGTCACTCTGGCTACGGGGCTGATTGCGACGATTGCGGGGATGTTTCCGGCGATTGCAATGAAGCTCCTTGGATTTGTGGCGCTGTACGGCCTGATACTTATGCCGATGGGTGCCGTGATATTTGTCGACTTCTGGCTCATCAAAAAGTTTGGCCTGCAAAGTAACTACGCCCAGCTAAGTGGCAAGACATTTAACTTAGCGGCGGCACTGGCGTGGTTTGTGACACTTGGTACTGCCTGGGCACTCGTGAAATTCGCCGGTGTTCAAATATTCTTCGTGTCGCTGCCCGGCTGGTTCGTCGCGGCCATAATTTACATTGCGGTCAGCAAAATTTATCAGCGAAAGGTTCATAGTGCTTAAGCTGCAGGATTATTAAAATGAGACTAATCGCTAAGATAGTGGCGTTGACATCACTACTGTTACTGACCTTGCCTTCGGTATTCTATCTGGCAGGCAGGGTAAGTCTGGACACAGTCAAGTGGCTCATGATATTGGCGACGGTAGTGTGGTTCGTATCGGCATCGTACTGGATGTGGCCGAGGGCCGAGATTTCCACAGACCGCCAATAGCCGCCCAACAGCTTTGCACAAAATCCTCTTTTAACTTCCTCGCCCCATTTCTCCTTCTACAACCTTTTGACATACTCCAGAAACTTTTTCGCTGTCTTATCCAGATTTTCCACATCTCCTCCCCCCTCTAACACCTCACACATCTCGTATGCAATATACCCCTGATACCCAATCTCCTTGAGCGTCTTGAAAAAACTTTCGTAATCAATAATCCCCTCGCCCATCGGGACCGCTCGAACCAAACTCTCACGTTGCAGGTAATTCGTCAGACGCTGTTCATAGTGATAACGAGCCAATCTCACATAATCCGCCGCGGTCGTGTGAACGATAAACCCCTTCATCTTCAAAATCGCCTCCCTGATTTCCTCCGCCTTCAATCCCTGCAGCGTCGGCGCCCACGCATCGAAGGCCGCCTTCACATTCGGCAAATTCACCTCCCTCAAAAGCCAGTACATCTCGTCATGGCCGACCCCGATATCATGATGGTTCTGCACGGCAAGCGTAACTCCATACTCTGCCGCTCTCTTCCCGGCCAGCTTCAACCCTTCAACCACCATCGCATACTGCTTGTCGTACGCAACACCCTCGCGCTCGTAACCCGTGAATATTCGCACCATGTCCGTCCCCAAATCGCGCGCCAGTTTCGCCACCTCCCCAACGTAACAGGCCTGTATCTCCACGTTGGGAATCCCCGCCTTATCCACCCCTGCCGTAAAATCCGTATATCCGGCTAAACACACCAATTCGAGTCCAAGCTCCTCAATCTTCCGCCGTAGTACCCTCCTCGCCGCCGCATCGTAATCCAGAGGCGAAACGTGCGGCCGCTTCGCCATCAGCATCACACCGTCAAAGCCCAATTCCTTCGCTTTGACCAAAAAATCCTCCACGCCTAATTTCGCCTGCCCCCGCCACACCCCCGCATAACTCACCGAATGAAGGCACGTCTTTACCTTGAAATCCTCCGCCTTACCCGTCGGGACCTTTTGCGACAAACCATCTTCACAGAACACTACCAGCAACAACCCAACAATCCATATTAACTTACGCATCTTTAAACTCCTTATTTCTTACTCCTTACTTCTTACTCCTTACTTCTTACTCCTTACTTCTTACTCCTTACTTCTTACAATTTATTCCGTCATTTTACTTTTTGATCTGTATTTTTGCATTTTTATTTTTTATTTGCCTATCCAACCCCTAACCCCTGATTATACGTCCCCGCACAACCCCTGACAACACCTTTATTCAATGCTCATCCACCTTCCACGAACCACGAATTAACCGCCGCCACTCGCAACCCGCAACTCGTAACCCGCAACCCGGAACAACTCCACCCTCTTTCTCCCCGCCCCTGACGCCTGAAATTTGAAATTTGTGGTCGGACAGGAACCATGATATCATAACGCCGTCCTGAAGCATCGCGTTTCTTATGAAGGCGTCAGATGAAAAATACACACGTGCAACCCTGAACCTGCCGGATTCAGGTCGCACCAAGACGAGGGATATAATTATGTCCACCGCCAAACACTTCCGCACTGTGCTCGTTGCAGTAACACTGCTCCTTGTCGCCATGGCTTCTGTGACCCGGGCCAAAGCCAGGGTCATCCTCGACACCGATATGGTCGTCTTGTATGACGATGGTGTGGCATTAATGATGCTGGCAAAACATCCGGATATAGACCTGCTCGGCGTCACGACAGTCTCCGGAAACACTTGGGTCGCCGACGGCACCGCCTATGCTCTCGGCCAGCTCGAGCTCCTCAATCGCCCCGACGTCCCGGTTGCGATGGGCGTGCGCTATCCGCTCCGGCCGTCCCGCTATGAGAATATCCAGCTCGAGCGAAAGATGTTCGGCTATAACTCAAACTACATCGGCTGTTTCTCTGCGACCCCGCCGGCATCGTACATCGACGCCTACCGTGCCGAATTCGCGGGTACTCCGACAATAAAGCCCGTCGATAACCACGCCGTAACCTTTCTGATTGATACCATCAAGGCCAATCCGCACCAAGTCACCGTCGTCGCAATTGGTCCCTGCACAAACCTCGCCATCGCCATAAGAATCTCGCCGGATATAATCCCCCTCATCGAGACCGTTGTCTACATGGGCGGAGCGTTTGACGTCCCCGGCAATACCACCCCGGCCGCTGAGTTCAATTTCTGGTTCGACCCCGACGCCGCCAAAATCTGTCTTCGTGCCCCCTTTCCCGACCAGCTCGTTGTACCGTTGGATGTCTGTGAGAAATATCGTTTCAATAAGAATATCTTTGACCGCATAACCGCGCCCGACACGCCAATCGCGCGGATGTTCGAGAAAAAATACGGCCCCCGTTTTGACACCGACCCTGACTATACACGATTGGTCTGGGACACCATCGCCGCTGCCGTCGTTATTGACCCGACCTTGATTACCGCTCAACAAAACCGCTCCGTCGATGTCAATTCAGACTATGGCCTCGACTACGGCCGAAGCCTCAGCTACAAAATACAAGCACCCCCCGGAACTCAAAAAGCCCGAATCCTCTTCGCCATCGACGAGAAAAGATTCTGGAACCTCATGATAAACCTCCTAAAAGATTAAGCCCACTTTACCCCGCCTGTCCCCGAGAATCTACCACCTTTGGCCCAGCAGCAGGAGATCCATGACGCCATAGCCTATCTAACTGGGGCATAATTCATAATTCTCAATTCCGCTTTAGCGGCTTCTCGTCATCGTTACTACCAACTACTACACCAGCCCCATTAGACCTCCATCACCTTCCTTCTCGTTCTTTGTCCCATTCCGCCGCTACGCCCTTCGCTGTTCTACGTTCTATGTTCGACCTCGGACCTTCGACCTTCGATGTTGGATGTTCGACGTTCGACGTTCGATGTTCGACCCACTTGCCCCTGCCCCGTGAGATGACGCAGTCTATCTCTCTGGGGCATAATTCATAATCCCCAACTCCGCTTCCTCCGCCATGCCTACACTTGTTTCTCCCGAGCAAATTGTTTCAATTTCTTCATCAAGGATTCGACGTCTTTTTCAATAACAGTCGTCACATCCTCGAAAAAGGGACCACCTGTTCCCCGGTATACCACATAAACAGGTTTCTGATTTCTGTAAGCATATTGGATCTCAGATAATACCCCCACTGACAGTTTGTCAGTCAAATAAAAAACTACTACAGCGTCCGACTGATCTATAAATTGAAAGTCCCGCTCGATTGTTCTGGTCTTTATGATTTTCTTAGCTTTAGGTGTCAACTGCTCAACCAGTTCAGGTATTTCACCCTTTGGAAGATTATATGTTAGGCTCATATCCTTTATTGTTAGAGGATTAAACACAACAAACAGATTCTGTAGTCTTCTCAGGATAGGTCCCTGAATCTGCTGAAGAAGCGTCGGATTTTCTTCCCTCACCGCCGTAATAGGATAGCTAAGGTACACTTTCTTTTTCTGCGAGAAAAATAGGTCTGCTAAATTTTCAATGTTATGTTTTCGGGCCACCAGAAAAACTGGTTTATCGAAAAACTGACCAAGCATTTCTGTAATAAACTCCTCTTCTGTCATCCATTCTTGACTCTCCTCAAGATTAGGCACGCTTTTCCTATTCCATTTCGGATTCTTCATGTTTCCTAGGCACACCTCCCTAACGCCATTTATAACGTTGATAAATCCGTCAGGTTCTATATCGCTTAAGTCACGATAAGATATACCAGGGATCAGACGTGTTTTCCACCTGAAGGTCGCATGTACGCCGATAAATTGAATATCAACACCAGCCTGCTTATGTAATTGAATCTGCACCTCCTTTAGAGCAGCTGACCGCAACGCTCTTAAGAGGTTCCGGTCCAGATCCAGAATAAATTGGTCAGTGAATTCAATGCCGTCCCGCTTACATTCCTCCCGAATTAGTTCGCCAACGTCATACACTGCAACCGTTTTTCCAATTCCCACAGCATGCCTCTTAAGCTCCTCAAGAAGTTCAATACGACCCGACCCCGAAATTCCAGTGACAATCCACTTCTTCATTTTTTGCACTCCTTCTAACCTCATTCCCCGTCAACCCAATCCCTCACCCACCCACTTCCTTCAATTCTTCTGCTCTACACGTCTTCCTTCAATGTTATTTTCCCGTACCGCCTCTCATATTTCTCTATATTATCTCCCAACGCGCTATATACTTTTTTCGCATGCTCCGGACTCGTTATTACCCTAGACGCCAACAACCTAACATCACCAAGCGCCCATACGAAGTCAAAACAGAATTCCAAGCGACTGTGGTGAATTAGCGCAACATTGCAGTAATTTCCTAACAACGTTTCCCTTCTAGCTTCCACCATGCCGACTTCACGTCCCGCTTCGGGTTTGCCTTCCAAATCCGCCAATGCCACTATCCCACCTTTCCGTCGCCCACTTTTCTTTCTCTTTTTTTTCTTTGCCATAAGTTCTGTCTCCTTTATCTGACAGGCACCGTTGCCTTCAATATTTTCTCTATTTGCTCCAAGATCTTCGCTTTTGTCTCTCGCATATAGCTTGGGATTGTTCTGCCTCTCTGAGTCTCTGGCTTTAATGTATACGGGTCGTCACACAATGTAAACGGCCCTGCGCTGTACGCTCCCATGTCCATACCTCCTGTGCTACTGATTCGATGATACTCCGGCGTCCCTATCTGAACGGGCCGCCCGATATAAACCCGTCTACGGTGCACTGAACAATTCCGATATTTCCTAAGCCAATGATAGGGTCGCGAGACTTTACACTCGCGAACCCTTCTTTGAATCGCAGTTCCCCCATAAGTTGCGTGTCGTTCAAGCATTCTATGCAGTCCACCGAAACTTACATGATCTTCATCTATCCCAAGCCTTAAAGCCTGATTTATAACCTGCGCTAATACATCCAAACTGGAATACAGAAAGGGTCGAGTAGACGTAATATAATTCTTTCACGTAGGCATTCTTTGTATTCCCTGTTTCTCCTCTCTTTCGATTGAGGAGTGTCACAATATTCTGCCATGTAAAAGAACGTCAACGCCCCTCACA
>Ga0114922_10000516_pt1 | contig 37061 bp, 41 predicted proteins | sample AartaG_FD_100975 | JGI IMG/M metagenome (GOLD analysis project Ga0114922, IMG submission 100975) | Deep subsurface microbial communities from Aarhus Bay to uncover new lineages of life (NeLLi) - Aarhus_00045 metaG | ecosystem: Environmental > Aquatic > Marine > Oceanic > Sediment | place... | reverse complement strand
ATATACTAATCAACTCAATCATAACGAGCGCATCAAGGTTATAGAAGAGGAGTTACAAAATCTTAAGGCATCCCTCGACAGGCAATCTTTGACAAATGCTGAAAAAAGGTATCGCCGGGCTATTAGGCAGGCTCCTGGCGACTGGTGGCTGCATTGGGGATATGCTGAATTTCTGGTAAGTGGGCTGAAGAATCTGTCCTCGGGTGCCGAACAATACCGAATCGTGACGGAACTGGTACCGAACTACTATAAGGTCTATTGCATGTATGGGAACACCTTGGCAAGGCTGGGCAATTACGAATCGGCAATTGCAGCCACACAGAAGTCAGTGCGACTGAATCCCTTGTTTACGGATGGGCACCACTGGCTGGCGATGATGTACCTTAAAAAAGGTAATATAGACAAAGCCATCGAGTATTTTTTCAACGAAGTTCGACTCCGTCCGGATCGTGCAGAGGCTTACGCCATACTTGGGCCTTTACTCGAACAGCAGGGCAAGGTCGGCAAAGCAGAACAGCTTTACCGCAGGGGATTGGCCTTCTCTGCCAACAAGGAGGCCCTGCATTACCAACTTGCCCTCCTGTTGGCTAAACAGAAGAGATTCGATGAAGCAATTGAAAACATCCGGATATGCTTAAAGTCCGACCCCAATTCGCCAAGGCTGCTTGAATTTCTGGATGCGGCCAAAAAGGCAAAGAAATAAAATAACCATGAATATTTTGGGAACGCTCGTCACTTCTTGTCAACCAGCCCGGGGTTCCAGATGGTGGCGGCGATGTGCTGCTCGGGATTTTTCTCCGTTGAGAAATAGTAAAGCGTAACGAGCTTATCGTCCGGCCGTTGGACCATTCGGCAGTAGCCGATGTCCCAGTTGATGCCGTCTTTTCGCAAAAGTATCTCTTTGCCCCAGGTCTTTCCGTTATCTGTGCTGATTTTGGCACGGATGCCGTAAGGCTCCGAGCGATAGCCGTAGGCGACGCATAGCCTGCCGTCGGCTAATCTGACCATACTTGGGGGATTACCGTTTCTTTTACCCCGGTCGGTGTCGGCCACCTTGCTCAAAAACTGCCAGCTTTGGCCGTTATCATTGGAGCGGTAAACATCGATCCAGTTCCTGCCTCTGTCAGGAAGGCCTTTGCGCCGGGCGTCGTGCCTTCTGCGCATGGCCGAGATGAGTTCGTTTTCCGATATGCGGCAGGTGACGGGCATGACCGAGCGTACCTCGATATTGTCCGTCATCCATGAAAGAAAGTTAAAGGTCTTGCCGCCGTCGGTTGTGCGGGCGCAAAAGGCGCGGTCCTGCAGCCCGGCCTCGACCTGCGGTTCCTTCGCCGAAAAGAAAAACAGACAGTCTTTCGGGCCGTTGACCCTGTAGTGCGTTCTGCTGCTTAGCTCCTTACCGCCGAAGTCGGGTATACGGTAAGGACCCTGCCACGTTTTACCTCTGGTATAGGAGACCCAGAACTCGTTTCCATTCACTCTGGCGGCAAAATCGGAGTGCGTAAAATCTATATCGCCCTTGCACACGGTCACCGGATCGCCGTCATCCACGTAGTTGTCAGGGTTCCTAATCGTCCAGGTCTCGCCGCCGTCGATGCTGCGGGCGAGGTACTTGAGCTGCGGTTTATCGTTATCGCGGCTGTGGCCGTTCTTGCTGTAGCGGTAATAGCAGTACTCAAAGCCGACCACGATCTCATTGCCCCATATCCACACGCCGTTATTGGCAGGCCAGGCACTGAATCGCCCGGGTTCATTTACAACGATGACGTTCTTTACCGGAATGGTGACAAAGTCGTCCGGATTAAATTCAATCTCTTTGCTCTGCCAGCCCCAGTACTCTTCCTGCTTGAGCGCGTGAGTTAGATTCTCAGGGCCGATTGCAGTTTTTTCCCGTCCTGCCCAGCTCCACTCGACCTTGAGATAACCCTCAAATTGTCCACCGTGAGAATATACAACCTCGATAGGGTATTGTTTGCCCTTGATCATCGAGATAGTCCCTTGATTTTTACTTTGCTCAGGGTGTTCTTCTGAAACTTGAATTATCTCATTTTCATCAATATTAACTGTTAAGCTTTCGGAGGTTTCGCCGTGGAAGGTGATTTCCCCTGGAGCAGGTGCTGTGATATTGCCCTGCCACTTTGCTGACCATTCTTTGCCGTAGTCATCCCCCTCGCTCCAGGAAAGGTCAAGGCTCGTAATAAGGTCCTCATCCTTACAATTCGTCAAATCCGATTCGCCAAACCAAGCACCAACAAGACCATGCGAGTACGGCTCCCAACGGAGGGTGTCAAGAGACTTTTTGTAAACACACTCGACACGTCCATCGCTAAATCCAATTGTATTATAATTATAATGTGTTGTATTGGACCATAGTTCTGCTGTTCCGACCTGATTCCAACCAGGTTTTGCTTCGAACAACAGGATAATGTTACTTGGAATACTAGAATAATTTGAATTAATAATATTTCTATTTAAGGCATAAGTGCAAGAACCCTGCTCGGATAGGGGGCATTTGAAAACTTCGTCGGGCCTCTCAAGATAATCTACCAAGAGGTCACACCAAGCATCGGCTGTCGGTAGTTTGTCATTATAATCATTAGAATAATTGTATAGTGCTACACAAATTTTACGAATGTTTGAGCAACATGCAATCTTCTGTTTCTTGGCTCTTAGACTTCTAGAGATAAGGAAGATAGTCCAAAGAAAAGGCAGAGAAGCCAGAAGAATCGCACATAATGCTATCACATAGCTGATTCGTTTTTGCTTCTTATGACGAATCATAATTAATGCAAAAACGCCTAACCAAAAAGCTATAAACGATACAAAAAAACCTGCCATTACTAGTATCTCTCCGACCCTACCGAATACAAACCCCATAAACAGTAAAATGATACCGCATAATGTCCAATAAAGGGCAAAACGAGCTATGGGGCTTACTTGTTTTTTGTTTTGGTCGGAATCCATCGCGAAGCGATTCCATAATTTTGCACTTTGATTTTTGACTTTTGCGCTTCCTGTGTCACGGGAGGAAGTCTCTGATGACGGGTAGGTGTTTGAAGAACTCGACGGCCTGCCAATCGGAGCGGTTCATGGTCCAGATGAATTTGCCAGCGCCCAACTGAGCGAGCACGTACTTACCATAGGCAATCTGGCCGATGGCAACGTAGCCGGTGGCGAACTGGCCCAGGCCGAATACGAGTCCGAAAGCAGCCTGGCCGATTGCCCATACGCCGGTGGCTAGTTGACCTAAACCCAGTAAGATGCCTATGGATAAATGGCCGATAGCTACAAGGCCACAAGAGACCTGGCCGATAGCGATGATGCCGCAGGCGAATCGGCCGACGGCGATAATACCCTTAGCGCATTTGCGCCTGCCGGTTTCGGGATTTCGGCCCCAGGTGTAATGCAAAAGCGGCAACCCGAGAATTTTAGTGTGGGAGGCGAATTCATGGTAGCTGGTTCCGTCAATATAGCCGTATCTTCGCCAGGTGCCGAAGCTGGTCTGGTCAATTTTGTATTCGATTTCTTCAAGTAATATATTGGGCATAGGCCATCCTTATATCACCGATTCTATCTGATTATAACATGGAAAGGGGGTAATGGTAAGAATTTTTGACAACCGATATCTAACGGCCGAACCACGGCGGTTTTGTGCTTTACATTTACCAGGCCTGAAAATACAATGAAGGGGCTAATCAATATGTTGTGGATGTAACTATGGAAACGGTAAAGATTTACGATACGACATTGCGGGACGGCATGCAGGCTGAAGGGATAAGCTTTTCCCTTGCCGATAAGCTGCTCATCGCCAGGCGTCTGGATGAGTTCGGAATTGACTATATTGAAGGCGGCTTTCCCTTAAGCAATCCCAAAGAGGTCGAGTTCTTCGAGGAAATTCGCAAAGCCGGGATGAAAAACGCAAAAATCGCCGCCTTCGGAAGTACCAGAAGGACCGATACAAAGGTCGGCGATGATGCGGGCCTCGGTGCGCTTCTCGATTGCCGGACACCAGTGGTAACACTTGTCGGAAAAAGCTGGGATCTGCATGTAAAGAGCGTGCTCAAATGTAGCCTTGATGAGAATCTTGCTATCTGCGCCGAATCGGTCAAATATATAAAGGGCAAAGGAAAAGAGGTCATCTTTGACGCCGAGCATTTCTTTGACGGCTATAAAGAAAAGCCTGAGTACGCGATGAAGGTCCTCGCGGCAGCAGCTGAGGCCGGCGCCGATGTGATAGTACTTTGCGAAACCAATGGCGGCAGCTTGCCGGATGAGGTTTACGATATAACGAAAAAGGTCTGCGCCGAGTTTAGCGGTGTCAACATTGGCATCCACACGCACAACGACTGTGATTGCGCTGCTGCGAACTCACTAAGTGCTGTTACGGCAGGTGTGCGACATATGCAGGGCACAATCAACGGCCTGGGTGAGCGGGCAGGGAACGCCAATCTGTGCACGATAATACCGAGTCTGGTCTATAAAATGGGCTTTGACGTGGCAAATCGCGGAAAGCTGAAATCACTGACCGAGCTTTCGCGCTATGTTTTTGAGATAGCCAACCTCGCTCCGGTGATGAACATGCCATACGTCGGCGAGAGCGCATTCGCCCACAAGGGTGGCTTCCATATAGACGGTCTGCGCAAGGACAAACGCACATACGAGCACATCAATCCAGGGCTGGTAGGCAATAAGAGACGGTTGCTGATATCGGAGCTTAGCGGCTCGTCGAATGTTTTGGCCAAGTTGGAAAACAAGAACCTCGTCAGGGACAAGGCCTTCGCACGTAAGATTCTTAAGAAGGTACAGGAGCTCGAAAACGAAGGCTATCAGTTCGAAGCTGCCGAAGCGAGTTTCGACATCCTGGTAGCGAAGGTCATGGGTACATACGCGCCCAGCTTTGACCTTGAGAAGTATCATGTGAACGTGGAGCGTAACACGGCCGGTGAGATTGTTACAGAAGCAACTGTGAAACTGAAGGTCGGCTGCGCCAGCGAGCATGTGGTTGCCGAGGGCGACGGTCCGGTCAACGCCTTAGACAACGCGCTTCGCAGGTCGCTCGAGCGGTTCTATCCGAACATCAAGGATATGCACCTGATTGATTATAAGGTTCGTGTGGTCAACGCCCGTGCCGGCACGGCGGCTCGCGTGCGCGTGATAATCGAATCAAGGGATGCCGATTCACTTTGGGGCACGGTCGGCGTGTCGGAAAACATCATCGATGCAAGCTGGGAGGCGCTTGTTGACAGCGTCGAATATAAGCTGCTGAAGGACTCTGAAAAAAACTCCCCCAAGTAGCTGCCTTGGACGGGTAAAGACAAAGCCAACGGTATCGGACGCCGTGAACTGTGTATGCTTTTTCGCGGCGAAAGGAAAACAAGGCTGCGACATCCAACCCCCCAACACAGCATAAATTGTTATCTTATGAGGAAAATATACATATATTGATATATCTGGAGGTTCTGGGCCGTATAAATTTTTTGGATTTTTTGGATTTTTTGGATTTTTTTGTGGACAGTTATGGGCATATGCCCGTATTATATGATATATTGTCAGGAGTCAGAAGGCAGAAAGATGAAAGGTACTATTCAGGGCTGAAAGGCATTGTTTATGCAAAGTTATCTGGATTGTGTTCCTTGTTTTGTTAGACAGGCACTTGAGGCGGCCCGGCTGGTCGGCGGCAATGAGCAGGCCTGTGAGCAAGTGGTTCGGCAGGTTCTTGGTCTGGCTGCCGAGATGGATTTGAACCAAAGCCCACCTGCCATGGGAGGCAAGATTCATCGAGTGATTCGGCAGGTGACAGGCAAAGACGACCCGTATAAGGAAATAAAACAAAAGTTCAATGCTTTAGCCCTGCGCCTGTATCCGGATTTGAAGAGACTAATCGCCGGTTCCGCAAAGCCTCTTGAGATAGCGGTTCGATTGGCGATTGCGGGCAATATCATCGACTTCGGCGTCAGCAGCTCTTTGGATGTAGCTGAGGTTGAGAGGGTAATCGACGATTCGCTTACAGCAGATTGGGACACGAGCCTGATCGAAGATTTTGCCGCTGCTGTTAAGGAAGCGAGCCGGATTCTTTATCTTTGTGATAATGCCGGCGAGATAGTGTTTGACCGATTGCTGGTTGAGCAGTTGCCTTGTGAGAAGGTTACGTGCGTTGTTAAAGGCTCACCTGTTATAAACGACGCGACTATGGAAGACGCCAAGATTAGTGGTTTGACCGAGGTGGTGGAGGTTACTGAAAACGGCTCGGACAATCCGGGGACCATTTTAGAGACGTGTAGTGCAGGATTCCGCAGGCGATTCGACGAGGCGGATTTAATCATAGCCAAGGGCCAGGGCAATTACGAGACTCTGAGTGATGTGGACAGGAACATATTCTTTATCCTGAAGGTAAAGTGTCCGGTTATCGCCCGGCATCTTGGTTGTGAAGTCGGAACGATGATTTTACGCAAGAGTAAGGCGTTTGACAATGTTGCTGATTTGGTTAAAGGAGACTGAATAGATGCCGGGGTTTGATGGTACAGGTCCGTTAGGTCAAGGGCCGATGACCGGACAAGGTCGTGGGTTCTGCGTTTTGACAAGTTTAGAAGAAAACCCGGACCAGGTACAAGGTTTTGTAGGAATTGATGGCAAGCCCATTGACAAAGTGAAAATGATTGAAAGTTTTAAGTTTCCCGAAAAGGAGGTGATTAACATGCCAAGAGGAGATAGAACAGGCCCTGCAGGGTTAGGACCGATGACAGGCAGAGCCGCAGGTTTTTGTGCTGGGTATCCGATGCCGGGATATATGAACCCCGCCGGCGGTGCCGGCTGGGTGAATCCTGTTATGGGTAGAGCCGGTTTCTACGGTGCCGGCGCACCGGCATTCGGGGCCTATTGTGCCGGCTATGGAATGCCTTATGGCGGCTGGGGTCGCAGAGGTTTTGGTCGAGGCTGGGGCCGCCGTCGCGGCAGAGGCAGATTCGGTTATTGGTAGTAGATTTTAATTGGCACTTAATTGCTGAAAGGATGGATATTATGCCAAGAGGCAATGGTACAGGGCCAGGCGGTCAGGGTCCCGGCATGGGCCGGGGTATGGGTCGAGGTCAAGGCCAGGGTAGAGGCAGGATGGGCGGACCATTTGCAGCAGGGCCGGGCGGAAGTTGTGTCTGTCCAAACTGTGGCAATAATGTTCCGCACGTGGTGGGTCAGCCGTGCAATCAGATAAGCTGCCCGAAATGTGGAACGCAAATGACAAGAGGTTAAATTTATTTCGAAAGGAGAATTATCATGCCAAGAGGCGATGGAACAGGTCCTGCGGGTATGGGACCAATGACAGGTAGAGCTGCGGGTTACTGCGCGGGCTATCCGGTGCCAGGTTACGCCAATCCTGTTGGTGGTCGAGGTTATGGGGGCTGGGGCCGTGGAGCTGGTCGCGGCTGGGGCCGGCGCAACCAGTATTATGCGACCGGTCTGCCGGGCTTTGCGCAAGCCGGTTATGGCGGGCCTGCGTGGGGCGGCTATCCAGGTTATGGCGGCCCAGTGCCGACGGCAAGTCCGGAACAGGAGCTTACAGATCTGAAACAGCAAGCCGAGTATTTCCGCACTGCGCTTGATGAAATCGGTAAGCGTATCGAAGAAGTGGAAAAGGCCGAGCAGGAAAAATAAAAAGCCGGCTAAGGAGGGCCTGCTACACCTATAGGTGAGGAATCGGCTAAAAGCCACGTGGAGATACCGCCGATGGAAGTTTTAGTTAAGCATGAAAGCGGATTCCGGTTCTCGGCTGTGTGCAGAGGCTATACCGTTACGACCGGACGCGGCGAGGACGGCAATGACGAGCGGGACGGCATGTGGCCGGCTCAGCTTTTCGTAGCGTCGGTCGGAATGTGTATCGGAGGTTATGTCGCAAAGTTCTGCAAAGAACAGAACATTCCTTACGATAATATGACGATTGAGCTAAGCCGCCGCACGCGAGGCCGGCCTTCGCGCACAACAAGGATTGATGCCAAAATTCACCTTGACGCAGAGCTATCCGAGGAGCAAAAACAAGGTATTTTGCAGGCCGCCGATTGTTGCCATATAACCGACAGTATCAAAGAAGGGATGCAAATTGCCTGTTCTCTTGCTGGCACTGAGGCGGATAACGTACAAGAATAATTTAACCGGGAGAGTAAATAATGCCAATATTTGAATACAAGTGTAATAAGTGCGGCCATAAGATGGAATTCCTGGAAAAAAGCGGCGGCAAAAACAAGCATAGTTGCGCCAAGTGTGGAAGTTCGGATATGCAAAAGTTATTTTCGAGTTTTGCGGTTGGGAAAAGCAGCCAAGGCAATGGAGCCTGTCCAACCGGTACGTGTGGGCTTTCTTAGAAAGGATATGCTATGAAAATTGCAATTACATCAACAGGAGAAACGCTGGATTCTCATGTGGACCCAAGGTTCGGCAGGGCGGCGTGGTTTATAATTGTTGACAGTGATTCGATGGAATTTGAGGCTGTTGCCAACGATAATGTTAATACCGCCGGTGGTGCCGGGATTAGTTCGGCCAAGGTGGTGATTGACGCAGGTGCCGAAGCGGTCCTGACGGGCAATTGCGGGCCGAACGCTCATCGCAGTCTGGCAGCAGGCGGTGTAAAGGTCTATACAGGCGCAGCGGGAACCGTCAAAGAGGCGGTTGAAAAGTTCAACAGCGGCGAGTTTACCGCAGCCGATGGGCCGAGTGTTGGCTCGCACTTTGGGACGGGTATTTAGACGTTGCTGATAGTTTTGTCATCGTTGTAGCTGGTGGCAAGGGCTTAATGATTAAGATGGTTGATGTTTTTGGAGCCGAACGGTGGGTAAAGATATCGCTGTCCAGTGCGCACGATGCGAAATCAAGAAGTGTCGGGACGGCCGGGATTGTTTTTCAAAGTCGGACAATTTCAGGAAGTTGTATGATGACGCCGGCATAGCCGGGCTGCATAAGGCGGCATCGGCAATAGAGGCCAGGTATTACGGCAAACAAAACCGACTCGGAGAAACGATTAAGCTGGCCGCAGAATTAGGTTGCGGCAAGGTCGGCTTGGCCTTTTGCATTGGACTGGCTGCCGAGGCGAAGATTATAGATGATATTCTCTCGCATCATTTTGAGGTAATTTCGGTTTGCTGCAAGGTTTGTGGTTTGAAGAAGCAAGAATTTAGCCTGGAGAGGGTTTCATCAGATGACGAGGTTATGTGCAATCCTGCGGGCCAGGCGCAGTTGCTCAACGAGGCCGGGACGGGGCTTAATATACTGTGTGGCCTTTGCGTTGGCCATGATGCTGTTTTTGCGAAGATTTCGGAGGCTCCTGTAACAACGCTTATTGCCAAGGACCGTGTATTGGCGCACAACCCTGCAGGTGCTGTTTACAGCCGGTATGTTCGCAAGACACTTCAGAACGAAATAGGATAATGACCGAAGCAAGAGACAATATGAAAGTTGCTATAGCCAGCGGCAAGGGCGGTACGGGCAAGACGACTATTGCGACCAATCTGGCGCTGCTGATAAGCCGTGCAGGTAAAAAGGTGCAGTATGTTGACTGTGACGTTGAAGAGCCGAACGGCCATATATTTCTGAAACCTGCGATAGAGAAAACGCAGGCAGTTACGGTTGCCGTGCCGGAGGTGGAGCTGGACAAGTGCACCGGGTGCGGCAAGTGCGGCCAGCTTTGTCAATACAGCGCAATAGTGGCCTTCAAGAAGAACGTGCTTACATTTGAGCAGTTGTGTCATTCGTGCGGCGGGTGTATGCTTGTTTGTCCAACGAATGCCATTAAGGAAAAGCAAAAGGAGATAGGGTCCATAGATCACGGCTCTGCGGACGGCGTAGGTTTTGTGCAGGGCAGGTTGCAGATAGGGGACGTTCGGTCGCCTGCGCTGATAAGACAAGTCAGGCAAAGAACAGCGGCTGAAGGGACAGTAATAATAGACGTGCCGCCGGGGACATCCTGTCCGGTGATTGAGGCTGTTAAGGGTGTAGATTTTGTTTTGCTGGTAACGGAGCCGACGCCGTTTGGGCTGAACGATTTGAAATTAGCGGTTGGAATGGTAAGAGAGTTGAAGCTGCCTTTTGCTGTGGTGGTAAATCAAAGTGATTTAGGCGATAAGCGAGTACGGCAATACTGTGACGGGGAAAATATACAAATTATTCTTGAAATACCAAACGACCGCCGAATCGCTGAGGCTTATTCGGTCGGCAAAATGATCGTTGATGTGTTACCTGAGTATGAGAAAGATTTTGCAGGTTTATATGAAAGCGTTTCCCGAAGGCTAAAAGGTAAGAAAAATGAAAAGAGATGACACTGAATTTATGGAAAGGATAAGCCTCGATCTGGAGACTCGGCGTATGGCATGTAAAATCCTTGACGTTAAGGATATGGTAAGTAAGGAAGGATTGAAAAAAGCATACCGTCGAGTTGCAATGAAGTTTCATCCTGATAAAAACCTGGACGACCCGGATGCAAACAAAAAATTTACACTTGTCAAATGTGCATACGAATTATTAGCCGAGGACAAGCCCTGCCCTGAGTTGTTAAAGGAAATCAACTTCTGGCCGGGTGTTCCTGAGGACGATAAATACAAACTTGATAATCCGTGGGGCCACTTTTTGTGGTGGCGTGAAAAGTTTTTCGGCTGGACATAAGGTGCCGGGATGGAAAGATATCTGAAAGCATGCAAAACAGATTTTTGGAAGGAAGTTTTTAAGGCCGAGCTAGAATATATTTTGCGAGAATTAGAAGGCGCTAAAGATGTTTTAAGTATTGGTTGTGGCCCGGCGATTATAGAGACAGGTTTAAGCGAACATGGTTTTAATGTTACCGGTTTGGATATCTCTAAAGAGGCTTTAGAGCAGGCACCGGATAGTATCAGGACGATAGTAGGCTCAGCGGAAAATATGGATTTTGCAGATTCTTGTTTCGATGCGGTTATTTATATTGCATCTCTTCAGTTTATCAGAGAATATAAGGAAGCTGTTAAACGGGCCGCCCGTGTCATTAGGCCGAAAGGTAGAATTTTGGTTATGCTGCTCAATCCGGCGTCTGGGTTTTTTAAGGAAAAAGCAGGCAATCCGGCCTCTTATGTAAGCAAGATTAAGCATACAGACTTAAAAGCGATTGAGAAAATGATGGCAGAACATTTTTCGATTCAGACGGAATATTTTTTAGGGATTAAACGGCCTGAAACATTCCAAACCGAGGATTCTAATTTAGCCGCTCTATACGTGGTAAAAGGCAAAAAGAAGGAACGGATATAAATAAAATGACCGTAAAAGAAAAAACAGCCTTAATATCCACCATCTTAAATGTAGTCCTGACTGTCCTGAAGTTTATAGCTTTCTTCTTTACGGGAAGCCTGGCCATTCTCGCTGAGGCCTGGCACAGTTTCTCGGATATTACCACATCGATTCTCGTTTTTATTTCCATAAGAGAAAAACGCGCGTCTCCGGCGGCACCTGAAGAAGGTGAAGATGAAAGCAAATCAATACCTTTAGAGTTTCAAATATCATTCCTGATAGGTTTGTTGATGTTTTTCGTTTCGGTGCTTTTGGTATGGAAAACAGTAACAGGAAGGGCGCCGGTAATCGAAAACTCTCTGTTTTCAGGAATCATATTTATAATTTTCGCGGTTGCTTCCTATATTGTATATCGTTTTGAAACATCCGTCGGCCAAAAAGAAAACTCCGTCGGCCTCATCGCAGACGGAATGCACTCAAGGGCCGATATGGTCAATTCTCTTTTGATAGGCTTTTCCCTCGTAATCTACAGAATGGGAGTCAATATTGATACTCCTGTAGCGTTTATAATCGCGCTTCTTATATTATCTTTTTCGATTGAAACAATGGTTAACGCCGTAACGGCATATAAAAGGAAAGAAGCAGAATATGTATTTCGATATAAGACTACAACGATTGTTCTGGCCCTTTTTGAGAAAAGAACCTGGGCGGTGGTATTAAAATATTTAGAGGAAAAACTCGGCCCGGGGATCCCAAGTTTGGCTTTGCTGAAGAAGTTACTTCAGTGTTTTTGTGCAGTTGTTATTTTGATTTTAGTGTCGATCTGTGCTTCCAAGTGCGTTTATACAATAGGCCCATCTCAGGAAGGAATAGTTGAGCGTTTCGGCAAGCCGGTGAATTACAAAGAACCCGTCCAGCCCGGCATACACTTCAAGTTTCCCTGGCCGGTAGATGAGATTATAAAAATCGACTCGAGAACCATTCGGACCAAAAGCATAGGAAATATCACGGACAAAAGCAGCTTCGCCCTGCTGTGGACGAAAAAGCACGGGACGGAAACGGCTTTTATTTCCGGAGACAACAACTTTTTCTATCCCTACCTGGTTATCCATTACAGAATAAAGGACGTTTTTAAGTACAGGTACAACCACATTGATCCTGAGATACTCCTTGACAGTGCTGCCAGCCGGGTCATCTCAAACATTTTTTCCAAGAAGGCATTTTATGAAATAGTTACATCCTACAGAAAGCAATTCGAGTCAGACATAGCCCAGATTATTCAGAATAAGTTGGACACGCTCAACAGCGGGCTGGAAGTAATAAATGTAAATATGAAAGACGTGCATCCGCCGATTTTTATATCTTCATCTTTTGAGGAGGTCATCGCCGCTTATCAGAAAAAAGAAGAGCTGATTAACAAGGCATTAGGCTATAAAAATGAATCCATGCCTCAGGCCAGAGGAACTCAGGCAAGGCTGCTTAAACAGGCCCAATCCTACGTTATAGATAAAGCAAAAAGGGCAAATGGCGAAGCTTCGAGGTTTATAATGCAATTAGCCGAGTATCAAAAATCGCGGGATATAATAACAAGAAAAATATATTTTGATTTTTTGAAGGAGGCCTTTTCGAAAAATCAAAAAATTATTGTGGACCCTTCATCCGGGTTTCCTGAAATATGGCTGGACAGCAAGCAACTTTTCAAATCTTCTAAAATTGGATTGGATTGATAATGAAAGCGAAATTTATATTTTTAATCATCGCGGTTATATTACTCGTACTGGCGAGCTATTCAATGTTTACGGTGAACGAGAAGGAATTTGTGGTCGTCACGCGATTCGGCAAGCCTGTCAGAACACTTGATAAAGCGGGACTTTACCTTAAGCGGCCCGGTTTTTTAGAAACTGTGAACCGAATAGAAAAGCGGGCAAATGTCTTCAAGACTCAGCCGATTCAGCTTCTGCTGGGCGACAAGAATCCGCTGATTATCACCTGTTACGTTTGCTGGGAAATAGCCGACCCACTGATGTTTTTGCAGTCCTTAACGAGCTCGGATATCGTAGATCAGAAAATAGGAGACATGGTAAATTCATTGTTAGGGAGCACGCTCGGTGATTATACCATAGAAAACATCATCAATGTAAAGCCCGAACTGGTTAAGCTTGAAGAAATAGAGACGAGAATTTTAGCCGAATCCGAACAGAAAGCGATAGAAAAGTACGGGATAAGAATTATTGACGTGGGGATCCGGCGTTTGGCCTATCCCCAGATTGTAGCACAATCGGTCTATAACAGAATGCGCGCTGAAAGAGACAAGGAGGCCAAGAAGTACCTGGCCGAGGGCAAAGAAGATGCGGCTAAAATTGAGGCTCAGACCGACAAAGAGGTTGCGCAGATAATTGCTGAAGCCAATAAAGAATCAGAGATATTAAAGGGACAGGGTGATAAAGAGGCAATGACTATCTACGCTGAGGCATACGGCCGGGACCCGGAATTTTTTGAATTTACTAAATCTCTGGAGGCCTGCCGGGAAGTCTTGAAAAACAAGAGCACTTTAATCTTGTCAACCGAGTCGGAAATTTTCAAGTACCTCAAGTACACGGAAGAGACAGGTGAATAATCTACGGCAGGCGAACACATTTTATGTCCTTTTTTAGCAGAGGAAACGCCAGGTGGAAATGAAAAACACGATTTCGAGCGGCAAAAGATTTGCATTTTATATTTTGATCGCCCTTATTGTGCTTTATTTAGCCTCCGGCATACACTCCATTGGCCAGACACAGGCCGGTGTTCAGCAAAGGTTCGGGAGGATAATAAATCCGAATGTCAAACCGGGAATACATTATGCGCTGCCCTGGCCGATTGACAAAGTTGATAAGGTTTCCGTGAAAATCGTTCAGAGGATTTTAATTGACGATTTTTCAAGCAGACTCGAAAAGAACTCGACATCTTACGTTTTTCGCGAGATGACCGGGCTTACTCCATACTGTATTTCGGGTGACAATAACATCGTCAATATGATTTGTGCTGTTCAATACACGGTTTCGGATACTGTTGATTATCTTTTCAGAATAAAAGCCAACGAAAGACTCCTCAGAGATGTTATCAGCAACTCCATAATTAGATGTTTAGCCGCTCTGGGGGTGGATGAAATACTAACCTACGGTAAAAGGGGGATAGAAAATACGCTGAAGACGGAGGCTCAAAAGAAGCTGGACAGCTTAAATTGTGGTTTAATGATTTCCTTTGTCGAACTTCGGGATGTCAGGCCGCCGGCCACAGTTCAGGGGGCTTTTGATGATGTGATAAATGCAAAGATCGATAAAAGAAAAATCGTAAGCCAGGCCCAGTCGCGCAGAAACGAGCAACTGCCCCAGGCAAACGCAACAGCGACAAGAATGATTGAAAAGGCCAAAACGTATAAATTGCAAAAGATTTTGGCTGCTCATGGTGAGACGCAACGATTTAGCAAGCAGTTAGAAGCATATCAGAAAATGAAAAAAGTTACAAAGAAACGATTGTACTTTGAGTTTATAAAGCAGATATTCCCTGAAATTGAAAAGGTATACATAGTCGATAAGGAAGGAAATCAAAACCCTGCGAAAATCAAGATATTTTCAGGCATCTAATATGTGGGAACCAAAATGGAATGGTGCGAGGGCTGTGTGAGCAGGTGTAACAAGCAGATAAAATTTTCTCATTTTTACTAAAATGTGAGGCAGGACCTTGAAAGAGATAGTTGTGATCAGCGGTAAGGGCGGAACGGGCAAGACGAGCATCGTCGCAGCGTTTGCGGCTCTGGCGGAAAATGCGGTGCTGGCGGACTGCGATGTTGACGCTGCTGATTTGCACCTGGTTCTGGGGCCGGAGGTAAAACAGACGAATGATTTTAGCGGCGGCAAACAAGCGTCTATAGTTGCCCAAAAATGTATCGGCTGCGGCAAATGTCAGGATCTTTGCAGATTTGATGCCATAAGCTTCGATGGACCCGCAAATGACACGGTGGCTAAGACATTTGTCGTTGATCCGATTGCCTGCGAAGGCTGTAAGGTATGCGTCCAGTTCTGCCCGGTCGATGCGATTGAGTTTAATGACAGCATCAACGGACAGTGGTTTATATCGGATACGAGATTCGGACCGATGGTTCATGCCAGGCTCGGAATCGCCGAGGAAAACAGCGGCAAACTCGTAACACTGATTCGCAAAGAGGCTAAGCGAATTGCCGACGAACAGGGCAAAGACCTGATTATTGTAGATGGTTCACCGGGGATTGGGTGTCCTGTGATTGCTTCAATTGCTGGAGCGGATTTGGTGTTGATAGTTACCGAACCTACGTTATCCGGCAAACATGATTTGGAGAGGGTTGCAGAACTGGCGAGGGGGTTCAGCATCCCCACATTGGTCTGCATTAACAAGGCCGACATTAATCCGGAAGTGACAAATTGGATTGAAGCTGATGCCAAGAAACGACAGAAAAAAGTGGCGGGCAAAATTTCTTATGACAGCGCTTTTACCCGGGCACAGATTGCTCAATCCAGTGTTGTTGAATACGGAGAGGGTCTTGTATGTGAAGAAGTAAAGGCTTTGTGGCAAAATGTGTTTTGTGAACTGGATGAAAAAATCACAATCGATAAGGACAATTTTTAAGTGACGAAAGAGCGGAATATGACAGAGGAAAAAACAGCGGGTCAGCCTGAACCGAACCCGCACGAACAAATGCAGGCTGAGCAGCGGCAGATTCGCGAAAGGATGAAGAAGATAAAACATCAGATTCTCGTGCTAAGCGGCAAGGGAGGCGTCGGCAAAAGCACGGTGGCGGTTAATCTGGCGATCTCGCTTGCTCTTTCGGGCAGGCGTGTTGGACTGCTTGATATTGATATACATGGGCCGAGTGTCCCAAAGATATTGAATCTGGAAGGCAAACGCCTAACCGCCGTGGGAGAGCAGATTCTGCCGGTTGAAGTTGCCGAAAACCTTAAAGTAATGAGCATCGGTTTTCTTCTGCAAACCGATGACGACGCAGTAATATGGCGGGGGCCGATGAAATATCAGATGATAAAGCAGTTTCTAAAAGACGTAGAGTGGGGCAGTCTGGACTTTCTTGTAATCGATTCGCCGCCCGGCACAGGAGATGAGCCTTTGTCGGTTGTGCAGCTTCTGGAAAAGGCCGACGGTGCTGTTATAGTAACCACGCCTCAGGAGTTGGCTCTGGCGGACGTTCGCAAGAGTATAAATTTCTGCCGTAACCTGAACCTTACGGTGTTGGGAGTGTTAGAGAATATGAGTGGTTTTGTCTGTCCGAAGTGCGGCCAAAATACCAACATTTTCAAATCAGGTGGTGGGGAAACTATGGCTGTGCAGATGGGAGTGCCTTTTTTAGGTCGGGTTCCCATCGACCCGGAAATTGTCCGGGCCTGCGACAGTGGCCGGCCTTACGTGAAGCATTACAGCCGGAGTCGAGCGGCAAAGGCTTTCAAAGAAGCAATAAAACCTTTGATTGAACTTGACGGAAACAGCTCCGGGAAAACAACAAACAATGAAAAAAGGAGAACCAAAATGCGTATAGCGATTCCATTGGTGCAGGGTAAGTTGAGTCTTCATTTCGGCCATTGCGAGCAGTTTGCAATTATTGACGTTGACAATGAGGCCGGGAAGGTGACCAATAAAGAAAGGTTCACTCCTCCTGCTCACGAACCGGGTGCTTTGCCGAAGTGGCTAAGCGGCATGTGCGTCGATGTAATCATCGCCGGCGGCATGGGGCAGCGGGCACAGCAGCTGTTTGCCCAAAACAATATTGACGTGGTCGTCGGTGCGCCTGATAGCAAGCCGGAGGAATTGACAACTCAGTATATAACCGGCCGGCTTCAGTGCGGAGAAAATATTTGCGACCATTAAGATGAGCAAACCGTTGGATGGTTAGGGTGCCGGAAGGATATTTATTATGCCCAGGCCGAGACACTTTAGACGGATTGGTTGCCTGCCTCAGAGCAACTATTTTAAGCCGAGGGGGATTCCTCTGAGTGCCCTACAGCATGTCAGTTTGACCTTCGACGAAATCGAGGCTGTTCGCTTAGCCGATCTTGAGGGGCTTTATCAAGAGGATGCGGCGAAAAAGATGAAGGTTTCCCGGCAGACGTTCGGCAGGATAATAGAGTCGGCCCATAAGAAGATAGCCGATGCACTTGTTAATGGCAAGGCGTTGTCTATCAAAGGCGGGCCGATTGAAATTGCACCAGGTGTACCAGAGGCACCTGGTGCTACACCGCCGGCGGGTCCGGTGCGGTTCGGGCCGGGCAGGCACGGCCGAGGCGGTGGTCGAGGCCGGGGATGGAAGGGTTGAGCGAGTGGGTGTTTGTGAGCAGGGCGGACAAACTCGCGATTGTCTCGGTGACCGGCGAGCGGATTGCAGAGATTGATATCCGGCCGAAGCTTGTGCCTTTATCGAGGCTTGTACCGAGCCTGGTGTCTGTGGAGATGGCGGTTGTGGCGCCGAAAGATGAAGAGCCGTACTCGTTGTAATGTAATGCAGTTCGCAAGAGTTTCGTTTTACAGTCTCGAGTTTGCCGATATTGGGGACCCCAAAGCGACCACACAGTGAAAGGCCGGGACTGCTCTACGAGCTAACACCCTGTAATACAAGGACTTATCAGGCTTGGCAGACTTCTTCAAAAAATCTTGGATTTTTTCTTGACTTTGCAGTATACTGCATAGTAGTATAGCAATAATATCTTTATACATAGACTGTTTTGCCGTGAGCGGACCGGTAATGAAGCGGCCGGGGAAACAACGAAGCCGGCATGAGACGGTAGGATATGATCTGATGTTCGCCGTGGAATAACAGTGAGTATTAAAAGGGAAATGATATGTTGAATCTTTATAACTGGCGAGTACAACTGCGTAAAGGGTTGTTGGAGCTTGTTGTGCTGAACCTTCTTGAGCACGACAGGTGCCACGGCTATGAGATGGTTCAGAAACTCAAGCGAATCGAAGGGCTTAAGATTCGCGAGGGCAATATCTACCCAATTTTAGCCCGGCTGCAGATTGACGGCCTGGTTAAAAGCGACACCGAGCCATCGGAGGATGGGCCGCCACGGAAATACTTCGCTCTGACCAAATCCGGCCGCCAGATTTTGAGCAGTATGAATGAGCATTGGGACATGATAGTTGACGGCACGCAGCTTGTCAGGAAAGGACAGGTGTAATTATGAAAATTACAAATGGGACTTGGGACTCTGTTAAGGCCGGTTATCTTGGGGAGGTGGAAAAGGCACTTGCCTCAGCCGGGCATCGCGAGAGAAAGCAGGTGCTTGAAGATGTACGGAATCATCTTGACCAGCGATTCGGCGAGTTAGGCCCCGATGAGCAGACCTGGGAAAACATGCAGGCCATCATCACCGAGATGGGCCCCGCTACCGACTACGCTGAGCTTCTTGAGCCGGATACTTTAGTATCGAGGCGGAGTACCGGACTGAGACATTTTTGGTGGATAGGTGTTATTGCTATTGTTATTGCTGGTGCCATTTTGTTGCCGAACGTGCTGCCTCATAAGGTTGGATATATTATTAGATTTGGAACAGTTGAACCGTTTAAGCCGGTGACGGCAAAGCAGCTTTTAGAGGAATTCAATAGAAACCATCCACCGCAGGTTCGCACGCATCACTTCAGGACAAAGATCCGCGGGAATAAATTAGAAGGGCTTATCTGTGTCGATAACAAAGCCGCGAAAGAAGCGATAGTAAATATGATCGATAAAAACGAGAAGCTGATTTTAATAGCAGCCGAAGAGGTCACAGAAAGGGATCTTGAGAAACATTACGCCCTTGACCAGTTGTCGCTGAAATCTGAAGATGACCAGAAGGAAACGGTAGGTTCAGCAGGACCGCCGATGGCGGTCAGTACAATGCCGGTGGCGTTTGATAATGATGTTTCGCCGGATTTGAAAGAGATTACTGTTACGTTTGACAAGCCGATGATGAATCTGAGCTGGTCATGGGTTGGCGGCGGCGAAACTTTTCCCGAGATGATGGGCCAGCCACGATACGACAAGAGCAAAAGAACGTGTACCTTGACGGTTAAACTCGAGGCGGGCAGATTTTACTGGGTGGGGATAAACAGCCCGCAACACAAGAATTTTCAAACAGATATGGGAATCGCGGCCGTGCCGTATGTGATATTGTTCGCAACGATGGATGAGCATGGTGAGCCAACCCCGATACCTGAGAATTTCCTCGAAGAGGCAAGGTCGATTAACTCCACTCATGGCCGACTGGCCGCCGTTGATTCGGCTGAAAGTTGGCTTGGGCTTATTGACGACGGTGATTATGGACAGAGTTGGGAAGAGGCGGCCGATATTTTCAAAAATGCAGCAACTAAGGAGCGGTGGGAAGGTATGGCGAAAACGGTGCGCCAGCCGTTGGGCAAGGTTATTTCGCGTCAGGTTATGTCGAAGATGCCTACACAAACCGTCCCGGGCGGCCCGGATGGCGAGTATGTGATAATTCAGTTTAAAACATCTTTTGAAAATAAAACCGATGCTATTGAGACTGTAACGCCTATGTTAGACAAAGATGGTGTTTGGCGAGTGACAGGTTATTACATAAGGTAAATCAAGAAAGGCTCAAAAAAATGAAAGCGAAGCAAATTTATGAAGTCAAATTTCTTGTTGCAGTGGTGTTGTTTTTGGTTGCTATACGTGGACCTGTTTTTGCTCGGCCGCCGAGGGTCATTGAGGCGGTGCCCGCTAATGGCGAGGTCAATATCGATCCGCAGTTGCAGCAGATACGTATCGTATTCGACCAGGATATGAGCATGACGGGCTATTCTGTTTGTGGCGGTGGTCCGAGATTTCCCAATATAATCGGCAGACCGGGATGGTTAGACAGGCGAACCTTTGTGATGAAAGTTCAACTCGAGGCGGACCATGTGTATGAGTTCGACATTAACTGTCCAAGCGCCCAAAACTTCAAAAACCTTCGAGGTGAATCGGCCGAGATTTACCCGATTCGGTTCAAGACCGGTTCGGGGAGCGTAACAGGTGGGGACGAAGCAGGTAAATCGCCTATTGAAACGCTTTCGGCAGGCAAAAATGACCGGGATGCTGCTTCCAAGACAAGTTTTATTACTTTCTCAAATATTGATAAGGCGTGGAGTTACAGTCAAGGAGAGAATACAAAAGTTGCCGTACTCGATTGGCTTTTTGATATGAGTGACGAGGCGTCCTCTAAATATGTCAATCCTATATCGCTTGTCCCTAATCAGAAGATCGGTTTCGGAAAGCCCTGGCACGGGGAGTGGATGGCACAGATCGTCCACCAGGTTGCTCCCAAGGCAAAAATAATCCCTATAAGAGCCCGGCCGGTATCGGATAATGAACAAGACGCCGACGGCAGAAACATTTATGAAAAATACCTTGTCGAAGGAATTCGTTTTGCTGCCGATCAAGGGGTTGTGGCGGTTACTAACTCTATGGGGCCGGTGACACAATGTGAAGAATTACAGGCTGCCATCGATTATGCAGAGCAAAAGGGAACCATTTTTGTTAACGTTCATCCCGAATTAAAAGCCAAAGAATATGATAAACGGATAATTCATTCAGGAATAGTATCCGTGCCGAGGCATCCTGCAAGCCCGGAACCATACAGAGATATCTATGTATGGCCTTACCAGGAAAACCCGGTATACAAAGACGGCTGGGGATATTCCAATGGACCGCCAATAGTTGCGGGTGTAATTGCACTGATGAAAAGTGCTAATCCAAAACTGACTCCCGAACAGATAAGAAGTATTATTTACAAAACTGCACGTATGCAGAATGGTTTCAGGGTATTGGATGCTGATGCCGCATTAAAAATATGCAAAAACGGTTCCGATGCTGTTGCCGATACAGCGAAGCAATGGTTAAGACTGATTGATGATGGCGATTATGCCGGAAGCTGGGAGCAAACCTGCCAACTTTTCAAAAGTAAGGTAAGCAAAGAACAATTGGCACAATCGCTCGGCATGGTGCGTAAACCGTTAGGTAAGATGATTTCGCGCCAGGTTATGTCAACAAAACAAACCGAGATGATGCCGGGTATTGGGCCGGGTGAGTATGTGATTATTCAGTTCAAGACATCTTTCGAGAATAAAAAGGATGTAGTTGAGACTGTTACGCCAATGTTAGATGAGGGTAGCGTTTGGCGAGTGTCGGGATATTACATAAAATAGCCCTCAAATCACAAATAACAGAGACAAAATCAAACCACAGTCTGAATTTGCCCTTGCAAAGCCTCATTCTGCACATTATAATCAATCTTGAGGGATTGGGCGGTATTAATAAGGATTTCGCTTTGCAAGTGACGGATTTTTGATGAACAAGTCGGATTCTGCTATCGCAAGCAAGAGATACCATTTTATCGGCGCAGGTGGTATGGGTATGAGCGGCCTGGCGAAGGTGCTGATTAAAAACGGCGCCACTGTAACCGGCTCGGATAAGGAGCACTCGCCAACAGTCCAGAATCTGCTTGCGCTCGGTGCTGATATCAGGATAGGCCACGACCCCGCCAATCTCCGGTTACCGGCCGATGCGGTGGTAATCTCGGCTGCGATAAAGCCGACCAACCCGGAACTTGTCCGGGCCAGCCAAAGCGGCTGTACGATATATAAATACGCCGAGATGTTGGGGCTGCTCATGGATGCCTCCGCTGGAATAGCCGTATGCGGTACGCACGGTAAAAGCACGACCAGCGGGTGGATTGCATTTCTTTTAGAGCGGGCCGGCCTTTCGCCGAGTTTTATCGTCGGCGCGGATGTACCGCAATTAGGCGGCTCAAGCGGTGTGGGAGACGGCGGGTTTTTTGTTGCCGAGGCGTGTGAATACGACCGCAGCTTTTTGAATTTGCACCCGAAAATAATGGTGATGCTGAATATCGACCAGGACCACCTGGACTATTACAAGAATGAGGACGACATAATCGATGCGTTCAGCGAATTTACCGGTTGCGTAAAACCCGGCGGTTTGATAATAGCAAACGGAACTGATAAGAATGTTGCAACTGTCTTAAGCAGGCTCGAAAACCACCAAAAATACGTTACTTTCGGTCTTGACGCCGGCTGTGATTTCTACGCAGACAATATTGAACTTATCGACGGCTTGTATCGGTTCGATGTCTTTCAGGCAGGTAATTTCTTGGGCAGGACGAAGATTTCTTTGCCTGGCGAGCACAATATATTAAACAGTCTTGCCGTTGTTGCAGCGGCGGTTTCAGCAGGTGTTGATACCGAAGTCGTGTTGCAGCAGCTCGGGGAGTTTGATGGCGTTGATCGGAGGCTTATGCTCAAGGCCCGCGCCGGCGGCGTTACAATACTTGACGATTACGCGCACCATCCGACGGAGATAAAGGCGTCTTTGAGCGCCATTCGTCAGCGATTCGAGCCGAGGCGGATTTGGTGTGTGTTTCAACCGCACCAGTACAGCAGGACGAGATTTTTGCTTGACGATTTTGCCGAAAGTTTTAAGCTGGCCGATGTAACAATTGTGCCGCAGATTTATTTTGTCAGGGATACTGCTGAGGTGCACGAGCAGATAAATGCCCAGGTTCTGGTTGACAGGATTCGCGCTCGCGGCTGCGAAGCGGTTTTTATTGATGACTTTGACCGGATTTGCGAGTATCTTAAAGACAACGTCAAGGAGGGCGATTTAGTGGTTACCATGGGCGCTGGTGATATTTGGAAGGTGGCAGATGAGTATATTCGCGGGCTTGGAGAGCATTGTAAAACAGAATTGTCCGCTGGCCGATTACACATGGTACGGCCTGGGCGGGAAAGCTGAGTACCTGATTACACCCACAACTGTCGATGAATTGCGAAGCGTGGTTGAAAGATGCAATGAAAACGATTTGTCGATACGGGTTCTGGGTTTCGGCTCGAATCTTCTCGCCAGTGATAAGGGCGTTCGTGGTGCGGTAATCAAACTGGAAGGTGACGAGTTCGGCAGGACAGAGTTCGACGGTGATTGTCTTACGGCTGGTGCCGCCGCCGGGCTCAACAAAGTGGTGCTCGATTGTGTTAGAAAAGGCCTAAGCGGTCTCGATGCCCTCACGGGAATACCCGGCTCTGTCGGCGGAGCGGTTCGGATGAACGCGGGCGGAAGTTTCGGTGACATCGGCACGTCGGTGGAAAGTGTTATATTGATGGGCGCCGACGGTAACATCTTCGAAAAGAGCAAGCCGGAGCTTGTCTTCGACTATCGGTGGACGAATATTACTGCAAAATTTGTTCTGAGCGCCGACATCATGCTGGTCGAATCCGATAAAGAACAGATGCTGCGCACGTTAAAAGAGGTGTGGATTTACAAGAAGAACTCTCAACCTTTGAATATAAGAAATGCTGGCTGTGTGTTCAAGAATCCACGTGGTCTTTCGGCAGGAGCCTTGATTGACCGGACGGGGCTTAAGGGCTTGCAGATCGGTGGTGCGCAGGTCAGCGAAAAACACGCCAACTTTATAATCGCCCACAAAGGCTGCAGGAGCAACGATGTGCAACGGCTTATCGAGGCGGTCCGCGAGAGGGTCAAAGACAAGTTTAACGTCGAGCTGGAGCTCGAACTCGAGATCTGGTAATGCGCAGGCCGGAGCATAAGGCAAGGGCCACGAGCGTAAGCGAGTGGTCATTGTAGGTGGCATCCTTTTCGCCGAAGAGCCTGCCCTGTGCTCCTTCAGGTAGCACATTTCTTTATTGGAAAGGCACATCTGGATCTTGGCAAGGAAGAGAACAAAAAGGAAGAAGAAAAAGCCGGCCAGGCAATGGTTTAGCTTCGGGGCAAAGCCGCCGGTTAAGAAAAAAGCCAGGACTACCAAGGCCGGTCCCGGCCGGCGTATTTTCTTTACGGTATTCGGGCTGCTTTGCATTTTGGCGGTGGTGGCAGCGGGATTTGTATTTCTTGACCGATATGTTCAAAGGATTACCACTATCGGAATAGTTGGCCCCCTGGAACTTGTTGATCGGCCGGGCTGGTTTAACAATGAACTTATTCAAAAACTGCAAGAAGCTGCCGGCGGCAGCGAGTTTGCCCTTAATGAGACTGTTGCCAGAGCCGTTGCCGAGAATCTGGAGTTGGTGGCCTGGCTTTATGATGTCAAGGTTCAGACCACAAGCGGCAGTGTACGGGTAAGTGCCAAATATCGCCGGCCGGTCGGACTTATAAGACGATCGGGTAAGTCGTATTACATCGACCATGATGCGGTGGTACTGGATTATCTGCCGATAGAAGATTTGACGATTGTTGAGATAAAGGGATTCTCGGCCGGGACTATCCCGCCGACGGGTGAGCAGATGGCAGGCGATGATATTGCTGCGGCAATTAAGCTGTTGGCGGTGCTTGAGAGAATGGATGAGATTTCGACTCCTCAGGCGCCTTTACTCGGTGAAATAGCAAGCATTGACGTGAGCAATCTGAACGGCAGGCGGAATCGGCACAAAGCCCACATTGTGCTCTATGCCAAAGATGGAACGCAGGTCAACTGGGGAGCGGCATACGGCCGCAGCGCAAGGTATGTCGAGGCAAGCGACAAAGAAAAGGTCGCAATGCTGTACGAATTCTATACCCAGCACGGCACAATCCAGTGTCTCGCAAACGGCTTCGTAAAGTATATCGAACTGCGCACCCCACAGGAAGCCGTCCCCCGACCAACCGCACCCTAATTGGGTAGCCAAATTGTCGCTTTATTGAGGGCGGCAGGCAGGTTGGTGTATCGGTAGGCCAGGCGGAATTTTTCGCAGATGGCTTTGAATTTCTCTATTGCCTGGGTGCTCAGTCGGCTTTGAAAATCCCTGTCACCCTTACAGGAGAAAATCCGACAGCCGGCGAAGCGAAGCGGATAGACAGTGCATTTGCCGTTGATATTGTACGGGCATCGGCCGGCGGGCATAGGTTTTATCTTGTCGGGGCTGATTTTAACGACAAAGTATATAAGTTCGCAACTCGTTACAAACAGGCGATGGTCGTAGCTTTCAAATTCGCAACATTTGCCACACTCTTGGCACTGGGGGGCATTTTGACTAATTTGTGAATCAATCCAGTCATAGATTTCGGCAACCGCGCCGGCCATTTCATTCTTCCGGTCAGTCGGCATCGTCCCACCAGGTCTTTTGTTTCCGGAGCGTTTCTATTTCTTCAAAGGCATGCAGTTTCCCACGGTTGATGCCGGGGCACTTCATAGCGGTGCGGTTCCAGTGGTCGGCTGTTGCCAGATTGTCCGGCCAGAATGGCCAGGTCCTGCACTGGTTCGGCCGAACGGGATAAATCGCACAGCCCCATTTGCCGTCGGTATTGGTCAAAAAAATGCAGTCCCTGGTTTCAGGTTTTTCTATGATGGTCGCTCGCCTGCCCATACGCTTAATGTATTTGCCCCACAACTGCTCAGCCGGCTCATTTATATACTTTGCAATAAGCGCAATCTCCGGCTTAGTAACCCAGATATATCCCTCATCCGGCCCGCCGCAGCAGGCCCCACACTGCATACACTCAAAATGCAAACCGGTAATATACCACTTGTTTTCGTTTTTGTTATCAGGCACAGATTTACACGAATTAACACTGTTTTGTATTTGTTTTGGCAAGTTTTGTTACCACTTTAGTATTGCACCGGTGTCGGCGGAGGTTGCCATTGAGGCGTACTTTGCGAGGTAGCCTGTTGTTATGCTCGCCGGTCGCGGTTTCCAGGCCTTTTTGCGCTCGGCAAGTTCGGTGTCGGTCAGCTTTACGTTGATGCTGTTATTCGGAATATCAATCTCGACAATATCACCGGCTTTCAGCAGTCCAATTGGACCACCTACGGCGGCTTCGGGGCTGACATGGCCGATGCAGGCGCCGCGCGTGCCGCCGCTGAATCTGCCATCGGTGATGAGGGCAACCGATTCGCCAAGGCCTGCGCCGACTATATAGCTTGTGGGTGAGAGCATCTCCTGCATACCCGGCCCGCCCTTTGGCCCTTCATAGCGAACCACAACAACGTCTCCTGCCTTGACCTTGCCGCCTAAGATACCCTCGCAGGCTTCTTCCTGGCTCTCAAAGATTACCGCAGGACCCGAATGGGTCAGCATGGACTCGGCGACACCGGCGGTTTTGACAACACAGCCGGACGGAGCGAGATTGCCTTTTAATATGGCAAGGCCGCCTGTTTTGGAGTATGCATTATCCAGTCTATGAATACATTCGGTATTCTTAATCTCGGCATCGGCGATTCTCTCGCCGAGCGTACAGGCACTTACAGTCATACAGTCGGCATTCAGCAGGCCGTCAATCTTGCTGATCTCCTTAAGTATAGCGCTGATTCCGCCCGCTTTGTCAACATCTTCCATGTGCCAGTTGCTTGACGGCGAGACCTTGCAGATATTGGGGCATTTAGCGGCAATGGCATTGATACGGTCGAGGTCGTATTCAATACCGGCTTCGTTGGCTACGGCGAGTGTATGCAGGACCGTATTTGTCGAGCCACCCATCGCCATATCCAGCGCAAAAGCGTTGTCAATCGATTTTTTGGTAACGATATCCAACGGCTTAATATCATTTTCGATGAGCGCCATAACCTGGGCGCCGGCAGCTTTATAAAGGTCCTCTCTCTTTGGATCAATAGCCAATATCGTGCCGTTACCCGGTAGCGCCATACCAATTGCTTCGCACAGACAGTTCATGCTGTTGGCAGTGAACATGCCGGAGCAACTTCCCTGCCCGGGACAGCCTGTGCATTCCAGTTCTTTAAGGCTGGCCTCATCGATTTTTCCGGCGTTGAACTCGGCGATGCCCTCGAAGATGCTTATCAGGTCAACAGCCTTGTCGTCTGGGGTCTTGCCTGCCGCCATCGGTCCGCCGGATACAAAGATGGCAGGGATATTCAATCTCATCGCGGCCATCAGCATCCCCGGTATGATCTTGTCACAGTTGGGGATACATATTAAGCCGTCGAAGCAGTGTGCCCGCACCATGGTCTCCACGGTATCGGCGACGATCTCCCGCGATGCTAACGAATACTTCATTCCCGTGTGGCCCATCGCAATGCCGTCACATACCGCCAGAGTATTGAACTCAAAGGGCACCCCACCTGCGGCGCGTACGGCCTCTTTGACGCTCTTGGCAACTTTGTCCAGATGGACATGGCCGGGCACAACCTCGCAAAAGCTGTTTGCCACGCCAACAAACGGCTTATCCATGTCATCATCCGTTAGCCCGCACGCCCGCAGCAATGCCCTGTGTGGGGCACGCTGAAATCCTTTTTTCACCGTATCACTTTTCATGCTCTTACTCCAAAATCGATTAAAGCCGATAGCAGCAGTTCACTTGCCGCCAATCTTAACGTAGTTTCGCAAACCGCAGAAAAGCTTATTATAGCTGTCTTGAAAGCGGACATAAACCTCAAAATCCCGCTCTGTAGAAAATTAAATGTCATTCTGAGTTCGCCGCAGGCGAGCGAAGAATCTCTGGTTTTGGCTGGAAATAGATTCTTCACTTCCCCTTCGGCGTTGCTCCCCCCTTCGCTAAATCTTCGGAGGGCAGGCAGGGCTAAAGGCTGCGCTCGTTCAGAATGACAATTAAGATGGCCTTTCAAGAGGGCAAATTTTCGAAAATCCGCGATGGACATGTTCTCCCTGGGCGCAGATTTTAACTGGAATATGTATGAATCGCTTCCGGTGGTTGATTGTTGTAAGTTCCGGCTGTATTTTACAGCCTCTTTCTTCGGCGCAACCATCTGACAGTCATAAGACCGATTGAGGACAGCATAATGGCGCTCGGAGCCGGAATAACGCTGACGGTAATCAACTGGTCTTGTGCCCGGTCGGAGTACTCGTTGGTCTGGGGGTCGTAGCTTCTCCACAGATTCAAGACTCGGACACCGCCGAAGCCGCTCCAGGCACCGCTGTCAACGGCGTCGGTGGCCTCGGTGACGAGGCTGTTTTCGACACCGCCTTCTTCGGCTTCGATGAACCAGATTGCTTCCTGGATATCCTGCTCACTTACACCGGCGTAATCTCCGTTGATGTAATTGGTATAGAGATATGCGGTTCTATAGTCGAGCTGGTCGAAGTCGTCCTCGCCTCCGTTTATGGCAAAGATGCTGATATCGGCGTAATATGTCCGGCCGTTACGAAAGAACTCGCCCGACTCCATGCAGAACGTCTTGAACTCATCGCCTTCGCCGTATATGCCGAGACTTGACCAGTCGTCAAGGATACATACCTCCACCATGTGAGCCGGCTGGGTGCCGCTTATTCTGATAATAGGTGCAGCCGGCGCGCTCGGCGTAGTCAGGCTTATAATCACAAATGCGATTGCGGTGCACAACAAAATCCGCTTTTTCATCAATTACCCTCCTCATGTGGATACATACGATCCGTTACTATTAAGAGTCATTCAGGGGAGTATTGAAAGTTCAGGTGAGTCTCCCCCGACCATCAAAATCCCTCCTACTGGCGCTATTGTACTAAAATTGCGGCCCCAAAGTCAAGAGAAAACTCTTTTATCGGCGGCCTTGGGTCTTTGCTGTTTCCGTGCGGACAGCAAATAGCGTGGCCGCGTTTTTGCTGTATTGAGCGGCAGTCCTATAACATTAGCTATACCGCCCGGTGGGGTGGGATGCGGGAGGATTTTTCGGAAATTTGGATTTTTTGTTCGGTTTTTGTTAGGGTTTTTCAGGCCCTTTTGCCGATAGATATATAATGCGGCAAAAATAAGCGGCAAGGATAAAAAAAAGGTACAAAACTGAGGACTGAGAAACGGGTATGACTGAATTTGACGAGTTTGATGGGCCGGTGTGCAGGTTCGGGCCGGGCGGCGAGTATGTCAAGGACTGGCCTGCAAAAAAAAATCAACTGCCGGTCCCGGGGTCTAATCAATTAAACAAAGTGCTGGCCCTGATAGCTGATGTTATGGGAACAACTGTAAGCGGCGAATTGATGATTCAATCGCAGGGTCCGGCTTGCGTTGGTGCCCACGGCAAGGCGGCCCCACTTCAAGCCAACACCGAAAGTCCGGCCGACAACTATATGCAAAGGGGGAAACAATCAGGTGCAACAGATAAACCTGACCACACAAATTACACCCCGTCAACTGCAGGTGCTAAGGATAGTAGCCGAATCGCAGCAGAGCCGATGCTATTCTCCGACGATAGCGGAAGTGGCCGAGGTGCTGGGCGTAAGCCGCACTACCGCATTCGAGCATATCGTCGCTCTTCGCGAAAAAGGCCTGCTCATAAAATCGAGGCACAAGCTACGCTCTTTGAAGTTGACGGCGCGAGCCAATCGGCTGCTTGAAGACGACCGGCAAACGGTGACAACCGGGCCCAGCGAGGCAGGCGTACCCCTATTAGGTACAGTAGTTGCCGGTGTTCCAGTTGAAGCAATTGAAAATCCCGAGACAATGTCAATGCGCGAGCTGTTCGGCAGCATGGATGATATATTCACCCTGCGCGTTTCCGGCGACAGCATGGTCGATGAGGGGATTTCAGACGGTGATTACGTCGTTTGCCGGCGCTCGGCCACTGCCCACGATGGGCAGATAGTGGTCGCTGTCGTGGATGATGGCGAGGCTACGCTCAAGAAGTTTTACATCGAGCCCGGACGGGCACGACTTGAACCCGCCAATAGCGCTTATGATCCGATTTATTCAGACAATTTCCGAATCGAGGCCATCGTCCTCGGCCTCCTAAGACGATTGTAAGACAAATTGATTTAGATAAGCTTTTCGCTGCTCAGCATGAAATTACGGCGGGTAGTTGGAGACCATAGGTATACATAATCTCCACATCGTTCACAATACAAGTATTATTTTTCTTCGACCCCTGACTCGCCCAATATCTCGATCCACTCTTGTGGGCTGTGCCGAACGTTCCATTTTCTCCATGCCCTGGCGATTCCGATATCATATCCGTAAGTTACGGTAACGGCCAAAATGTCTTTCTGCATGATCTCTGAATATTCGTCCAATACTATTGCAGCAATCTGGGCCGCTGCCACCTCGAAATCATCCGGCCTAGATTTCCAGATTGCATTAGAACTAAAATACGTTGTTTCCCAAGTTTCACCTCCAGTGCTTCCCCAACTTTTTCCTACAAAAACTGTCGCAACATGGACTTTCCCGGATGCCTGAATACTTTTCTGCACAGCAAACAACTCAGGGAATATTCCTTTCTGACTAACAATGGGGGCAATAACCAATAATCCAAAGATTACTACAAACCATATCCCCACAACAACAAAATGGCCATTCCACATAGGAGAGGCTGTAACTTCTCCTTTCGGATTAGTTCTGACCACAAAAGTCCCCACAACCAAGTCATGAAGGCTTTGGCGCGTACGGCGATTGAAGATATACAGGTAGATAATTGAACCACCAAATGCAAATATTATAAATCCTATGCCGTACCCAATAGTCGACAGAGTTATGGAGGGGGGGATGATCAGGCCGTTAAAAAAGAAAGGCCCGGCAAAAATCATGTATCGGACCAAGGATCGCCCCACCGAAATGTTGATTCCTTCCCTTCCGACGACCTCAATCTTCATTATCCGTTTTCCGAGTGTTTGGCCCTTTCCAATGAAACTATTGAGCAATCCAAAATATCCCATCGCAATGCAGAATCCAACCAAGCGACCCCACCCACCCAGTTGTGCAAGAAAGTCAAATAGAAATATTCCGACTATCAGGCCGAATAAGCCTAACAAGAGACCATCGATAACAAACGCGATTAATCGCCTCCAAAATCCGGATATGGCGCGATTTTTTGACACATCAACTGCTACATCTGTCGCTCCATTCTGTGCATAATCAATATCTTCCGCTATGCCTAAGCTCCCTTAAACATCCCAAAACACACTCTTTGAAAAGGAATAACCGTTCTGTGCCCTGCAGTTAATTCTATACCAACGACAGGATGTGTCAATAAAAATGCCTTATGGCAAAAAAGTTGATCTCACGGCCCACCGTTTTTCTGCGATCGCGCTCAGTGCGTTATCCTTGAAAAGACAGCAGCGACTTCGAGGCCGTGGGTCTGCATAAGCTTTGCATCGCTCATAATCTTGCTTGCACCGCCGTCGGCTATAATTCGGCCTTCATCCATCAAAATCGCCCGCTCGCAAAGCCCGGCCGCAAAATCCATATTGCACGTTGCGATTATCAGGGTCTGCGACAGCGATTTCAGCAATCGGTTCAGCTTATTTCGCGTTTTCGGGTCAAGACTGGCCTCGGGCTCATCCATCGTAATAATCTTCGGCTCCATCGAGAGGATTGTCGCAATCGCCGCCGAGCGTTTCTGCCCGCCGGATAGATGATGCGGGGGCTTTCTTTCCATACCCTCAAGGCCGACTGTTTTAAGTGCGTCGGTCGTTCGCGACCTGACCTCGCCTTCGTCAAGGCCCATATTCATCGGGCCAAAAGCAACATCATCAAAGAGTGTCGGCATAAACAGTTGCTCATCGGGATTCTGCATCACCAGACCGAGGAGGCTTCTTATCTTCTTCGCATTTTTAGCTGTTGCCCCGATTCCATCGATGCTAATTTTGCCGGTCCCTTTCAAAAAGGCGCTCATCGCAAGCAGCAGCGTCGATTTGCCCGCGCCGTTGGGCCCAATAAGCGCAACCTTTTCGCCATGTGTGATGCTCAGGTTTATATCGACTAGCGCCTTTGTGCCGTCCGGATAATCGTATGAAAAATTTTCTATCTCGACCGCGCCAGCCATATCTCAAAAGACCCTCCCCAAAAACTGCAGCGCTACCAGGTACAGGGTGAGTGTCGCCGCAAATAAATAATCCGCTCCGGCAATTCGCATCTCGGTCAATCTGTGAAATCGGCCGTCGAACCCGCGTCCCTGCATCGCCATATTCACCCGCCCGGCCAAATCGATACTGCCGATGAATATGCTGCCTGCTATTGCAGCGGTCGTCTTAAGCTCATCGGCAAAACCCAGATTCCGAAATTTCCGCCCGGCCCGCGCTCGAAGCACATGATAACCTCTGTCGATAAGCATGAATATATAACGGTATAAAAAGCCCAACTGCACAACCAGCAGATGCGGCACACCGAGCTTTGCCATCGCAGCCAATAAATCACTGAACCGCGTCGTCGCAACAAGACCAACAAGAGCCGTCATCGTAATAATGAACTTGCCGCAAATCGAAAAACACCGAAGCACTCCAGCCGTCGTCTCCCACCGCCACGGCCCAAATGTTGCGATAACAGGTGCCTTGTCATATAGCAGACTGCTAAGAGCCAGGACCGCAATAAAGGGACTGACAATAAGAATGTGTTTGAGAACAAAGCTGATTGGCACGCCTGCTACGACCAGCACCGCAAAGGGCCAGATTGCATAACATGCCAGAATACTGACCGAAGTAGCCGGAAGTGAGATCACAAAGACACTGAAGATGAGCACGCAAGCGAGTTTTATTCTGCCGTCAAGCCTGTGGATGGGCGAGTCCTGGTAGGATATTCTGTCAATTTGAGCGTGGTGCATTTTGACCGCCGTTTTTCTTTCGCAGGGCCCACGCCCCAAGCCAGATAAGGCCCATCGTCGCCCCAGAGCCGAAAACCGCGGCAAAGCTCTGCCAGCCGGCGCCTGCCTCGACCGTCTCAACGGGTGCGCTTTGCCCGAAAGCACCCGCGCGAATCGTATAATCAGGTAATGCCGAGTACCTTGACTGAAAATCCTCAACGGCTGCGACAGCATGACTTTCGTTTGAAATGATTGGTTCAAAATCCGGCTCATCCGGCCTTTCGGCATAACTCCATTCGAGACCATCCGGCAGCGAGCTGGCTAAGTGAGACAAGCCCGCTCCCACTATAATTGCAGCTGTTATAAGAGTCATATAGAGCACGCCTTTGCTGAACCTAACAGAATTAACAACGCACTCGGCTATAATGTCCGGCCGAACCTGCCGAAGATATACCAACACCGCTGCTGTTATCAATCCTTCCACAATGCCAATCACAATGTGCACGCCAACCATTGTTATCAAAAAGGTGTAAAACGGCACGCGGAGCACACCGGAGACAGCCGCTTCAATCGGTACAAGCACAGCACCTGCCAGAATGGCAACTACACAGGCAATTATGCTGCCAAGGTAAAGCCGCCACTGACTCGGCTGGGCATTTACAAAAAGTCTATACATCCAGTAGCCTACAAAGGTCGGCACAAGGGCCATGTTTATTATATTGCAGCCTAAGGCAAGGAGCCCCCCATCCTGAAATACCAAGCACTGAATAATCACCACAGATGATATTGCAATTGCCCCGGCGTATGGGCCTAATATTATCGCCAAAAGCACGGCGCCTACCATGTGTCCGCTCGTCCCCGGCATCAACGGCAACTGAAAATTCACCATCTGTGCTGCAAAGACGAAGGCGCCCATGATTCCCATGAGTGCAAACCTGTCGGACGTAATTAGGCTCTTGGCCTTATGGCAAATAAGGCCCAGGCCGGCCGCTGCTGTGCCAAGCGTCCCGATAGCCACCGGAACCGACAGTAATTCATTCGCCATGTGCATTTTAAGGCTCCTTTCTGAAGCTGCTCTTATAAATACTATTAGCTTAACAAGACCCGCATAAAAGCCTGAACGACCAAGCCTCGTGCGCATAAAAATACCAGATTCGTGTTACGCTGTCAATACCACAAAATATTTTTTCTGACCAGCCATGGCACGGCCGTTGGAACAGTACCCGCTTAGTCCTTACAAAAAACGTCTGGATAGTTTCTTGAACGATCATTATAATCAACAAAAGTCGTGTCTAAGTTGTAATGACCGAAGAAAATGTAATGCCGGGAAAAAAAACGAAAAAAGACAGACAACGGCAAACTGGATGTATTTGTCATCCCACCGGATGAAACTGCTGTTGCCGAAGGCATTTACGAACTCGCTTTGTAAGGAGCGATATTATGACCGCCGAAAATTCTTATCGGGCTCTTACTCAGGACAAGATTAAGATTCTCGAGTCCCAGGGCTGCATTGCCGGGGACTGGAGCCTGGTCCGCGTGGCAGATGGATTTGACGCGGCTCGTGTCAAAGGCACCCACTTTTCCGGGTCTGTCACGATTGGCAGATTTGATAAAAAGGTTTCCCTGTTTGGAGGAATCGAAAGAGACACCGGGTTATACAACGCCACTATCCACAACTGCCGAATCGGGCACAACGTTTACATCCGCAACGTCGAGGACTACATTGCTAATTACGACATTGAAGACGACGTAATCATAAATCACGTTGCATTGCTTGCCGTGGACGGTGAGTCATCCTTCGGCAACGGAACCGAGGTATCCGTTGTCAACGAAGGCGGAGGGAGAGAAATACCAATCTACGACCACCTCTCTTCGCACGTTGCATACATCATAGCCATGTATCGTCACAAGAAAACCACCATCGAAAGACTCGAAGGCATGATAGCCCGATACGTTGCCTCAGTAACCTCTTGTACCGGTCTTGTCGGGCGCGGCGTCAAAATCACCGACTGCGGAATCCTCAAGAACCTAAAGGTTGGCCCGGCCGCGGTGCTTGACGGTGCGAGCCGACTTGAAAACGGCACCATCAACAGTTGCCCCCAGGACCCGACCTTTGTCGGCACAAACGTTATCGCGGACGATTTCATTCTCGCCTCCGGCGCAAAGATCAGCGACAACTCGATTCTGGCCCACTGTTTCGTCGGTCAGGCAACCGAACTGGCAAAACAGTACTCGGCCGAGCACTCGGTCTTTTTCGCGAATTGCGGCGGATATCACGGCGAAGCCTGTGCTGTTTTCGCCGGTCCGTACACCGTTACCCACCACAAGTCAACACTGCTGATAGCAGGGCTGTTCAGCTTTCTGAACGCGGGCAGCGGCTCAAATCAGTCCAATCATATGTACAAGCTCGGCCCGGTCCACCAGGGAATTGTGGAAAGAGGCTCCAAGACCTCCTCCGACTCATACATGCTCTGGCCGGCAAGAATCGGCGCCTTCACAACCGTGGTGGGAAGACACTACCGAAATCCCGACACTTCCCTTCTTCCGTTCTCATACCTCGTCGAACGTGAAGGCCAAAGCCATCTTCTGCCCGGAATCAGTCTCCAGAGTGTCGGCACCATCCGAGACTCGCGAAAATGGCCGAGGCGTGACAAGAGAAAGGACCCCAATAAACTTGACATGATAAGCTTCAACCTTCTGACGCCGTACACCGTAGAGAAAATGATAGGCGGGGTGAAACTCCTGGAAAAACTCCAGGATACATCGGGACCGACTTCAAAGGACTACTACTATCGCGGAGTAAAGATAAAACGCTCTTCACTGGAAAACGGGATAAATTTTTACCAAAGGGGTATCGACAGATATCTCGGTAATATCCTCGTCAGCCGTCTCCGCGCGAACGACTTCAATAGTATTGACGACCTTCATGCTATCCTGGCTGTACCAACACAAACCGGCAAAGGCAACTGGATCGACTTAGCGGGTTTGACCGCGCCCCAAGAGACTATTAACAGCCTTTTCACCGAAATTGAGGATGGAACCATCTCATCGCTTGACGCAGTTAATGCAAAACTCAAGGCAGTCTATGAGAACTTCGGAACCTACGAATGGGCGTGGGTCGCCAATGCCCTTGAGCGGGATTTTGGCAAGCCCATCGACAGGTTCACCTCTGAAAACGTCGTAAAAGTTATTCAGACCTGGATAGACGCCGTTGAAAGACTTGACTTGATACGCTGTAGCGACGCCGGCAAGGAGTTCAACGCCAACTCCCGGATTGGCTTCGGCGTTGACGGCACCGAGGCCGAAAGAGACTCAGACTTCGAGGCGGTAAGGGGCACGGCCGAGGACAACAGCTTCATTACCGAGCTGAAAGACCGGCTAGAAAAGAAGAAGAAAAGCGCGGCAAAACTTATCGACAAGCTGCAGAGAATTGATTAACATTAAGGATAGGAGTAAACATGAGAGTTATTATTCAAAGAGACTATAAGGGTGTAAGTGCCTGGGCCGGGGCATACGTGGCCAGGTGTATCAATGATTTCAAGCCGACGGCGAAGAAACCGTTTGTGCTCGGTCTGCCCACAGGCTCGTCACCCCTGGGTATGTACAAACAACTCATTCAACTTAACAAGCAAAAGAAAGTGAGCTTCGCAAATGTTGTCACCTTCAACATGGATGAGTATGTCAACCTGCCGAAAGACCACCCGGAGAGTTATTATTCATTCATGTGGAACAACTTCTTCAAATATATCAACATCAAGAAATCCAATGTCAATATCCTCAACGGCAACGCCAGGGACCTCGAGGCCGAGTGCGTCCGATACGAGAAGAAGATTAAGAGGTGCGGCGGCATCGAGTTGTTTGTCGGTGGTATCGGCCCCGACGGCCACATCGCTTTCAATGAGCCGGGCTCATCACTTGTAAGTCGCACACGAGTCAAGACCCTCACCGAGGACACCATCATCGCCAACTCTCGTTTTTTCGACGGCGACGTCGGCAAGGTCCCCAAAACAGCCCTGACTGTGGGTGTTGGAACGGTAATGGATGCCCAAAAGGTAATGATAATCGTCAACGGCCATAACAAGGCGCGTGCCCTCGCCAAGGGGGTCGAAGGCGGCGTCAATCACATGTTGACCATCTCGTGCCTGCAAATGCACCCTCACGGCATTATCGTCTGTGACGATGCCGCAACGGTTGAGATGAAAGTCGCAACTGTAAACTACTTCAAGGACATCGAAAAGAAGAACCTCGACCCCAAGAAAATCCTTGAAAGATAACCCGGTCCTTGTAGAATTGAATAAACTTTAATGAAAGGGAAATAATCATGGCAAGTGCACGATACGGTCAGAAGGGGTCGGATTTTTTCGATGCCCATTT
>Ga0114922_10000514_pt1 | contig 37195 bp, 26 predicted proteins | sample AartaG_FD_100975 | JGI IMG/M metagenome (GOLD analysis project Ga0114922, IMG submission 100975) | Deep subsurface microbial communities from Aarhus Bay to uncover new lineages of life (NeLLi) - Aarhus_00045 metaG | ecosystem: Environmental > Aquatic > Marine > Oceanic > Sediment | place... | reverse complement strand
TTGCCACCCGCAATGCGACCCTCGACCAACTCACCCCAGCCGCGTAGAATCCACGCAGCCCAACAAGACTCTGGGCCATAACAGTGTAGGGACGAATGAGACCTCAATCGTCCCTACACTGTTATCCTGGACTGTTATCCTGGACATTCTTGTTGTCCTGCGCGCATTGTTGGCTGCGGCGGAGCCGCGCTGGGGGACTCGTTTGTGCTCTTGGCGACCTATCCCGGCACTGCGTGCTGGGCTAAGCTCACTTCGTCCCTACGGGACGGCACGACAGCCCCCGCCGATTCTGTTACGCACCCCATCGTCATCGTCTGGTCGGCCAGGTTTTTCACGGGCCCATCAGAGTTCCTGCCCCCCGGACGGCGCTTCGCGTCCGGGGGGCCGTCATGCGTTCCCCCTGAAAGACCTGTCCCCAGTGGCTCAAGGCCAAGTGACGGATGATCAGCAGGTTGGCACCGGTGAAGAATCACAAACGGTTTTTCCGTCCGCTTCACGTGCCTACAGCATCGCTCCGCCGGCCGGCGGGCACAACTTGTACGGTTGCCTGACCAACTCAGAGCGTGATAGCATCATCGGGGCAGATCGGAACCATAATCGGAGGTTGTTCTCGTGAGAATCGGTTTTGTTCAGTTCTCGCCGGCTTTGGGCGATGTCGCCGCAACGATTCGCGAGCTCGATAGTCTATGCGAAGATTTCAAGTCGGCGGACATCCTCGTTCTGCCCGAACTGTGCAACTCGGGATACAACTTCGCATCAATCGAACAGGCAAGGAGCACGGCAGAGGACGCGCAGAACGGCGCCTTTGTGCAATATCTTTGTTCATTGTCCAAGGAGTACAGGCAGTATATCGTAGCCGGCGTCAACGAGTGGGACGGCGATCACGGTGAACTCTATAACTCCTCTGTATTGGTCGGTCCCGAAGGTCTCATCGGGAAATATCGAAAGCTCCACTTGTTCATGAAGGAGAAGGATTTCTTTCGGCCCGGCAATCTGGGCCTGCCCGTCTTTGATCTTGGTGTGTGCAAGGTTGGCATGTTGATATGTTTTGACTGGATTTTCCCGGAGGCATGGAGAATACTGGCTCTGAGAGGCGCGGACCTCATCTGCCACCCCTCCAACCTGGTGCTTCAGGGGCTTGCTCAGAGGGGCGTTCCCGTTCACGCTTTGATGAATCGGGTTTTCGTTGTTACGGCGAATAGAATTGGCCGAGAGGGTGATATGGTGTTCACCGGCCTATCGACAATCGCCGATCCGGGGGGTGACATACTCGCTCAGGCACCAGAGTCCCAGGCACAGGTGAGCATTGTTGATGTGGATATCAACCTGGCGCGGGACAAGATGATCACCCCGCGCAACCACGTGCTCGCCGACCGAAGGCCGGAGGAGTACGGTGATCTGGTGTAGAAAGACTGCAAGGTAGGAACTGGGCTTAAATGAATTGATTAGCACTACAGCGCCACCTCGCGCTTTTCCGCAGCCGGGCGTCGCATTCTTGATACTGAAAACGCGGTTGCGTCGGCCTCAACTGGCCCGGCAAGCCTTTGGGTGGTTTATCACCGATCATGGACTAGCTCGCATAGGCGGCGTGTTTGGCCGGCAGGTCGGCGATGTCCGCTGCGTCAAAGGACACATCCCACGCCCACTTGCCAAACCCGCCATGTGCGTTGACGGCCTTGACCCACTCGGCAAGGAATTCGCGCTTTGTCCGGTTTTGCTGTGTGTCTTGCCCCTTGACTTCCAGAACGAGCGTCTTGCCCGTGGCCAGCCGGATCAGGAAGTCGGGGCGGTACTTCTTCACAACGCCCTTGAAGACATACGTGATCTCGTAGCCGAGATGGTCGTTTTTCACCCGCGCCACGACATGTTTGTTACGCTCCAACTCGAATGCCTCGGTGGCTTCCCATGTGCTGTCATAGACGCAGTGGCTGATGTGCGATCGTCTGGTGACCTCGCACGGTTTACCCGTGTACCATGAACTCGTCGTAGTAGTTGCCGTTGGGATTGTCCGGCATAAGGACTTGCAGCCTACTCCGCACCGTCAGCCCTGGCGCCACCACGAAGATGCTCTTCGAGAAGCGCTTGTCCTGCGGGTAGGTCACCTTGTTCAAGACCTGCCACGCGATCAGCATGGCCATTACGATGGTCTTGCCCGATCCGGTGGCCATCTTGGCAGACAGACGCTGAAACGGCCCACCGTCACCGGGGATGTCGACCCCTTGACGTTCGGCCGGCGACGCTTCGACCAGCCAGATCAGCGTCTCGATGGCTTCGAGCTGGCAGAAGAAAAACCGCTTATCCCGCCGCTCTTCCGGGTCGCGCCAGTGTTCGAGCAGCCGTCTGGTGATCCCCGTCACCCCCGCATACCCAGCCTCTTGCCACGCCTTGACCCGCGGCCGAATCCGGTTGACCAGCGGTAGTTCGATGAACACGCCGGGGTCGTCGAACGCCTTGGAGCCGGGCGTCGCCACCACATATCCAGCCGGACGCCGCCCGTCCTTCCGCTCGAACGTGCGCACTTCCCGGTCGTAGCTCCAATACGTCGACGGCTCCTCATACGGGGAGTTGATGATAAGCTGGTCGATTTGGAATTTGCGGCGGGCCATATGTCACCCAATGTTGTCTCGCCGAAAAGCCGCAGTGACGAAGCACTTATGTGCGTCCGGCCCCAGGCAGATTGGTCGCCGTTACGCCTTCCAGTCCAGTGTCCTGATCTACGACAAGCGTCCTGGCTGTCAGCCAGCCCGATCTCGCTTTGAGGGTATCCGCCAACACGCTCAGTTCTGTCTTGCTGCGCATCCGATGATAGCGTCGCCGTGAGACACCCCCGCGGCTAGGCGGGCGGTCTCGCTCCAGCCATAGTACGACTCTGACCTCGTCACGCCTGCGGCGAAGGGCGCCGGTGAACCGCTTCCAGGGCTGCACCTCACCCGACGTTCTGCGCGCTCCGATCACGCCTGCCACGGTGTCCCGTACTTTCTGGGCAACCTTCAGCGCAAGTTCGCCGCCACGAATTCGCGGGGTGTTCTCAATGCGATGGCCACGAAAGTCCTTCACCTCGATTAGGTAAATCACGAAGCGCGTGCTGGCGGCGGCGATAAGACCGACGAGATCGACGCCCTTCGCTTCCGTCTGATCGCGTATGCACGCGTATTCCGCGGTATCGTCGTACTTCACGACCGTCCAAGCATCATCGAACTCGAACCGGAGGTGTTCCACGTCAAGAGTCGTGCTCATTGCCGCCCACCCTCCGCCTCGGCCACCTTGCCCGCAAACAAGGCATGCTCCCGATCATAGTGGGCCGCAAACTCTTCGAGAATCGGATTGTCCTCCAACTCAGCCAGCGTGTCTCCGGCCTGGATGCTAACTGGTCCCGAGTCTCTTCGGTGGAAGGCGAAGAAACGGGTCGGCGCTTTGGGCTTTGTTTGATACTCGATCGCCAAGGACAACTCGTGGCTCAGAAGGTAGTCGTGCGTCGCAATAAACACCTGGACACCCCCGTGCGCAAGTGTTCTCAACGCATTGGCAATCCGTGTTACAAGCTTCGGGTTAAGATTCGCCTCCGGCTCGTCCCAAAACAGGAAACCGTTTTTCATCAGCGAACCGTTGCCGATCAAGTGCGCTAGACCGGCAATCTTCCGGAATCCCTCTGCCAATAGATGGGCTTCAATCAGGCCATCTTTGGCATGGACATGAAATCGGCCACCCTCAAGTACAACCGTGCCACCGAGTAGCCCTTCTAGTGGCTTCAGAAGTGATGCGATCGCTTCAGCACGTCTTCCTCGGAGTGGTTTCGCGCTCAACGCCACGCACAGGTCATAGTACGTTTCGTCGAACGATAGTTTCTGTGCGTCGTAGGCCGCGATGAATCCATCAAACATCGAGAGCGCCTCTCGAGAGGGAATGAAGATGGATCGCTTGGGTAGCTGCGGACCCAACCACTGGAACTTCAGGCGAGCGAAGTTTGTCAGGTCGACGTGGCTGGTCCAATCTCCAAGATCTAATTGAATACTCGCTTTCTTCCGCCCTCGCGCCCGCCGTACCAATCGTCCGATCTCACCCTTATCCGGCATGAAGACAGCCGAGAGCTTCTCCTTCAGCCGGAGCGGCTTGTCAACATGCGAAGGACGCTTCAGCTTAGGCTCCATGACCTTTAGCATAGAGTACATCAACTTCATCAGATGCGACTTGCCCGTCGCGTTTGCGCCGATGAACACGTTGAGTCCTGGGGAGAAGGAAATCTCAACGCGCTCAAAGGCCGAGAACTCCTTCAGTTTGATTCCGTGTACCTTCATCCGCTGACCTCCACGATCTTCAAGCTTTCGATTCCCCGGTCGTCGATGATCTTGACGGCCACGCGCTTGTGGTCGCCCGGCGTAAACGGGAGCGATACGGCTCCACGATACGCTTCGATCAGATCTTCGTCAATCTCGGCCTTGAGGTTCTTCGCCAACCTTGACCTGCCGTCCTTTGCCCCAGCCATCGGGAAGAACACCTGGCGCGGGTAGAGGCTGCGACCATCGTAGTCCGTGTCCAGCATCCACATGGCGATCTTGCTTGTGTCACCGCTTTCGGTCTTGCCGTCGATCGGGTTGTAGTAGTCAATGCCGCAGACCTCGACGCGGTACTTGCCCTTGTCGTCACCATCCTTGACCTTGCGAACCTGAACATCCGGCTGGCCGATCATCCAGAACGACTCGTTGCTGGGCCGCTTCTTCTTCAGGTCGTCGGTCAACAGGTCGGTGTTCATCTGCACCTTGAGCAGCGTGATGCTCGGCCAATTGGCCTCGTCAATGTCCTTGGCTGCTTCGGGGTCGAACTGGAACGAGGCAAACACGACCATCTTCGGCTTGGGCTTGAGTAGCTGCGCTTCTTCCAACGCCTGCTCGACCTGCCGCTGTTCGAGCGGCGCATGTTCCGGCCCGAACGAGACGACCACGCGCTGGCGCGTATCGTCTCTCGTCTCAGCGTCGGCGTGCAGCCAGCGCGTGCCGGATAGCGTCTCGACGCGCGAGAAGTGTATGTGCTGTTTTTTCTTGCCCCGGATGCCGCACTTGAGCAGCTCGTCTCGCCATTCGTCCTGGCGCAGCGTTTCGCCGGATCGCCCCACGGATGCGTCCGCTTCAGAGCCGCGCCCGTAAGGAAGCGGTCCTTCGGTGCCGCCGCGCCCGTAAGGAAGCGGTTGATCGTCCGCTCCCTCACGGTCGCGGCTCGGATCGAGCGGACCGGCGCTGGTAACTTCGCTGATCGATCGCCTTACGGCTCATGTCTTCCTTGATCTCCGGGTTGTTGGCGATGGACTTGAGCATGATGTGCGGGAAGGTCTTGTATTGGAACCCACTGCCGACGCCCTCATCGGGGTGGGCTAGCTCGTAGTAGTCGTACAGCGCCGTCATCAGACGCTGCTTGGCCGGCGCGCCACCCGCGAGGTGTCGCAGGTGATCCAGCGACGCCCCCATTGCTCGGCCACATACGCCGTCGTCCCTGATCCGCAGTTGTGCACCGCGCAGACATTGGTGAGAAACGAGTGTACGTTTTCGATTTCAAGGTCATAGACTTCCTCACGAGTTTGTTGCCGCTCAATCCCGACAATGCGACAGGGACGCAATTCACAGGGACGTAGTCCAGAGGAACGTGGTTCAGAGGAATGTGGTTCAGAGAAGGACGGTTCAGAGGAACGCTGTTCACAGGGACGCAGTGCTGTAGAAACCCCACCCCAACTCTCCCCGCAAGCGGGGAGGGAGTCTTCTCTCCCCCCGCTTGCGGGGGGACAAAGGGGGGTTCTTTCTCCTCCACTTACGGTTGGACCAACGACATTCCCCCCGCTTGCGGGGGGATCAAGGGGGGTTACTTCATACACTACATCCCCAACCCTCAATTCCCCTGCATAGCGCCATTGCTTCTCTTTGTCCTCTTCAAGCACCCGTTCGCGGGCGTAGTATTCGATCTCCGTCAGCACGCTCTCCATATCGTTCCCAACCCGATTTGCGGGGAATCGCAACACTCGCAACCCCATCGCCTCCATGTAGGCATCCCGGCGACGATCACTTGCCTCAGCCGGCCCACCATCGAAATGTTGTTCGCCGTCCACCTCAACCACCATGGCCGTGCCACGACTGTAAAAGTCCGCGATATACGGGCCGATGGGATGCTGCCGGCGAAACTTGACGCCAAGCTGCTCGCCGCGGAGACGCTGCCAGAGCTTCCGTTCCGGCGGGGACATCTCCCGCGGCATTCGCCGGGCGTGGCCAAAATGCTCGCCAGGAATGTCCTGCCATTGGCCGTGCTCACTGACCGCTTGGACTCGGCGATTGGACAGAACCAGGTGATCACCGGTGACCCAGAGCACCTCGTCGCAGCCTTCACGGCGTATGCCGATCATGGTGCCAGCGTGATGTCGCACCAGGATGCGGCGGACGCGGTGCGGTTGGCCGTCGTGGGCGTAAACCCGGTCACCGGGTTTGATCTGCTCGATAGGAACAAACCCCACCCCAACCCTCCCCGCAAGCGGGGAGGGAGAACACGTCTCCCTTCCCACTCTCCCCCCACTTACGGTTGGATCAACGACATTCCCCCCGCTTGCGGGGGGACAAAGGGGGGTTCCTTCTCTCCCGCTTGCGGTTGGATCAACGACATTCCCCCCGCTTGCAGTTAGACCAACGACACTCCCCCCGCTTGCGGGGGGACAAAGGTGGGTTCCTTCTTCCCCGTTTACGGGTACCCCCAGGGGAGTCAGCACCCGCGTCCCAGCCCGACAACACGTCGGATCAAAGACCAAGTCGCCGGGGTTGGTTGAAAGTAGGATGCAACGCCTGATGATCCGGTCAGGAGTCTGCACGACATAGAGCTTATCCCGGCTAACGAAACCGCCAAATGCGACATCGCTCCAGATGTCGCCAAGTGCGAACACCGGGAAGTCATCAAAGTACCTCACATACCAGGGCGTGTTCCCCTTCATCGCCAAACGGTTCGCGTGCTTAAGTCTGTTAATCCCATCCACTGTGGTCTTCCAATGCGCACCAGTCGGAGGAGCCCAGCGTTTTCCAGCAAAGTCAAATTTCTGGTTCTTCGTCTGAACAGCGCCCGAAGAAGTCAAGGTACTGAGCGCACAGACCCTCCAGCCTTCGGCGATCAAACCGTTGATTTCCCGCCGATCCCCGGCTGTTGTTGGCCCGCTTCTTGTCCTTGTGGCCGTAGGACTCGATGGGCTTCTTCGTGACCTTCTTCTTCGTGGCGCGCTTCGCCATTCCCCGGCCACTCCAGTCCTCAAGTAGCCCGATTCCACGGACTTGCTCGCCCGATCCCCACGCCGGGACCGCCTGTAAATGGCCATGATGCAGCGCCAACGGCCCGTCGACAAGCGCCAAGCCGGGCGGGCGGCTCCAAAGTCCCCATCCATAGGCACTTTCTGGCCGAATACCCTAGATGCCTCAACCCTGACGGCTGAGGGTCCGAAGATATCAGCAGTGACACCGATGAATATCGGTCTTGGCCGGGTCGTGGAAACGCTACCGGCGTCGCACAGCCAAGTGCCGGACGCGTTCGCTCCATGTCGGGTTTCGGCTGCCGCCGTTTCAACGCTCGGCAATCCGCAGCCCGAAATCCGCGATCCGGAATCGGGTTTGCGTGTGGATTCGTGAATCGATGTGGGCTAGACTTCAGCCCGCCGATGCGCCGGCTGGCGCAGGTGATCGAATCGGTGCATAGCGGAAAGGATTCTCGATGTACGACATGATCCTGGCGGTGGCGGCGTTTTTCACCCTGATTTACATCGCGGCGATGGCCAACCTTTTGCAGACCGCCTGAGCCGCAAGCGTACTTTTTCTCAGCAAATGGCCGTGAATCAACGGAGGATTTGAGGTGCAAAGCGTTATTCTCGGGTTCGCCGCGCTCGTCCTTGCTCTGCTGCTGGGGCTGATCGACGTCCTGATTCAGACAGTCTGACCACACCGGACGGGCAGTCCACAGGCAAGATGCCTGCGCCGCAACAAAGTGTGGCGCCGGCTTCCAGCCGCTGGAATCCGCAGGCAAAAAGCCTGTGCCACAATAAGGTGTAACGCCGATAAGATCATCGCAAGCGATCTGTGGGGTGTTGGTTTGCCGTTTCGAGTGTCTGTAGCCGCAGGATCGCAGATGGGCGGGTTGTGTCCGCCGCGGCTGGTGGATTTCGCCGCACGGTCTGAGCGACCGGCACGGAGGTTGAATGATGAAACGCCGTTACTGGATCGGCATTGTGATTTGCGGCGCGGCGGTTTTGACTGCGGGTTGCGACGCTTTGTCGGCGCTGCTGCCCATGCTGGTGACGGTGTCGCTGGAGAACACGGGCGACTTCAACGTGGACGGCGCGTTCCTGATCTCCGACGAGCAGGACATCCCCGAATTCCTGCTGAAAGAAGTCGGCGACGAGCAGGACTTCACCGTTCCACCGGGCGGCACGCAGACCTTCGTATACGACTGCGATGAGCTTCAAGCGATCATGATCGAACACGCCGACCTGCGCATCATCGGTGGCCTGGGTCCCGAAGCCAGCACCGACGTGCTGCGCGACGGCCACGAGTTCTCCTGCGGCAGCACCATCACGTTCACGTTCTCGCACTCCGTGATCCTCACCGACTTCGACGTCACTTACTCGGTGACAAATCACTGAGCGAGATGAGCGAACGGAGCCGTGAGAGTGGTCGGGATAGAAGCCATCCCTTAACACATCGAGTAGAACGCGTCAGCCGTGAGCCTGGTGCCGTGTGGCAGATGGTTCACTTGCCTTCACCATGCTGTTGAACCCAGGGTGGCATTCATTACAACGAAGATCGTAGGGCAGGTCATTGACCTGCCCTACGGCGCTCCAGGCCTGCCCGAAGTGCTGGGGCACGAACCCACGGGGCGGCACCCTCCCGTGTTCAGGTGGGTCTGCGCCCGCCACCGGGCGGGCACACCGGCGTTGCAGCGGCCACACCGGCGTTGCAGCGGCCGCCACTCCACGTTATGCTCCCTGCATATTATCCAACGGCGCCTGACCAAGCTCCTTCACCGGCGGGAGTTTGACCTATACAGCAAAGCCACTGTCATCCGGACACGGTCGGTCTTGCAGGTTGTTTGAGGAGCGTTGCGACAAACCGAGCCGCGACCGTAAGGGAGCGGTTTCCGGCGCTGCAGCAAACGGGTGCAATCCCGCTTCCTCACGGGCGCGGCTCGGAAAGAGATTTCTTATACGCGCTCTCAGTCCGATCGGCCGGATGGCCCACCTCGTTTCGAGGTGGGGGAGACGATGATCAACGTGGCAATATCACACCAGACGCTATCATTAAGTCTCACACCTTCAAAGAAGGTGGACCACCCGTCCGAACCGGACCGCTTCCTCACGGGCGCGGCTCGGAAAGAGATTTCTTATACGCGTTCTTTGGCCGATCGACGGGCTTTGAGGTAATCCAGCGAGGGAGTTTTTATACCGATCCGCATGAAACGCCGTGATAAACCGCGAGACAGAGCACAACCTACAGAAGATACAGGACTTAGCGCATCCCTGGCAGACGATCCAGAGGCGTGCTATGCGGACAGACAACCAAAGTTCCGCATGTTATTACTACAACGCCACTTCGCGCTTTTCCGCAGCCGTTGGCCGCATTCGTGATACTGAAAACGTGGTTGCGTTGCCCTCAACAGGCCAAGTGGCGCTGTAGTATTATGCGGATCAATCTAATTATTGTTAGCTGTCAAAGTCCAGACTTCGTTGCATAGGAACTTCGGTAAGCACTGATAGGATGAACAAGATCGTCTCGATCCACAAAGCCCTGCAGGACTTCGCCGACGCCGTGACGGGCAAGATGACGCAATTGACCGCTGGCGAACCGGAAGACCAAGTGCGCGGCCCGTTCGAGAACTTCATGGCGAGCGTGGCCCGTGCCCTGGGCTGGAAAGTCGTCTGCACGGGCGAAACGCCCCTGCCCGATCGCCTCGGCCGTCCCGATTACGCCGTCCATCTGAACAAGCTGCTCGCCGGTTACGTCGAACTCAAGGCCCCCGGCGTCGGCGCGACCGCCGAGCGCTTCAGGGGCCATAACCGCGAGCAGTTCAAGCGTTTCTCGGCCATTCCCAACATCCTCTACACCGACGGCAACGAATGGGCGCTCTATCGCGGCGGCGAACTCGTGAACATGGTCGTCCGTCTCTCGGGCGACATCGCCGCCGGTGGCAAGAAGGCTGCGACCGTTCAGGACGCCCACGCCGTCGAACGCCTCTTGCGCGATTTCCTCTCCTGGCAGCCCATCATCCCCACCGACCGCAGGGGCAAGATCGACCTCAAGGGCTTCGCGGTTCTTCTGGCCCCGCTTTGCCGGATGCTCCGCGACGATGTGACCGACGCGCTGAAAGTCCCAACGTCGCCCCTCGTGGAGCTGGCCGGCGAATGGCGGCAACTGCTCTTTCCCGATGCTTCGGATGTACAATTCGCCGACGCCTATGCCCAAACCGTCGCTTTTGCCCTGCTGCTGGGACGCAGCGAAGGGGCCGACCCGCTCACGCTCGACAGGGCGGAAAAGAGTCTGACCGCTCAACACAGTTTGCTTTCACGGGCTTTGCAGATCCTGACCGATGAGCAAGCCCAGCAACAGATTCAGGCGTCCCTCGATTTGCTCCTGCGCGTGATCGCCGCCGCGCCCGCCACCACGTTCACCGGCCCCGAAGACCCGTGGCTCTACTTCTACGAAGATTTCCTGGCCGTTTACGATCCCAAGCTGCGAAAGGATGCCGGAGCCTACTATACCCCCGTCGAAGTCGTGCGCGCCCAGGTCCGCCTGATCGACGCCCTGCTCGTCAACCGGCTGAACAAGCCGCTGGGCTTCGCCGATCCCGGCGTCGTCACGCTCGATCCGGCCGCCGGAACAGGAACTTATCTGCTAGGCGTCATCGAGCACGCCCTCGGCCGTATCGAGGCCGAACAAGGCGCGGGCGCCGTCGCGGGCCAAGCCACTGCGCTGGCCAATAACCTCTACGGCTTCGAACTCATGGTCGGTCCCTACGCCGTGACCGAACTGCGCGTCAGCCGCGCCCTGCGCGACCGCGGCGCGGCGCCCCCCAAGGACGGCACACACGTTTACCTGACCGACACGCTCGAAAGCCCCCACGCCGAGCCGCCGCAACTGCCGCTCTTCCTGCGGCCCATCGCCGAGCAGCACACCAAGGCGCTCAAGGTTAAGAGCAACGTCCCCGTCATCGTCTGTCTGGGCAATCCGCCCTATGACCGCCACGAGGCCGCGACTATCGACAACAACGCCCGCACCGGCGGCTGGGTTCGTTGGGGCGACAGCGAACAGGGTACGGACGCCATCTTCCGCGATTTCCTCGACCCCGCCACTGCCGCCGGTCACGGTGTCCACCTCAAGAATCTCTACAACCTCTATGTCTATTTCTGGCGTTGGGCGCTGTGGAAGGTGTTCGAGCGTAAGACCGCCAGCGGCCCGGGAGTCGTCAGTTTCATTAGCGCCTCGAGCTATATCGACGGCGACGCCTTCTGCGGGATGCGCGAGCACATGCGCCGCCAGTGCGACGAAGTCTGGATTCTCGACCTCGGCGGCGAGGGACGCGGCACGCGCAAGACCGACAACGTCTTCGCCATCCAGACGCCCGTTGCCATCGCCGTAGCTGTCCGCTCAAAGAAGGCAAAGAAGGACAAGCCCGCCAAGGTCCACTACACACGGATCGAAGGAGCGCGCGAGGCGAAGCTCGCCGCGCTCGACGACGTCGCTGATTTCTCGAAAGTGCAATGGCAGGACTGCCCCGACGACTGGCAAGCCCCCTTCCGTCCGGCGGGCAAGGGAGACTACTTTGACTGGCCGCTTCTGACCAACCTCATGCCGTGGCAACCAACAGGTGTAATGGCTGGAAGAACATGGGTGATTGCGCCAAGTCATGAGTGCCTTAAAGAACGTTGGCGTCGTCTTATGAGTGCATCGGGTGACGAGAGAGTCAAACTGTTCATCGAAAATGCGACTGGGAGAAAGATCACAGATAAGGCTCTTGCCTTACGCCCACCTCGCAATAGGCTTCGAGATATCCGATCTCTTCCAGAGAATTCGCCCTCTCCAAGCATTGAGCCTCTTGGTTTCCGGTTTCTGGACAGGCAATTGGTCATGTCCGATGGTCGTTTGATAGACCGGCCATGTCCTGACTTATGGGCTTGTATTTCAGCTAGCCAGATATTCCTATCATCGCTTCTAAATCACCCTCTTGGTTCAGGACCGGCTCTGACTGCATTTGCAGATATTCCTGATAAGCACGCCTTTCGTGGTTCATACGGCGGTAAAAACGTCTTTCCTATTTACCGCAGTATCGACGCTTCGGAGGCCAACATCCTGCCTGGCCTGCTCAATCTGCTGTCCTCGACCTACTACGAGCGCAAGAAGGTGCCGCCGGAGAGTTTCTTAGCCTACGTCTATGGGGCGCTGGCGCAACCAGCCTTCACCGCGCGCTATGCGAAGGAACTGGAGACGCGCGAGCTGCGCGTGCCGATCACGAAGGACGCCGCGCTGTTCGAGAAGGTCCGCGACACAGGCGCGCGGCTGCTCTGGCTGCACACCTACGGCGAGTGCTTCGTCCCCAAGGGCAAGCGGCGCGGCCACGTCCCGCGCGGCGCGTCCAAATGCACGAAGGCCGTCCCCGGCCACGCCGACGGCTATCCCGAAGCGTTCGAGTACAACGACGCGACGCGAACGCTCCACGTCGGCGACGGCAAGTTCGCGCCCGTCGCGCCCGTGGTCTTCGACTTCGAGGTCTCCGGGCTCAAGGTCGTGCAGTCGTGGCTCAAGTACCGCATGAAGAAAGGCGCGGGCAAGAAGTCCTCGCCGCTGGACGACATCCGCCCCGAACGCTGGACCAGCCATTTCACGACCGAACTGCTCGAACTACTCTGGGTGCTGGAAGCGACCGTCGAAAGCTATCCCGAACAGGCGAAACTGCTGAAAGGCGTTGTGGCCGGTGAGTGTTTCAAAGCGGACGAACTCCCCGAAGTCTCTGAAAAGGAGATGAAGGAATTGCGCAAGCCCCCCGCCGCCCGCCTCACCGGCGCCAACCTGCTCGACGGGCTGGATGACAGCTAACAATCGGTTGCAGCCGACGTTGCTGCGCTTCGCTCCGCAACGCGGGTGAACCCAAGCGTTCCCGGCGTCCGTAGGTCTCGCTCACCGAGCTGTTCAGGTCGAGGATCAGCTTGTCCAGGGAGCGGTGTTGGCTAGCGCGATCAATCCACTTCCCCGGCACGTCCGTCAAGGACTTTCTTTGAGGTTCTTGCGGGTCGTCAGGATCTCCGTCTCGAACCGGCTCACCTGCCTGCCGGCAGGCAGGTCTCGCTCATGGACGCGGCTTCCCTCGCTTTTGCCCTGCCGCCCACAACTCGGCGCCGGGTGCCACGGGTGGCTTGTCCGCCCGTGCCAGGAACCATTGTGCACACAGAGACACTGGCGCAGATCCTCGTCGGCATCGAAGTCGGACCGGGATCTCCCGCGCACCTTGTCCACTGCCTTTCGTGTCAGAAAGGGAAGGGGAAAAGGGGTCAGGTTGATTTATTTCCACATGACTCCGTGTTTGCGATGATTTGACGGTTCGCCCGATCTGGTGTATACTTCTTGTGTCCGCCGGCGCTGGTATTGCAAGCGCTCGGCTGTGTCTTCCGGTTTCGGTTTTCGTTTTTGTTTTTCGTTTGGCGCCGTCGGCCGGGTCTTCGTCAGGGTGTCAGTCGCTCGAGGCCTTTGGCCGTTTGAATCTCCCTCTTGTACGACCTCGACAGAATAAAGAACGAGATCGTAAGCCGCGTCAACATTGTTGATGTGGTCATGGAACACGTTGCGCTCAAGCGTCGCGGGAGCCGGTGGGTGGGCCTGTGCCCGTTCCACTCGGAGAAAACGCCGTCGTTCACGGTCACGCCGGACAAGGGCTTTTTCAAATGTTTCGGCTGCGGGCGAGGCGGCGACATCTTCACCTTCGTGCAGTTGCGCGAGAACGTGGACTTCGGCGAGGCTCTGCGGTTTCTTGCCGATCGCGCCGGGGTCGAACTGCGACACGGCCCGCACACGGACTCGAAGGGTACCGGCCGTGCCGACCTGGCCAAGGTCAACGAGTGGGCTGCGAAGTTCTTCCGGCGTCTTCTTACGGCCCCGGCCTCCGGGTCGCCGGTCGCCGACTATCTTCGTTCGCGAGGTGTTTCGCCGGAGATCGAGGATCAGTTCCGGCTCGGCTACGCCGCCGACGATTTGGACGGGCTTGTGAATACGGCCCGGGCGGCGGGCTTTTCCCCGGAGGTTCTGCTGGCTGCCGACCTGGTGCGCTCGAGTGAGCACGGGCGTTTGTATTGCACATTCCGTAATCGGCTGATGTTCCCAATCCGCGACGCGATGAACCGTGTCGTCGGCTTCGGGGGGCGAACGCTGGGGGACGACCCGGCTAAGTACCTGAACACCCGGCAGAATGCCCTGTTTGACAAGGGAAGAGGGCTGTACGGCATCGATCTGGCCCGGCGGCGCATTTCGGAGGTGGACCGTTCGATCGTGGTGGAAGGTTACACGGACTGTCTCGCGGCCCACCAGGCAGGCTTCATCGAGACGGTGGCTACGCTTGGCACGGCCTTGACCGAGTCGCAGGTTGACCTGTTGCGGCGTTACGGCGGCACTGCAATTCTCTTGTTTGACGCCGATAAGGCGGGCGAAGCAGCCGCTGAACGGGCCATTCGCGTTGCACTACCACGGCATCTGGTTGTACGTCTGGCTCGGATTCCCGACGGAAAGGACCCGGCCGACTTCCTACAACGTCATGATTCAGATACTTTTGCACAACTTTTGAATTCTGCGGTTGACGCGCTAGAATTCAAGTGGCAACAAACAGTCCGGCGATTCGGGGAGGATCTTGACGGACGGCACCGACGAGAGGCAGTGACTGAGTTCATGGCCGTCGTCGCTGAGGCGTTCCAATCCGGTGTGGTAGACGCTATCGACCGGGGGCTGGTCGTCAACCAGATCGCGAAACTGGTTTCGATCGACACCGCCGGGGTGCATGCGCTTCTTCAACAGGCGACGCGCCGCGGCGTGTCCGGATCCGTCCCGCACACGCCGGTGGAGGCCGGTGACGCGGCCAACACGGGGCGGACGGTCGATGCCGAACAAGCTGGTTTGACTCGAATGCTCGAGGTTCTGCTCAACGAGCCGGGCCTGTTTGAGTCGTGTCAGGGCCTTTTCGAGCCGGACCGCTTTGACGATGTGCGGGATCGCAGAATCGCCGAGTTGGTAAAGCGGCTGGCGGAGTCGTGCGGTGAATTCGCGTTGTCGGAGGTGATGGCCGGGTGTGAGGATCCGGCAACCGGCGCACGGGCGGCGGAACTGGCACACCGGGGCGAGCGACGGGGGAATTATGAGAGGACACTGCTGGTGGCGCGCTCCATGCTGGAGCACGTGAAAGCTCTACGGCAGGGCGAGGCGTTGAAGGATGTCCGATTGACGCATGACGGTTCGGACGACGCGTCTGCAGCGTCGAAGCAGGTGGAGGCTCTTCTGGAGGGCCTGCGTCGACCGCACTACGTTCCGCGACGAATGCGTCGGACGAATCCTCGCGTCATCGACGGTTAGATGAGAACGGTCGGCAGACGTGCCCATGACCGTGTCGGCCGTGCTCAAGTCCGACAAACACGGCTCCCAGAGCCGTGGCACATGGCATCTGGAGGCAGGTGGAGTAAGGCATGAGCGACGTATCAGTCAGCAGCGACCCGATTGAGGCCGCCGTTTGCGCGCTGTTGGACCGTGGCAAACAGCGCGGCTACGTCACCTGGGACTACATGAACAACATCCTCCCGGATGACGCGGTCGAACGTGACGTCGTTGAGCAACTGCTCGCCAGGCTCGAGGAAGCGCAGATCGAGGTCTTCGACGAACTGGACGCTATCGCTTATGAGCGGCGGCGCAAGCCCAATAAGGGCCGGGCAGCGGCCAAACCCGGCGAGGGTGACAAGGGCAAGGGCGATGTCGCTGCCGGCCAGACGGGGGCGGTCACCTCGGCGCTCGAAGTGCCGAGCAAGCGGATCGACGACCCGGTTCGCATGTATCTCACCCAGATGGGCGAGATTCCGCTTCTGACGCGCAACGAGGAGATCCGCCTGGCCAAGAAGATCGAACTGACGCGCATGGCGTTTCGCCAGAAGGTGCTTGAGATCCACTATTGTGCCAGGCTGGCGGTCGACATTTTGGAGTTGGTTCAGGACAGTCGGCTGCCGTTTGACCGCACAATGAAAATTTCCACGTCAGAGCACGCCGCTAAATCGCGCATCCTGGCCCGCATGCCGGGCAATCTGGCCTCCGTTCGTGGGCTGTTGGAAAGAAACGAAGACGCATGGGATCAGTTAAGTGCTCCTCGTGTGGCAGCCGCCACTCGGCGCGAGCTTGAACGAACAGCGAAACATCGAAGTCGAAGAATCGCCAAGTTGCTGGAAGAGCTTTCCCTGCGCACAAGCCGCGTTCAGCCGCTGATGAAGCGAGCCCGCGGGTTGCACACCAAGATGCGCCAGTTGCAGAGGCGAATCGCCGCCCAGACCGCCAGGCTGACCATTCCGGAAGAAGACCTGTGGGCCATGAAGGACGAAGCCTCCGGGATCGAGTCGCTCTGCCTGGCCGGGCCGGAAGCGCTAGGGGCGCAGCTACAGGCCATTCAACGCGTCTTCGGCGAGTACGAAAATGCCAAGCGGCAGTTGTCCGGGGGCAACCTCAGGCTCGTGGTCAGCATTGCCAAAAAGTACCGCAATCGTGGTCTGAGCTTTTTGGACATTATCCAGGAAGGCAACACGGGTCTGATGCGTGCGGTGGACAAATACGAATACAAGCGCGGGTATAAGTTCAGCACGTATGCCACGTGGTGGATTCGCCAGGCCATCACACGCGCCATCGCCGATCACGCTCGCACAATTCGCATCCCGGTGCACATGATCGAGACGATGAGCCGGCTGCGGAACATTCATCGCGAGCTACTCCAAGAGCTGGGGCGCGAGCCGACCATCGACGAGATCGCCCGCCGGGCGAGGATGCCGCTTTCCGAAGTGCGGCGGGTGCTGAAGATCTCGCGCCAGCCGATCTCGTTGGATAGGCCCGTGGGTGAAAGTGAGGATTCCTATTTCGGCGACTTCGTCGAGGACGAAGCGGTGGAATCGCCCATCAGGACAGCCGGCGGTGAGATGCTCCGCGACCGCATCGAGGAAGTCCTCAAAACGCTTACCTATCGTGAGCGCGAGATCATCAAACTGCGATACGGCATCGGCGACGGCTACACCTATACCCTTGAAGAGGTCGGCAAGATATTCAAGGTCACCCGCGAACGTGTGCGGCAGGTCGAAGCCAAGGCAATTCGAAAATTACAACACCCCGTTCGGGCACGAAAGCTGGAAGGGTTCCTTGATAACCTCGGCTCCCCCGTCCCGCAGGAGGGGTGATCTCGCAAGCCTTGATTCATTCGTAGAGACCCTCTTTTCGTAGAATCACCCTTTTTGGCAACGGTGCCGCGGCGGTTTCGTAGAAGCAATTGAGGGTTCTTACGAATGAATCAAGCCTTCACGGCAGGGGAAGTGTGCAGCCAACCCGCCGAGTAAGAACAACTACTTCCGTGGCACCGGCTCCCAACCGTCAGAATCTGTAGGCACGATGCCTATGCCACAGTGTTGGGGGGGAGTCTATCGACCCAGCGCGGCTCCGCCGCAGCCAAAAATGCGCGCAGGAAAACAAGAATGTCGGGGATAACGGTGTAGGGTATTTGGCTGTACAATATGGGTTTGGCACACTCGTGGTCCCTTTACCGGGGGGGCAGCGTATGACCGACGATCCTCGAGAACTTAACGGCCAATCGGATGAGCAATTCCCCAGGCGTTTGCGCGAAGCGGCCGGGGACGATACGGAGCCGGTCGACGGCTCCCCGGCTTCCTCGCGTCAGCCACGGCCGCAGTTGCCGGAAAGAATCGGGCCGTTCAAGATTCTGTCCGAACTGGGCGAAGGCGGCATGGGCATCGTTTACCTGGCCCAACAGGAGAAACCGCTGCGCCGCACGGTGGCCTTGAAGGTGGTCAAGCTGGGCCTGGACAGCAAGCAGGTCGTCGCCCGGTTCGAGACCGAGCGGCAGGCCCTGGCCATGTTGGACCATCCCAATGTGGCCAAGGTGTTCGACGCCGGGGTCACCGAGACGGGTCGGCCCTACTTCGCCATGGAGCACGTCAAGGGCGTGCCCGTCACCGAATAGTGTGATACGCACCTTCTTGGCACTAACGAACGGCTGCACCTGTTCATGCAGGTGTGCAGCGCGATCCAGCACGCGCATCAGAAGGGGATCATCCACCGCGACATCAAGCCCTCCAACGTGCTGGTTGCCGTGCAGGATGATGAGATCATCCCCAAAGTCATCGACTTCGGCGTGGCCAAGGCGACCGAGCACCGGCTTACGGAAAAGACAGTCTTTACCGAGCAGGGCCAACTCATCGGCACTCCCGACTACATAAGTCCCGAACAGGCGGAGATGATCGCTGGGGCGCGAACCCACGGGACGGCACCCTCCCGTCTTCAAGTGGGTCTGCGCCCGCCGCCGCGCGGGCACACCGGCGTTGCAGCGGCCGCCACTTCATGTTATGCTCTCTGCATGTTGTCCAACAGCGTCTGACCAAGCCCCTTCACCGGCGGGAGTTTGACCTGTGCAGCAAAGTCCCTGTAATCCGGACACGGTCGGTCTCACAGGTTGTTTGAGAAGCGTTGCGACAAACCGAGCCGCGACAAACCGAGCCGCGACCGTAAGGGAGCGGTTTCCGCACCCGAACCGGACCGCTTCCTCACGGGCGCGGCTCGGAAAGAGATTTCTTATACACGCTCTTTGGCCGATCGACGGGCTTTGAGGTAATCCAGCGAGGGAGTTTTTATACCGATCCGCATAAAATGCCGTGATAAACCGCGAGTCAGAGCGCAACCTACAGAAGATAAGGGACTTAGCGCGCCTCTGGCAGACGATCCAGAGGCGTGTTATACGGACAGAAAACCAAAGTTCCGCATGTTGTGCGGATCAAGCTAATTATTGTTATGTTGCTAGACTGACATGAAATACATTCCACCGCAATCAATCGAACTTACCGATGAGGAATCTGAACTGTTCGCACAGATTGATGCGTACGATCTACTTGCTCACCCATCGCACGAGAAGTACCACAGTGTCGCCGATGCCATGGAAACACTGGTCACGTCGCTATTGAAACGTGACGCGGTTCCGAGAATACGCCTTTCGCTATTCACCGAGCCTGACTTGGCGGAAACTGGCACAAAATCACGAGAGCAGGTTTTTGAATCAAACGGAACGTCCGGTGTTGACATCTTCCGCCACCCGCATTTCATCCCATACTTGCGACACTTCATTCATGGGCCAGATCTACCGAAACCGGTGATCGACGTACTATGCACGATACTGAATGATGACATCGGCACTTCGGGAATGGTATTTGATCAAATTCGGAAACACGCGCGATCCAGTGTTCGCGAATTCAGATTGGACAAACGTCGTGCCGCGACCGAGTTTTACCGTCTTGGGATAGAAATCGGAATGGAAGAATCTTCCGCGAGAGCATTGAGACACGCTGCAAGGGAATAATGGGAATAATGGGAGACAGCCACCTATTTCTGCAAGGCTGCGTCTGCTCTACCGCAAGAAACCAAACAAGGGAGGACCACGATGATATCCAGCAGTTTACCAGTGTGGGGTGAATGGATAGGCGTTTTTTTAACGCCAGCCGTTCTGGGGTTATCGTTCATCGTCGCCATCTTCGTCTACCGTCACCATCGGCGTACGGGAAACCTCGAAAGTATTCTCAAAGTCATCAAGGAATACTTTCATGGAGACCATAGTAAACACTTCAAAGAACTTTATGAACTCTGCGAGTCCGGGAAAGACTACGGGATTTGGACCGATGGGGAGAAAGAGACGGCAACTGCTATCATGGCTGATTTGAATACCGTAGGACATCTAGTTAAGGAAGGACTCATCGAGGAGAGGTTTATTCTTCCGGAATATAGCGACGTAGTGTGTAAGTCCTGGATTTCTATTCAACCGCATCGGAAAGCCCATCCCTCGCCGGAGCCCTTCAAGTGGCCTGGATTCAAATGGCTTGCCCGAAAGGCCTACGAAAGCAGGGGATGCCCGAAGGGAGAGCAACTCGCAGACTGGTTCCGCGAAAGGCCCAAAGGATATGAAGGCTGGAACCTTGAATCTCTGTTTCCGAGAGAATGATGAACAAGTTCTAGTTTACCGCCGGGTGCCACGGGTGGCTTGTCCGCCCGTGCCCTGAACCATTGTGCACACAGAGACACTGGCAGCCAAGCTGCCAGTGGCACCCCGCGCGTCGCTGGAGGGCCGCCGGCGCGATGTGACATCGGACTGAAACGCTCCCGTTGACCACAGAAAGGGGCAACACGACACGCGTCCTACGGTCCAAGTTTCCTGCTGTACTCATTGAGGAACGCGACGACTTCCGGGAAGAAGGATTCGAACGTGGGGTATTTGTCCCGGTTACTCTCGTACGTCTGGAGGAGACCCCCCAGCTCTTTGGTCCAGACGAATCCGGCGGAGACCTCGTCATTAAGATAGTACTGCATATACTTGGGTGGGTATGAGTTGCGAACAAAACTCGCGACACAGGCTCTGACGGCCGTCTCATACATCAAAGACTGCCACTTATGATAGCCGATCCGTCGCATGGCGGCCGCGTTGGCGGCAAACATCACGTCTCCGGCCGGCCGCAGTTGGTCCATGTACTTGTCCACGATCGGATTGGTGAAGGAATGGCAGAATTCATGCGCGGTGGTTGCCAACTGCTTGGGTCGAAACACGGGATGCCCTTGCGGATCGTGCAGATGCATGCCGATAATCGCATACTTTTCACTCGTCTTGCCATCTGAGAAACTCACCCCGTAATTGCTGAAACCGTTGGTGAACCCCAGCACCAGCTTCAGATCATCGCCTCCTTCGACGCCGAAGAACTCGTCGAGCCATCCCAGAAGATCAGCTTGCTCCATCACCGCCTTGCATGATCGGATGCCTTCTTCGTACAGCGGACCATGGGCCGCGAAGAACTCATTGAATTTCGTGTCCACCGCGAATTGCCGGAGTTTGGCGAGGAACTCCTGCGTCTCCTGTTTTTCCCATCGCGAGTCCAGTTCCCACGGCCACCGGTCAAAAGACTTCCGGGGCCGGAAATCGCGATCGATACGCACGGCCAATGACATCGGACCGTCACAACTCATCCGGCGCGTGCTGCGAAGCTGGGCGGCAAGTTTGACGACCGGGTGGTCGTCGAAGTCGCCGAAGTGCCGCTCGACGTCTTTCACGTACGGCCGCATGACGCCTTCATTGAATTCAGGATTGCCGGCCAGCCGAAAAACGATCCCGATCAGCTCGACGCGGGGATTGACTTCGACCGTGATCACATTCCCGCTACGTATGTTCTTGGGCGGCGGGTCGTCCTCGGCGAGAACGGATGAGGACAGACCCATGCCATGGACCAGCACGAAGGCCAGGATGAACAGCACGTTCGTGCCCCATGACAGCTCAAGAGGGTTCGCCGGGTCCTGTGGCTCTCGCATGGTGGCGCCTTTCGCTTCAATCATGAATTGCGCATCCGCTCGACGAGGTCGGATGCCTCTACGGGATGTATTCGCGGCCGCCTGAGCACTATTGCGATATTTCGCTCGGTTTTCCCACTTTTTCCCAGGCGATGGTTCCGCCCGTTGTGCCACCGCTCAATACAGGAACGCGTCCTCGCCCTCCGCCGCCGCGTCCTGGGCGACGACCACCCGGACACGCTGATCTCCATCCACAACACGGGACGCCTTCTCCGCGATCTGGGACGGCTCGAGGAAGCCGAATCGTTAGGGGCCGAAGCCGTGCGCGGCGCGACTGCGAGGTTCCCAGCATCCCACCCATTCCGCTTGGCAGCACTGTACCAGCACGGTCGTTCACTCGCCGCCGTGAAGAGGTATGCGGACGCGGAGGCGGAACTCCTTGCGGCTCAGGAGGGTTTCAGCAACACCCTTGGCATCGATCACAGACGGACAAAAGGAACCATCGAAGCCCTCATCGACCTCTACGACGCCTGGCACGAAGCCGAGCCGGACAAGGGATATGACGCCAAAGCCGCCGAGTGGCGAACAAAGCTGCCCCAACCGGCAGAACACCAAACCCCGGCCGGCCAGTGAGGCCGAGTGGCCCGGACCGGTAGCCCGGGCAGCCGAGGTCCGCTACCGTGTTCGGGCCAACCGTGTGACCGGGACGGAGATGCAGAATGTGGAGATGGAGATGGCTCTGGCCGAGCATCCCGACGCTTTCATCTTTGAGTCGCTGCCTTCGGCGGGAACGTCCACCGTGGCTGCGATGCTCGCCGGGTTCGGCCACGACCGCGCTTGCTGGGATGGCCACGAGGAAGTGGCTGCCCGCTGGGGCATCGCCCCGATCACCATTCAATCGGGCAAGTGCCGATCCGTGCGCCGGACAAAGGCCTACACACCACGCTGCATCAAACGCGGCTGTGGTTTGCGTTCCACACGATACGGAAGGAGATACATCTTATGCCGTTTGCAGACCTCAGACCCCAGGCCACGCGACGTTCGCCGGATGATGCGCTCAAACATCTCAAATCGTTCGAGCTTGATCTGAAGTTCTCAGCCGGGATATGGTACTTCTCGCCGTGCAACAGCCGGTTCCACGACAAGTACAAGCCCGATCTGACCATCGAGCAGCGGCTCGACATTGCGGCCGGGCTTACGGACTACGGCCTTGCCGGGCTTGAGGCGCACTACCCCAACGAGGTAAGCGAAGACAACCTCGACCTGTGGAAGAAGTTCACCAAAGACACCGGCATCCGTCTCATTACGGTGGTCCCGCTTCTGTTCTGGGACGCTCAGTTCGAGTGGGGATCGCTCTCCAATCCCTTGGACCGGCCGCGACAGACCGCAATCGATCGCGCCAAGCGGGCGCTCGAACTCAATCGCGAACTCGACACTGACTTCGCCGTGGTCTGGCCCGGCATCGACGGTTACGAGAATCCGTTCGGCCTCGACTTCACCGCGATGCGCGACCTGTTCGCCGAAGGGCTGGCCCAGGCGATGGACGCGGTTCCCGGCGTGCGGATCGCGTTCGAGCCCAAGCCGTACGAGCCGCGCGGCCGAATCCTGTTCGGCACTACGCCGGAGGGGGTGCTGCTCGGGCACCAGGTCGAGTCGCTGCTCGAGCACCCGGACAACCGCCGCCTGCTCGACGACGGCCACGCGCTGTGCTGCATGAACCCGGAGATCGGCCACGTGCTGATGGGCTTCGAGGACCTCGCCTACGCATTCAGTTGGCCGTTGTCACAAGGGCGACTGGCCCATAGCCACTGCAACAGCCAACCGCTGGGCAACTATGATCAGGACCTCAACGTCGGCGTCGTCTCGCCCGAACAACTCGAGGCCTTGCTGTACACGCTGAAGATGTACGGTTACCGGGGCTACTTCGGGATTGACATCAACCCCGAGCGGATGCCCGTTGACACGGCTCTGAAGATCAGCATGGACGCCGTCCGGGCCGCCAACGATCGAATCAACGGCCTCGATCACGAGTCGATCCTGTACGCCAGGCAGCACCCGGACAAATCGCGCGGCTGGCTGGAGGCCTATCTGGTCCGCGCCCGCGCGCCGCAACCGGATCGCCTGCCACGATTGGAACCCGTCAAGTAAAGAGCTATCAGCTTGATTCAACCTACCCACCCTCCTGTAGTGTACCCGAGCATGGTCGAGGGTTAGCCCGTACACTGCACGAGTTGGAGAAGCGATTCTCCGACGACGAGTCATGTCGCCGGTATCTGTTCGCTCTGCGTTGGCCGGATGGGTTCGTGTGTCCGCAATGCAGGGGAAGAACGGCTTGGGCCATGCGGCGAGGCTTGTGGTTGTGCGAGGGTTGCCGATACCAGGCGCCGGTGACTGCGGGCACGTCCTGCTCCAGTGCGAGGAGCATGGCCGCGCTGCGCTTGGCCATGGCACCCGGCGGGCAAGCACATCGGAGCAAAGCCGCAAAAAACACCACAAAATGCGAAGTGTTTATTGACTAAGGGCAATTCCTCATGTAACATTGTGCTTCATTCTGTGGTTGCGGAGGGCTTTTTCACGGATGATATCAGCTCGGGGCCATTGGGCGCGGGCCCCCGAAGCAATAATCCGTGAAAAGTGATGAACGTCGTGCAGGGTCCGGTGCACCAACCACTGGAGATTGAAAACACGAGCAACATCGGCCGGTGAGCCTTTCCGCCACGTGTGGGTCTTGCCGGCCAAGCGTCCGCCGGGCGCGTGGTTTGTGCGCCCGGAACGACGGTAGTGTCTTTGTGGAGTGATCCGACCTTTTACAGTGGAGGAACAACCCATGTTCACTGGCAACCGTGTGAAACAGACCATGACCCCTGTATTGGGCGCGCTGGCGCTAGCCGCCGCGGCCACTTTAGGACTTTGCGGAATCGCCCTGGCCCAACCAGGACCTGAACAGAACTGGCGAGGCGAGGGCGGGGCGGAGCACCGGCTCGGTGAGGTTCTGCTCGCCTTTCACCCCGGCGTGCCTCCTGGGCGAGCCAACGCCGTTCGCAAGGCCCTGGGGGCTACCAAAATCAAGGATTTTCCACGAATCGGCGTGCACCACTGGCAATTGCCGCCCGAGTTGAGTGTCGCCGAGGCTGTCAAGAAACTCCGCGGCAATCCCGACGTTAAGTACGCGGAGCCAAACTACCTGGTGCAGATGGCGGCACAGAACTTCCCCAATGACCCCCGCTTGGACGATCTGTGGGGCATGTGCAACACCGGCCAGACCGGCGGCACGTCAGATGCCGACATCGACGCGCCGGAAGCGTGGGACATCTTCACTGGCAGCGGTGATATCGTGGTAGCCGTGATCGACACCGGGATAGACTACGACCACGAGGATCTGGTCAACAGATTGTGGACCAACCCGGGTGAGATCCCTGGAAACGGGGAAGATGACGACCTCAATGGGTTCATCGATGACGTGCACGGGTACAACTTCCTCTACAAGAACGGTGACCCTTTCGACGACAACGACCACGGCACGCACACCTCCGGCACGATCGGGGCGGAGGGGAACAACGGCATCGGCGTGGTGGGGGTCAATTGGAACGTCAGGATCATGGCCCTGAAGTTCCTGGACGCCTACGGCTGGGGGTCGACCGCCGACGCTGTTGACGCCGTTTTGTACGCGACCATGATGCACGAGGCAGGGGTGAACGTCGTGCTCACCAGCAATAGCTGGGGCGGCGGCGGGTACTCCGAGGCACTCGAGGACGCAATTCGGGCCAGCGGGGAAGCAGGCATGCTGTTTATCGCGGCGGCCGGCAACTCCGGCAGAAATACCAACTACAATTCATATTACCCGGCGTGCTACGACATGGACAACGTCATCTCGGTGGCCGCCACCGACCACGACGACGCCAGGGCGTCGTTCTCGAACTACGGCTCAAGGACGGTGGACCTGGGCGCCCCCGGGGTGGACGTCCTCAGCACCATTGCCCGCGACAAGTACGACTGGTTCAACGGCACCTCGATGGCCGCCCCGCACGTGGCGGGCGTAGCCGCTTTGGCGTGGGATCTCAGTCCGGGGGCGCCCTACCAGATGATACGCGACGCCATCTTTGACGGCGTGGACCAGGTGGGCTCGATGTCGGGCAAGACGGTGACCGGCGGTCGACTCAACGCGTTCAATACGCTGGACCTCTTGGGCATGGTGGTCGTCGGCAGCAGCCCGGCAAAGGGGGAAGTAGTCGGCAGTCCGCCGACCGACTTCGTCATTCACTTCGCCAATCCGTACGAGGCTTCGACAGTGCAGGCAAGCGACCTTACGGTCAAGTTCGAGGAGACTCCTGTCGAGGCGGATGCAGTCTTTCTCGACGGCGAGTGCCCGGACTGCGACGAGGACACGGTGATGTTCCGTTTCACCTCCTCCCAACCGGTCACGAACGAAGGGCCGTATACGATGCAGATGGCGGCCGGGTCCGTCACGGCGGCGGCCTCCGGCACCCCGGTCCCCAACGACCCGCTCAAGGCGTGGAGCGCGGTCTTCTACTACGACACCGTGCCGTTGGAGGCAACGTTCACCGAGCCGGCCAATGGCATCATCGAGCTGCCATTCGCCATCCCCACCTTGACGGCCACCTTCAACGAGCCTTGCGACGATGGGACCGTCGGTGTGGATGATCTGGTCTTCAGCCAGTGGTGGGTGACGGTCACGGGGGCCAGCTACAGCGAGGTTTCTTGCCCAGACGGTTTCTGCGGCGTCGTCGACTACACGCTCGGCGTAGCGCCATATGGTGTCGTCAGCGAGGGCGACTTGACGGTAGAGATGCCGGCCGGCGCGGTGACCGATATATTCGGCAACGCGAACGCGGACTCCCACCAGCGCGAGTTCGAGCTGGACTTCGGGGCGGATCCCGCGGTACCGCTACCGGTGCCGCTGTATGTGGAGACCCCAACGGGCGCGATGATCTACGCCCGCCCGATTTCGGGTTCCATCCGGGACGCCCTCGATGTGGACAGCTTCACTATCGACGTCGATCCCGGGCAGACGATCACGCTGGTGGTCGATCCCGATGAAACCTTGCAGCCGAGCGTCGAGCTCTCGGGTCCCGGAGTTGGCGCTTCTGCCGACGCCGGCGCACCCGGGGAAGACGCAGTCATCCAAACGGCCGGGCTCACCACCGGGGGCGCCTACACGATTACCGTCAGCGGCTGGGGAACTACCGGGGCATACGAGCTTCAGGTCATTCTCAATGCGGCGGTCGAAACGGAACCCAACGGGGGGATCGGGGACGCCGCCCAGAACATCGAGCCCAGCTTCATCGAACTGCTTCCCGACGGCGCCCAGCGCGGCGGCGTGATCGGCGACATCGAAGATAACGGCTGCTCCGACCCCGACGGCTTCGGCTACAAGGCCTGCCCGGTAGACTTTCCGAACCCCTTTGTGGACATAAGCACCACGGGTACCGCTGAGCTGGTGGGTGTGGACGACGGTACCGTCATCCTGGGGAAGGGAAAGCGAAAACTGTCCGGCTTCGAATTCAATTTCTACGGCACGGCCTACGACGAGTTGCATGTCAGCAGCAACGGTCTGATCACCTTCGAGTCGAAAAACGACGAATATGTCAACGCCAACCTTTACTCGTCGCCCGAGCAGGCGGCCATCGCGCCCTTCTGGGACGACTTGTATGTCGACGACACGACCGTGGCGGCGGCGGTATACTGGGAGCTTCAAGGCTCCAAGCTCATCATCCAGTGGGACAATGTGCGCTTCTACGGCGGGGCGACCATGGGCGAGATCACCTTCCAGGCCATCCTGGATGCAAACGATGATTCCATCCAGTTCAATTACCCTGATCTGGATAGTCTCCACGGCGGGGCGGGCGGCGCCGGCGCCACCGTGGGCATTAAGGACGCCGGCACCCAGGGAAGCGGAGGCAACCGGTTGCTGCTCTGTTACGACTCCGGCCCGAATCGGTATGTAGGTGACTTGCAGAGCACGCGCATCGCCGTGACGGGCGCCCCGGCCGTGGAGACGCCCGACTTCTACGCCTTCAACCTGGATGCGGGTCAGAGCGCCACGTTGGCCATGACGGCCTACTACGACAGTAACGAGACTCTGGAACTCTGGAACTCATCGGGAAAAATCGACGTGGAGGTTCTCACCGGCAAGACCAACGTGAACCAGGTGATCGAGAACTTCGAGGCCCCCGCGGACGGTGAATATTATGCCCGTGTGACCGGCGACACCCGCATGAATTACAGACTGGTGGTCACCCGGGACGCTACGTTTGACCTGGAGAATAACTCCGGGCCGGAGCCATGGAATGGTACCGACCCGGCCCAGTCGCTCGACATCAGCGGCGGCCACGCCGTGGTGCTGGGCGGCATCTGGAGCACGTGGTCCGACGATACGACGACGGTTCTGTACTTCCGCGATGAGGGGCATTGTGATCCGTTCGCCCAGGCGCTGGCCAACCTGGAAATCACGCCCACTGTGGCCGCCTCCTACGACGACTTCGTCGACAAGCTGCAGGCCGGCGGTTGGGACCTGGTCATCCTGCTTTGCCAGAACGACGCCAACACTGTGTGGGTCAATCCCATGGTGGCGTGGGTGGACGCCGGGGGCCGGGCCATCCTCACCGACTGGACCCGTAATGAGACCGTGGCCGCCGCCTTCGGGGCCACCTACAGCGGCGTCACCAACGGCGATTCGATCGCCCAGACTCCGGGCCATCCGATCTGGGAGGGCGTGGCCGACCCGTTGGCGCTGACCGACCCCGGTTGGAACGTTTTCTCGATGGGGCTGACCGCCACGGGCGGCGCCCCCGTCGGGCGGTTCGCCAACGGCGACGCCGCCCTGATCGTAGGTAACGGTGGGCGTACGGTGCTCAACGGGTTCTTGTCGGACGCGGCCGGGGACGGCGCCGTAACCATCGCGGAGAACCAGATCACAGATACGGACCCGGTGCTGGTCGACCCGGACTTCTACGAAATCACCTTGGCTGAGGGCGAAACGCTCAACATGGTGACCGACACGCCGGCGGATGGTGACGGCGAGTTTGTCAACAACCTGGATCCGATGCTCGAACTCTATAATTCGTCCCCCGGCGATCCACCGGAAACGGTGGCCTCGAACGAAGACTGCGACGGCGGCGATGGTCACAATGCGTGCCTGACTTACGTGGTCCAGACCGGCGAGGGCGGCACCTACTACATCGCGATCTTCGGTGAAGCTCCCGACCCGCCAAACGGTACGGGTACCACCGGCGGCGCATACGTCCTGACCGTGGACGTTTTCGTCGGCCAGCCTTGCGGTGGGAACGAAGACTGTGACGATGGGGAGTTCTGCAACGGGACGGAAACCTGCGATTTGCAGACGGGCACTTGCCAGCCCGGTACGGCCGTGGTGTGCGACGACGGCGTCTCCTGCACCGACGACTCGTGCAATGAAGGTACTGACTCCTGTGACTATGTCCCCAACGATGCCAACTGCGACAACGGGCTGTACTGCGACGGGGTGGAAACCTGCGATCTGATTCTTGATTGTCAAACGGGCACGGCGGTCGATTGCAACGACAACGTTGGGTGCACCGATGACTCGTGCAATGAAGGCACTGACTCGTGTGACAATGTCCCGAACGACGCCAACTGCGATAACGGGTTGTTCTGTGACGGTGCTGAGACCTGCGATTCGCTTCTCGATTGCCAGGCCGGAAGCAATCCGTGCCCCGAGCAGGAATGCGACGAGGACCAGGACAAGTGCATCGAATGCTACACTGACCCTGATTGCGACGACGGACTGTACTGCAACGGTGTGGAAACCTGTGTGAGCGGCACTTGCCAGGCCGGCACCCCGGTGGATTGTGATGATAACATTACATGCACTGATGACTCGTGCAACGAGCAGAGCCACTCGTGTGACAACGTGCCGAACAACGCCAATTGCGATAATGGGTTGTTCTGTGACGGTGCTGAGACCTGCGATTCGCTTCTCGATTGCCAGCCCGGCAGCGATCCGTGCCCCGGGCAGTTGTGCGACGAGGTCACCGACACCTGCGTCGAGTGCCTCTTCGATGGGGATTGTGACGACGGGCTGTTCTGCAACGGTGCGGAGACCTGTGTGAGCGGTAGTTGCCAAGCCGGCAGCGATCCCTGCCCTGGGCAGGAATGCGACGAGGTCAACGACAGATGCGTCGTCGATTGCTATCCGAAGGGCCACACGTGCGACATCGATGCGGACTGCTGCTCCAACAGGTGTCACCGCGGCACGTGCAAATAGTCACGAGGTGGTGACGGTCGGGCCTGATTGCCTCGACAAGGGATAGACGCCAGGGGCGGGGATAACCCCGCCCCTTCTTTTATGTGCTGAACATGCAGTTCCGTGGGGCGGCTTATTGTTCCCACGCCGGTCTGTACACTCTCACAATTCAAATGCCAGCGTATTGCACCGTATCGTAATATCGGACGAAGTGCGATGGCGGAGACTGCCGCTGACTTCTGGGCGAGCGCGTGCCCCATCCTTCGCCCTAAGGCGAAGGGTGAGGGACGGACTAGCCGACCTTCGTTCGCGTTTCCCTGCCGTTGAGCGCACCACCCGTCCGAGATGGCTGTCCCCGTTGTGAAGTGGCGGTAGGCAAACGCCGAACTAACAGGGGGGCCGGCCGGGCGTTTGCGCGCGTTTGTGATGGCGCACCCCGGGGTTCTGGCTTGGCGGTATTGCCCGGCCACGCGCGGCCCCGGCCTCGTTGCGAGCTGGTCGATGCCGTCTTATCCGGTGACTTATGTTGTGCCGCGCGATGGCCGGGCGCAACGGGTGACGGTCGCAAGCCGGGACGAACTGCGCGTCTTGCGCACGGAGCTGGAGCTGCTGCGCCGGATTCGACGCAAGCGCAAACGCCGGTTTCGCAAGCGGCGAGGCCGCGCGTCGCCTGATTTGACGCCTCAGCAACGTCGCGAGCTGGAGCAGGTCGTTGACGACGCCTGCCACCCGTTGGTGAACTCCAGCATTAAGATGATTGATCGCGAGTTTCCAGAGGTTCGAAAGGAAATCGTCATGTCGGTTATCAACGAAGAAGCTGACAAAATCGTCGAGGCTGCCGCGGCCAGAACCGCCGATGCCGAATCAGCGAGTGAGACGGCTTCGAGTGTGGGATCGCGGGACGTCGGCGGTGTCTTGGTGGACGATTCTGTGGATGAGGCGTTGGCCGAGGCCGAGGCGCATCTCAATGCGCTAAGTGCCATGGTTGACGAAGAATCGTCTGCGACGGAGGCATCGGATCTTCAGGCTCTGGAAGCGCTGGAAACGGAGTGCGACGCAGCCGTGCAGGCGGATGGCGTCGCCGAGGACGCCTTGCCCGAAGGTGCCGCGTCTGAGGATGTCGTGCCTGATGATGCTGTGTCAGGGGATGTCGTGCCTGATGACGCTGCGTCTGCGGATGTGGTCCCGCCGGATTCCACATCCGCGCAGACCGCCCCCCGCGACCTCGACCCGCCTGCCGAATCCGAGGACGCGAGCGGTCCCGTAGCGTGCGAATCGACCTCCGAGGCATCCATTGCGGAATCAGATGGAACTGCGGAGAGTAACACTGGCGGGGTGTGTGTGGATACGGAGACTCAGCCTGCTCCCGATGTCCAGGAGTCCGTTCAGGCGACCACAGCAATCGAAGACGAGCCGACGCCGATCGTCAGCGAGCAGACCGGTGGGGTTGACGCAACCTGCACGGTGCCTGACACCGTTGCCGACAGCGGACCGGTCGTGTCCGAGCCGACCCCGGCCGCCGCGTGCGGCGTCTCTGAAGAGGACATTGGTGAGAGCGGCCCGGTGGACGAGGCGGCCGCCTCGGCAGTGGCCACGATCGAGGCAGGCTTGCGCAAACTTGGGCAGGTCTTGACCGATGAAGTCAACGAGCGATGGAGATCGGCCAGGACTGCCCTGGACGAGATTGTCATCCTGAAGGACCGGATGGAGCAGACTGCGGCTCATTCCCAGGGTGTTGCGGACGAACTGATCCGCGTACGCGACGAGTTGAGCATCCACCGTGATGAGGCCGATATCTACCGAAGGGAAGCCACCCACTTCCGTGACGACGCCCGCCGTGCCAAGGAGCGTGCGGAAGCCAGCGCCAAAGCCGCGGAGATATCCGCAGATCAGGCTGCCAGGGAGGCGGAAGTGCATCTGGCCGACGTCGTCAAGCCGGATCACGCCGATTCGCCGAGCCGTGGATCGAGCACTTCACCCACAAAGCCGTTCTATCACTACTAATGCTGCATTACGCCGGTCCCACAGGGGTTGTGGGATAGGCTTTTACCCGCATCTTCAAGTATGACAGAACACTACCGCGGGTAGTGGTAGCCCATATCGACCTTCTTTTTGTCCTTCTTGCCTTCTGTGCAGGTCGTATACTTCTTCAGGCCGAGTTTCCTCGCCTTACCTTTGCCTGCGTCGAGGCACGGACTGTCCTCAGGTTGGCCGCATTGCTGCTGACTGAGGTAGAAGTCACCAAGCGGGCCGGTGGCCCACAGCGGATCGGCGTCGATGTTGCCGTTGCCTGGCCAGCCGCCCTGGACATCACAATATGTAACCGTGGGCTCACCGCTGCCGGACAGTTCCTCCGGTGTGTCGCCCCAGAGTATGCAGTTTGTGATTGTGGGCTTGCTGTTGTAGGAACAGTAGATGCCGCCGCCGTCCACTGCCGTGTTCCCTGTGATCGTGCAGTTTGTGATTGTGGGCGTGCTGTTGTAGGCACAGCAGATGCCGCCGCCGACGCCTGCGCTGTTGCCTGTGATAGTGCAGTTGGAGATAGTCCCGCTAGTACAGCGGATACCGCCGCCTTCGTCGTCATATGCGGTGTTGTCCGCGATCGTGCAGTTGCTTATTGTCACGTCGCTGCCGTCACAGCAGACGCCACCGCCGTGGCCGTAGTCTGCATCGTTGCCTGTGATCGTGCAGTTGGTGATTGTGGGGGTGCCGCCTACGCAGTAGATGCCGCCGCCGCCGTTGCCGCCGTAGTATGAGGTGTTATCCGCGATCGTGCAGTTGTTGATTATCGCGTTGCTGCCATTGCAGAAGACGCCGCCGCCGTCGTCGTATGCAATGTTGTCCGTGATCGTGCAGTCGGTGATCGTCGGGCTGCCATCGGAACAGGAGACGCCGCCGCCGCCGCCACTGCCATAATATGCAACGTTGTCCACAATCGTGCAGTTCGTGATCGTGGGGCTGCTGCCGGAACAGCAGATGCCGCTACAGTCCCCACGGGTGATGGTAAACCCCTTCACCACTGATTCCGCCGTCTCATTGCTGTGAAAGTAGAACCCCTGTCCTTCGCCCTCACAGTCGATGGTGCAATTGTCCGGCCCTTTTTTTGACCGCACCGTGATCACCAAACCCAGAAAGTCCAGGTTCTTATTTCCCGGCCCAGTCCATACCCCGTTATCCACGATTACTGTATCGCCGTCCTCGGCAGAGTTGATGGCCGTCTGGATGTCCGGATAGTGCTTCGGGACCTTGATCTTCCGCCCCTCGGCTAACACCGGAAGCGCAACCCCCAGACACACAACAATAGTGACCCACGTCCGCATGACCTTCCTCCTCACGAAATGAGCGATCGAACCAAATCCGATGCTACCAGGATACCAAATTCCTCCGTCCAGGCCAAGACAAATCAGCCACCACTGCGCCTTGACCCGGACGGATCGTTCGATTCCACCACGGGCCCCTGTCTCACTGTCGCGAGCACCGCATTCGTGCATCGTCTGTGGCACCGGCGACCCGCCGGTGGACCTTGCCCTTGGACGGTCGAACGCGGGTCTAACCGGAAGCGATTGACCAGACCTCAACGAAGACAGTACCACAGACTGATGCACGGGAATCGGACGGGGCCTCGGCCAACGCTGATCAAGCGAAGGAGTCGGCGTGAGTTGAAGTACCACACGAAGGAGCAATTCGGATATCGGTCTTACCAGACATTCCTTCTGAGCGAACTGCGATCACTGCAAGTGAGTGAACCGACGCGCGGCTGTTACCATAGGAGCTTTACGATCGTCAGCAGCCCCAGCAGGCACGTGACCACGCCGACGCTGCCCCTCATGAAAACCTCCGGGAGCCTGCGCACGGTCAACGTGGCTATCGGGACGGAGAGGATTGCCCCCGCCGTCAACGGCACGGCCAACGACCACTCCAGACCCCCGCGCATCAGCATGTAGGCGGTCAACCCGACGAAGCAAGTCAACGCCTCCGCCAGTGAGGTGATAGCGACCGCACTCTTGGGCGACATGCCCGAAACGACCTGCCCGCCAGTCACTAGCGGCCCATACCCGCCGCCACTGAGACCCTTGTTAAAGGCTGCGACAGCCCCCAGGACGATGATGTGGCTCGGCCGATATGCCAGTTTCCGCCTCATCGTGGACAGGATCAGCACACCCACGGACAAAATGATCGTGGCGATAATCGCCGTCAGCCAAAACTTGGGGATACGCAAGGCCAGCGTCACCGCCGCCAGGGCGCCCACTACGCTCAGCATCGACAGCAATACGACCGTCCGTCGAACTCTTCGGTCGCGCAGCAGATCGACGTTGCCGTCGCGATGATGCAGCAGACCGGCACCGATGCCGGTAACGAATTCGCTCAGAAGCACGGCCGGCACGATCTGCAACGGTTCGAACCCGGCCAACAGCAGCACCGGTGTGAGTGTCGTTCCATACCCCATGCCCAGGCTGGAGTCGATGTACTCACAGAACAAGGCCGCTAGAAAGACCGCGAGGATGGCGCTGGCCCCCATTGACGCCCCCATGTCGGGCAAAAGACTCCATTCCGGCCATATCGCCTGCACCCCCAGAGCCAGCACGATGAGCAGGACGGCTGTCGCCCACACCCGTATCCGCCGGCGACGCACGCTCGCTCTTACGACCTCCTGCAACAACTGCCGCGATTTCTGTTTCCACATGGCTTCCTTCTCCTTACCTGTCTCGCTATCGTGACCTGTCTCGCTATCATGTTGGCCCGCTGCCTGCGCGCGGACTCCCCACCTGCGGGTTCCATTCCCCGCTTAAATGAATATGACCATCGATCTATGATCTACGCGACCCAATCCATATCTATGAGTCGCTCACGGATAAGTGTGCTCTCAAAGGCGGAGTACTTCGCCGTTCCCTTCTCGAACTCGCCCCAAGGCACATGTTCGCGAAGGATGTCGATCACGAAGTCGGTAACGCCGGCAGAGCCGCGGCCTGCGACAAGGTCCGAGACACGCTCGAACAGGCCTGAGGGGATGTTCAGTGTCACCGTGCTACAGCCGGCGGACGGCTCCACCGTATGCCACCCCGGGTACGGCTGCTGCGGACCGGGGAGACGATGGTGAAGTTCCGGGGGCGATTGTTGCCTGGTGATGTTTGCTGCCGATCGCGTCACCACGGTTCCTCTACCTTGATGTAAAGGCCCGCCTCAAAGAGGCACGCCGGCCGCGGGGAGGATGCGACCGCGGCCGGCCTCGTCGACTTTGTTGGGCACACCCGCCTGCCGTCGGCAGGTGACTACCCGAGGGACGCTTGAGCATTTGTCGTGCCGTTCTCAGGTTGGCTTGGCACGTCGCTTTATCGCGGAAAATATCGGATCCACTCAGCTTGCCTTTCTATTCCCAGCGTATATACTGGAGATTGCCGGCATATATACTAGTGTGCCGTGTCTTTTGCAGGATGGAGATGAGTATGCAGGAGTTCATGCCGTTGCTACTGGACGTATGGCGGGAGGCCTGCCGGCACATCGAAATCCACGAGTGCACCACCCGAGTCGCCCCGCTGCTTCGCAAGCACCTGCCCGTGGATCTCTTGCTGATCCGCCGCATCGATCTTCAGCGGTCGTGCCTGGATACGGTGGGAACTGGCGCCTCCGGCTCACTCCCGGTCCCTGAACAGACACGAAACCCCCGCACGCCGGCAGAGATCGAGAATCTGCTGGCCTGGTGCCGACGGGGGGATGTACGCCGCTTGTCCTGGCAGAACGGTCCCCAAGACCGGCACTTGTTCATCCCCGAGGGAGTGGAGGGGGAGGTCCTCGCCGGTCCGCTGTGCAGCGAACACGGTTCTTTGGGGCTGGTGCTTCTGGTCACCCGCCCGCCGCAATCGTTCAGCACCATGCACGAGAAAGTGGCTGAGGCGCTTCTGGAGCCGTTCACGGTAGCCCTGGAGAACGACCGCGGACTCCGTGAAATGAAGACGCACCAGGAGGCGGCCGAGGCGGACCGACACTCGCTCCTTACACGGTTGGGGCGCCAGGAGATCAGCGAGGCAATTGTGGGGGCGGAGGACGGACTGAAAGAGGTGATGGAACGGGTCCAACTGGTCGCCCGCTCTGATGTCCCAGTGCTGCTTCTTGGTGAGACGGGGTCTGGCAAGGAGGTGATTGCCCGCGCCATCCACACTCGTTCGGAACGGGCCTTGGGACCGTTCCTACGGGTCAACTGCGGGGCCATCCCGCCGGAGCTCATTGATTCCGAGTTGTTCGGTCACGAGCGGGGCAGCTTCACCGGGGCCGTCGGAATGAGAAAAGGCTGGTTCGAGCGGGCCGACGGCGGCTCGCTGTTCCTGGATGAGGTGGGTGAGTTGCCGCCGGCCGCCCAGGTCCGCCTGCTCCGCATTCTCCAGGATGGAACGTTTGAACGGGTAGGCGGTCAGCACCAGCTCACGGTGGACGTACGGGTTGTCGCGGCCACCAACCAGGACCTGCAAAGCATGGTAGCAAACGGGCGATTCCGCGACGACCTGTGGTATCGAGTGGCCGTGTTTCCTATCGATCTGCCGGCCCTGCGTGACCGGCCTGAGGACATGCCGGCCCTGGCCGCCCACTTCGCCCTGCGCGCCTCAAAGCGGTTTGGACTGCCGCTTCTGGTTCCATCGCCCGAGGACGTAAATCTGCTGCTCACCTATTCCTGGCCGGGAAACATCCGTGAACTGGCTTCGGTGATCAACCGTGCGGCCCTGCTGGGCAACGGCAGGCGGTTGGAAGTCGCGAAGTCATTGGGTGGTGCGCAGATTCAACCTGCCCCCCCCCAGGCCGACGGTTTGCCAGGGTCCTCAACGCTGCAGAAATCGTCTTCAGAATTCGCGACTCTGGACGAAGTGGTCAGCGAGCACATCAAAGCGGCCCTGACGGCCGCTCATGGTCGTGTCGAAGGTCCCACAGGTGCCGCCATCTTGCTGGGCGTCAATCCGCACACCTTGCGTGCCAGAATGCGGAAGCTCGGCATCGACTGGAAGAAGTTCCGTGAGACCGCTACCGGTCAGAATGGGCATCGCTCCACGTCGTGAGTTCTGCCAGCCGCACCCGCCACTGCGCAAGCGTCGATGGTTGACTGCCCTTGCGCCCTGTGGGACCGGCTTTCCAACCGGTCAGATGACAGGTTGGAAAACCCAAGGCGGTCTTTGGCCGCAACCAAAAAGGGTCTGGTTTGTTCTGATGTTTTGATTCAAAAGACGGCGTTCTTCGCTGATCATGCCAGGAGCAGCCGACAAGGCTGCGGATCTTATGGGGTGAGAGTCCCCATGCCGTCAGTTTCCCGGTTCGGACGGCTAGCTTATTCGATGCACGTGTTTGGTAACAGCACGTGTTCTGCTCG
>Ga0114922_10000513_pt1 | contig 37196 bp, 29 predicted proteins | sample AartaG_FD_100975 | JGI IMG/M metagenome (GOLD analysis project Ga0114922, IMG submission 100975) | Deep subsurface microbial communities from Aarhus Bay to uncover new lineages of life (NeLLi) - Aarhus_00045 metaG | ecosystem: Environmental > Aquatic > Marine > Oceanic > Sediment | place... | reverse complement strand
GCAATTTGTGACGGTCGAATATACTGTATCTGCCGGTCCGCACATTTCACTGACGCCAACTAATCTCAGCTTCTTGGCGGTCCAAGATGATCCTACACCCACCCCGCAGACGTTTGAGATATCCAATACCGGTGGCGGAACGCTGGACTGGCACATAGACGAACAAATCGACTGGCTGGACATAACCCCGTTTTCCGGCACATCCAACTACGCTGAGATCACTGTAACCGTAAACACCACGGGTTTAGCGCCGGCGACTTACAACGAAGTCATGACGGTTACGAGCACCAATGCCGACAACAGCCCAGAATACTTGGCCATTGAGTATGCGATCTCGTCTGGTCCGCACATCCAATTAAGTCCCTCCAGTCTTCACTTTGCTGCAGCTCAGAATGATGTCTTACCTGATAATCAAACTTTGACTATAACGAATACGGGCGGCGGTACGCTGGACTGGTACATAGATGAGCAGATTCCCTGGTTGGATATCGACCTGTACTACGGTACGAGTAACTACCAGGAGATCACCGTTACCATCAACACCACTGATCTGAATCCTGGTACGTACAACGAAGTTATGACCGTCACGAGCAGCAACGCCGATAACAGCCCAGAAGTAGTTTCTGTGACTTACCAGGTCCACAATCCTGATGGAACGCCGGTGGAGTTGGCGCAGTATGACTTTATTAAAGATCGCCTGGAGAATCTTGAAATCGACCTATTTGTGGGCACAATTATCCCTATCCCGGTCGTGAACAGTTATGAAATGCAGGATGCCAATTCGTTTGTGGATAATGTAATCCGACCCGGCTATCCGACGGAAGTGCAACTGGAGACTTTCCAAAGGCTTTTGATGGTAGCTAAGTTGGTGAACGCCGGTTACCGTTACATTCCTGATGCAGCAGACCCACCACCGGAAACAGAGACAGTAAGGGGTGCGGAGGAGATGTGGGATTCAGCAGTCAAGAACACCATATCGGCCATAACGCCGGCTTTAGCTTTCTTGGCGCTTGGAGAGAAAGGTGGGATGATTGCCAAGCTGCTGAAGAAAGTGCTGAAGACAGTCCTTGGATATATTCTCGACATTTTTGGAGAGATCAGGAGGTTCATTCCTGATGAGGATGTACGTCGAACGTGGGGTATGCTGTTCGATCAGGTCAAGGCTGGGTTAATAAACTGTCTCGCAAGCGAACACGTCTCGGATTGCCTTATAAACAATGCAGCCGTTCGGATTGTGTTTGATGAAGCCGCACTCAGCCTGATACATGTTCCCTCCACACAGGATGCTCTTGATGACGCCGGTAGCTGGTCGACAGTCTACAACTACTCCAATACTCTTGAGGAAGCCACCGATAACTTCCAGGATAGGTGGTCTAATATCAAAGACATGACCGATCAGTCGGCAGCTGTCATAGCCCAGCACGAAGAAGATGCTGGTGGAATGGGTGTGGCAGAAAGGCTTCAAGAGTTGTCTGATGCGATGGACGAAGGTTTTTTCAAGCTTAAGTGGGTTAAGAAGGCGGTGGAGCTTTTTGGCGATCTGGTCGGAGTAAACAAGTCTGGTCATTCAATAATGGCAGCCGGAGAGGCACTTGAGACAGCTATCTCCATTCAGACTGAAATAACTCTCGGCGCATTCTTTGTCTATCATGGCACGGCCCCCCCGATGTATCCAATGCACACACCAGGAATGGTGTTGGCAGCCGGCAATACCAGAAGCAGCTCGGCTTCAAAGGCGCCACTTCCCCAAGAAATCTCAGCCTACTCCGACTGGTGTGACAGCGTAACCGCTGCTGCTCTATCTGGAGATTCACTTGAAACATGGACTGCCGCCGAGAGCCTAATTGTAAGTGCGGATTTAGTCATGGCCGTCTTCTCGCAGTCATCGGGAGTCCTTACATCGAAAGCTGATAGTGGGCGAGCAACCATACCTGATTTCGACGCCGCTCTCGAACAAGCCGACACAGCTATCACAAACGCGAACTTGCGGCTATTACAGGGTTCGTTCGTTGCCTTGGGACTTCAATTGAACCCCTTTGATGCTGAATTCAACACGCTTTCGACATCCACCTTCGACACTGTAGTGACGCAGTTAGCTGATAGCTGGATGCTGGTCGATAGTGTGATCGGACTACTAATTGATATTCCAGCAGTTCCCACACTCTCAATCACGGCTACCCCAGAATGGTCTCTTGTAACTCGTGATTCGCTTGTCACAATTGACCTGACGGTCAGGAACATCGGTGATGCTGTGGCTACGGGCGTTTACTGTCAGATACACGATGCCGGCTTTGTCACAATCCATAGCAGCGATTCGGTTCCACTTCCGGACCTGCAGCCCGGGGAGGAAGTACCAGCTACATACACCGTTTCACTGAACTGGGTACCGTCTCCGGTCTCCTTTTACCAGACGTCCCTACTCAACATCGTGGCCTTCCCTGAGAATGGCATTGGCGGCCAGGTTGCAGTCGCTCTAATGGCAGCCACCTCGTCCTGCGGCGACATCGACGGTAGCGGCACACTGCCAATCGATATCGCTGATCTTGTCTACCTGGTGGACTTCATGTTCAATAGCGGCCCGGAACCGCCAGTTATGGAAGCGGCCGACGTGGATGCCAGTGGCGGGCTGATCGATATTGCTGACCTGGTATACCTGGTGGACTATATGTTCAACGAGGGGCCTGAGCCGACCTGTCCATAGTAATGGCTGTGGTGTGCGACCACGACAGTAGACTGTATCAGAAGCCCCTTTAAGGTGCAATATCCCTCCCATTGCACCGGGGCTCACCCCTCTGGCTGCCAAGCCAAACCAAGCCGGTTTGACGCCTAAACCGCCCTGTAAGCCACGATCTTTCACAGGGTGGTACTTCTGATACTCCTTCACCGAGAAAGTCGCTCAGACGGGCCAGCCCCGACAATGTGAACGAGTGGATCGCACCGCACTTGATCCGCATGGCCGAGACCAGAGCGGTGGCCAGGGCGTTCAGATTCGCCACCAACGTCAGCATGACGGCCTATGAGGAACTTGGCCGTGACAGCACGAGCAACGGCTCTATCGGCGCTTCTACGGCGTCAAACGGCTCCACGAAGCCCAAGATTGTAGATATACCAGACCTTGCGGGACATATTGTGTTATCATGTAAGCCACAATGTGGAGGTTGGTATGTCGATCTGTCCGATTCGATCAATTAGACTGAAGAAGCTGGTGTTGGAGTGGGCCGAGGCGCATTGCAGCGTTACTGAGGCTTGCCGGGAGTGGGATGTGCCCAGATCAACGTTCTACAGGTGGAAGGAAGCTTACGCCAGACATGGTGATGCGGGATTGGCTCGGAAGAGGCCAATTGCAAAGAGTCATCCGCGACAGCTGTCCCCGGAGGTGGTCGAGAAGATCCTTCATCTGAGGCAGGTGTATCACTTCGGGCCTGAGCGAATCACTTGGTATCTGGGGCGTTATCACGCTGTTAAGACTTCCAGTTCGAGCGTATATCGAACCCTTATCCGCCATGGCTTGAGACGCTTGCCCAGAAACGTCGGCCGTCGGGCTATCCACACCAGGCGTTATGCAAAACGGGTTCCTGGCCATCACATCCAGGTTGACGTGACGTTTCTTACTCTCAAGAACACCGAAGGCAAGAAGATCCGTCGTTTCCAGTACACCGCCATCGACGATGCTACTCGGGTGAGAGCCCTGAGGATCTACAAGCGCCATACTCAGAAGAACGCCATAGATTTCATAGATTACGTGATCGAGAAGTTTCCCTTTCGCATCCATACTGTCCGAACCGATCGAGGACACGAATTCCAAGCTCTGTTCCACTGGCACGTAGAGGATCGAGGTATCCGCCATGTTTACATCAAACCCCGTTCACCGCAGCTAAACGGTAAAGTCGAGCGATCTCACCGTTCCGACAAAGAGGAGTTTTATCAGCTGCTGACCTACACTGACGATGTGGATCTGAACAAGAAACTGGAGGAATGGGAACGATTCTACAACTTTGGTCGTCCCCACGGTGCGTTCGACGGAAAAACTCCTTACGAAGCCCTCAGAAGTATGTTATAATAACTGGAGAACTGTCCCACGAGGTACGTCATATCACACCTGTTGTAGGTTCCAACGGCCGCTGACGACAGACCGGCCAACGGCATAGCTCACTCACACCCGCTAAGACCTGTATCCACTGTAGTGCAGTATGATCCTCTTGATTCTCCGCCTGACGAGAATTCTGGATTTCTCGTTTCTGCGAACCTTAGAGTGAAGGGTGTCCTCTTCGATGTTTCCTCGCCTCCAATTCACGATGGGGGAATCCACATACGCGATACTATCAGGGTCAGATCTTAGGTTGGCAAATCCTCTTACGATAAAGGCAATATCCTCCATGTCATTCTCGAACTGAAATGAATATCCACCCAAACACCTTGCAAATACTGCATTCCACAGCACTGTGTGCGCAGGAAATTGAACCTTATTATCATCGATTATCATATCGGTAAGACACTCTTTTCGACAGGGCCATATCTGATACAAAGAGCCATCGGTGTTCACATCTCGCTGTATTCCATAGGTCATCAACCTCCTAGAATCTGCCAAATGCGATTCCACAAGGCTTTTTAAGCTGTCTTGCTCTGAAAAACGGTCATCATCATCAAGAAACAGAACATGCTTTATCTCTCTGCTCAGAGAGAATAAGCCGTGATTTCTTGTTGCCGCAGCTCCCTTTCGCATCACATTCTTTATGTACGTTATCCGCGGATCCAAACGCATGTAGGTTCGAGCGATTGTCTCTGTCTCTGGTAGATTACCATTGTCGACGATTAGTATCGAGAGATTGCAGAAAGATTGCGACAGAATGTTGATAAGCGCCCCTTCGAGCATCCAAGGACGGTTGTGAGTTGCAACGACGACAGCCACTTTGCTTACAATCCTATCTTGGCTTTCCTCTTCTTTCACAACGCAACACTCATTCTTCAGAAACATCGCTGACAGCTCCTCCATTAGCCAGAAATACCTTGACAAGGCGAAACCCAATGGTATCGGCTCGTTCGCCAGGGTAGGCATGTCCTCGGTAGCCGCACCTAAGGTGTCTTACGGATCGATACCAAGAGCCGCCTTTGACTACACGTTGCTTTCCCCTTTTGGGGCCTGTCGGATTAACATGAAATCCTGGTTCATATCCCTCGCGAAACCAGTCAAAGCACCAATCGAATACGTTCCCTGCCAAATCATAGATCTTCTCCTCATTACTTTCATTTGGATATGTAGCTGGGAAAACACCAACTGGCGTTGTTTTCGCAATGCCCATATCACCATAGTTGGCTACAAGATTCGTGTGTGGATCGGGGGGGACATCTCCCCAGGGGAAAACTCGTCCCCCCTCATGAGCTCCTCTGGCAACGCGCTCCCATTCTGCTTCTGTAGGTAGTCTGTAGATTGTGACCGACCTGCACCTAGCCGTGTACCACACAGTGTATGCGACAGCTTCATACCAAGACACACCGACTACCGGCAGGTTCGGAGCATTCCAAAGTCGATCTCCCCAGTGTTTGGGCAAAGACACTTTCCCATTCAGTCGCCATCTCCAATACGTAGATCTGCTTCCTCCCCACCATTGAGGATCTTCATATCCTCCGTCATCAACAAACTCCCTGAATTCGCGATTTGTAACCGGATAACGCGCGATCCAATACTCACTTAGCTTTACGAAGTTGGAAGGATGTTCGCGCGGTTCCCCGTGGTCATCGCCTCTCTTGAGTCCGCAAGGCGGTATTCTTATGAAGCTTCTCTCAATAGCGTCTCTTTTCAATCTCTCATCTCCAATGTATCCGATCGCCAGACCTGCCGATATACGGTCCTTGAACAGAACATCTTGCCGATCCAGGGCATATGTGCATTTTCTCACCATGTTCAGTAACTTGGGTGGTTCGAATGAAAAGCCAACGGGTCGCAAGTCCTGCAGTATTGCTCCAACAAGGCCCAGTGCCCTAAAACGAGTATCTGCGTTCTCGTCACCAACTCTCAGCAGCCGACTCAAGAATTGGCTGACCTTATCGAAGCCTTGGGTCGAAAGAACCCCAGCATGGAGCAATACCACTTCTTGCCACTCTGGATGAAAGGCTCTTTCACCCTTGAATAGAATCTCACTCTGAGTCTTGTCCGGTTTTCCGGCTATGGCGACCGCTGCTAAATACTCCATGAATGTTGGGTGCCAGAAAGTTACGTTGTTCCCTCTAGCCAAGATGATTCCACTGTCCACCTGTTCCTGCAAAAGGAAGTTCTCCGCGCTAGTTATCGTTTCCTGTGCAGAGGTACCACTAAACGCATGGGCAATTGCCTCAGAAGCCTCTCTCAGAGGGATAGTAATCACTCGCCCCCTAGACGAAGACTGCATAGCGAACGCAAGCACTGCTAGCCAGCGCTTTGTTTCACTTTCACTGGCCCGGTTCTTGCGCCGTTCACGAGAGCGAAGTAACCAATTGATCACAGTTGCATACAGTTCGACTCGCTGTTCCGGGATGCGTTTTTCATTCCAATGAACTACGCAAAGCGCCGTTAGCATAACAGGATTACGAGCCATCCTTGCAATTTCCTCGCGACTGTTAATAGCTGTCAGAAGCTCTTGTCGCAGCTGCTTGGTTTCTCCTGTGTCCGCACCTTTGAGTCCATTTGTCCACCTCACCACAAAGTCTTTTATCGCCAGTTCACCTAGCCCAGCAACGGTTACCATTGAAAAGCCGCTTAACAGACTATCGCTCTCGTAAGCCACAGGCCTAGTAGTAACAATGAACTTGCAGTCTTTGTAGACAGCCACCGCCTCGTCAATGATGTGCCTGACGCGCCGTCGCATTCGGCGGTCCGGAGTCTCGTCTAGACCATCGAGCAGAACGATGCAGTCCCCAGCACTTAGCTTGGCTTGGAAATATGTCTCATCAAGTCTCCAGTTTCTTTCTCTGCCGTATGTAGCCAGGAACTGAAATAACCAAGAAGGAGAACTAGCAGTTGATGGCATACTCGATCCTACTGCTCCCTCATTGATGCTGACCGCCTCAAGATATTCAGAAAACTCAGAAACTCTTATCAGTATTGGGAAATATGCCTGACCTAATCCAAGTAACCGGTGGTGAGCATCAGGGTCTATTCCAAGTTGGGAAAGACACAAAGCGTTAGCAACACGATTGAGGAAAGTGCTTTTTCCAAAACCAGGATCCCCGATTATGACAGTCCTATGACTTTGCTGGAGGACATCATCTAGAGGGATGATCGTCTCAGAGAATGCATCGCTGTCTTCCCTTTCAGCTGACACTAATACGTCGGAAGTTCTTGCCTTTAGTTCCACATACAGGTCATGAATAGGAAATGAATGAGCTTTCCCAACTCCTATTCCCAAGCCGCGAATGTCTATGCAGGATGTCTTCTCTAGTAGCTGCTGTAGGTAGGTATCAACGTCAACCCTTGTGGTTCCAGTTCTCTCTTTCCTCTCTGCAAGAAAAGGTGACAATCGATCGAGTTCCCAGGTATAAGAGCCTCTATCACAAGCTTGGGGATATGTCTCTACATCTCGGATATAGAGAATTTCTGCTCCTCGCGTTGCCTTTCTAAGATAGACTGTAATGGTTCCTTCATCACTATCTAAGACGCCATAATTGTAGGCATTCTTTGCCCATCTACTACGATCCGAGTAGGTCGCACCGGCGGAAACCAGCAGATGTTCCCTCTCGGGCTCCTTTGAGTATCTAATGCGTTGCTCATGAAGATGACCATGGAGGACAATTGGGCATCTCTTTGTGAGCAAGTCATAGGCTGTTTGTACGTCCCTATGATGCAACGCAGTAGACGGGTGATGGAACATCGCGATACGAACCTTGACATCGGGCGCTATTTTTTCCAGCAACTCGTCAACCTGTGGCAATCCTATCAACAGCCGCCGCTCTGAGTCTTCGTTATCTCTGCAGCTCATCCAGCTTGAGTTTATTCCCAAGATCTCAATAGGAATTTCCCCTACTTCGACTCTCTCAAGGAAGGCTAGATTCGCCGCAGGGCTTTTCCCTAACAATCGAAGAAAGGAAGCGAAGTTCTGGAGCTTGGCAGCAAAAAAGGCTCGCAGAGGCCAAGCTCTTTTAAGTTCTAAGTACAAGTCCTCCGAAGACTGATTGGGATTGGACAGCTTGTCAAACGCAGCTTGATATAAGAAATCATCCTCAACCACTCCACGATTGACGTCGTGATTGCCTGGTACTATGAAGACTCTGTCTTTAGGTACACGGATGATCTCCTGTAGTTCATCAACAAACTGGACTGCTTGTTCATACTCCTGCTCTCTCCCAGACCAAGCCAGGTCTCCCGTTATGCAAACGAAGTCAGGCCTTAAGACAATGCCTGCCCTATTTGGTAGAGAGGCCCCTTCTTTTGTCTGATGGTCTCTTATATCGCTCAACAAGGCCTTCTTCTCTAGATGCCAATCTGCTGAATTCTCCGAATCTATGTGCAGGTCTGATATGTGGAGCCAAGTTATCGTAGCCATGACTGTTACCGTCTAATACTCCAGCGAAAAGATGTTTCTGGGTGCCTTGCTGAAAGCGATGCATTCCGGTTGCCCCAAGAGCCACAGTAACTCATTGATAAAGCGACAAATCATGAAATACCCTTCACGACCTTCGGATGCATCCTCTGCCGGCGAGTATAACACACTGGTATCAACTAACGTTATTGAACTTCTGTGGATTATCAGGTTAGTTGCACCCCAAAGGTCTGGAACTGCCAGCACCTCTCGGTTCATTCTTACCACACAATCAATGAAATCCAGTACGTTCTCCTTCAATCTGGCGCTAGACAGTATTCGGTCTATCATTGGATTGCTGCAATGCAGCGCAGGAGTCCCAATAGCACCAAGAGAGTACTCTTGTACTATCAAGTCCTGAACTAGTAAGTAGGCTTTTTCGGTTTTGGAGAGATCTGCTTCGAACACACATTGCCATGGGACGTGATTACTTAGATACCTGGATATGAGAGTGAAATCCTTCGTGGCCCTTCTACCCATTGATTTTCTTGAACGTGGCCTTTTCGATAACTTCAAGACGAAAGGCAATCTGGGGTCATAGAACACGGTCCAATATCTTCCTTCCATAAGTTTGCCGCGGAATGTCGACAAGAAATCGCCTAGTGTCGAGGACGGATCCTCTACGAACATTGATGCCATAGCAGGACTTTTTGACATATCGGTTGGCGGTTGTTCCGATGTTGAGAAGACATCAATTCTGGGTAAGACCCGACCCAACAAGAATTGAATGAGACCTTGTCCTTGAGCCGCATCTTTATCTGTCATCCCATTGCCCTCCGGGAATGCTTAGTACAAACGGAGTACGACCCTACACTAGGCCGCCCAACAATGATTAGATGAATCCTCATAAAATGCGGAGTTGCTTGTTTCTAACCGCATAAAACACCTCTAGAAATCCTCCAGTCAGTGCACCAACCCTTCCTATTTCCTTGGGTTGTCGCCGCCTCAACCGTTTTGCTCGCCGTGTTGTGCGGATCAGCAAAAGAACCTCCTTGTCATAGCCCGTCCATGAGGCTGCGGACACCCGAGGGTCCCCGGTTGAGGAATGGGCACAGATCATTGCGGTTCTCACGTACCACACCGCCAAGTCATTCTGAACGCTGAGAAGACCATGTTTTTCTCCCTATCAAGAAACCGCCGTAACATCTCCAGCCCGCTCATGGGCGGGGCCTTTTGTCTATTGTGCGGTGGTTCTTTACCCACGCATCCAGTTCTTCTACATCAAAACGCCAGACCCGTCCCATCCGGTGGGCCGGCAGGTCACCTTCACGAGCCAGACGGTAGATCGTGGACTTGCCAATTTTCAAGTGCTTCGCTGCTTCTTCCAGAGTCAACCAGGTAGTCATGAATCACCGTCTCCATCTCCACTCGTGATCATTAAAGGCTAAATAATAACATTTCTGAGCACAAAACGCAACACATCTTCCGGTCGCCGTCAGAATGCGTTTCTGATCGGTATGTATCTATCAGCGTGGAAATCAGTGAAGGCGGAGCCGAAATGGTATCGAAACAACCGAACAACGTGAAGGACTACTACCGGCGGATTACCGGGTTGGACATCGGCATGATCGCTCGGGAGTTCCTTGGTAGCAGGGTCTTGCAAGAATCCGCTCGCCTTCTTCAGTGCGATTGCCCTAACCACAAGAGCCAATCTCACCGGTCGCTCCATATCATGCTGGACAAGCAGGGATGGTACTGTTTCGGCTGCGGCGTGGGCGGCGATGTGTTGCAGCTGGTGGAGTTCATCCATTCTGGTTTCGTGACGCGGGGTCAATCCGGCTCTATGCCGGAGAGCCACCAGCGGGCCCGCGATTTCCTCGCCGCGAAGGTGGGGCTTCCGCCCCTGGCCAAGCACGGGTTGTCACCAGAGGAACTTGCGGCGGCCGAAGCCGAACGCCTGACCGAACTACGTGTTCATGCGGTCCTGACCGCGTTGGCGGAACACTATCACGGGCGCCTCAAGAATAACCCCGAGGTCCTCGAATGGCTCCGCTCCAAATACGGCATTTCCGAGGAGACTATTGACAACCTCCTCATTGGATTTGCGGACGACGACCCCTCGGGTCAGACCGGTAAACCGGCGGAAGGCATCGTCAGCAATCTGACCGGAAAGGAATTTGGGTTTTCTCTCCGAGACTTGGCCGCATCCGGCGCGTTCCGCCCGACAAGCCAGGACGGACTTGATCCCTTCTTCAACCGGCGCATCGTCTTCCCATACTGGAGTCGTGGGCGTGTGGTCTTCATGATCGGCCGCAAAACTCCGTGGACTCCTGACCGGAACTGGGAGCATGCCAAGTATAAAAAGCTCCCGGTCCATAACGACAGTTCGAACAAGCACATTGCCCCATGCATCGACAACAGCTACCTCTATAACGAGGACTGCCTGCTCACCGGCCCGGAGCGGTTGATCATCACCGAGGGCGTTACCGATTGCATTTCGCTCATGGAGCATGGGTTCGCAGCTGTGTCGCCGGTCACGGTCCGTATCCGGGCCGCCGACTGGGAAAGGCTGCTGCCGCGCCTGCGCAGCGTCAAGACCGTCTACATCTGCCAGGACAACGAGTTATCCCAAGCCGGATTGCACGGTGCGCTTAAAACCGCGTCCGTTCTCGCCGGGCACAAGATTCAAACCAGACTGGTGGTCCTTCCCCTCGACGAGCATCGGGAAAGCGCCCGCAAAGAGCTCAAAGAGCGCTTCGGCCTGGATGCGGCGGTGGGGCCGCGAGAGCTCACCCAGCGCCTTGCCGAACAACCGGAAAAAGAAGTCAGGGAAGCTGAAGAACTTCTGGCCGCAGCCAAGATCGATGTCAACGATTTCTTCGCCGCCGGGCACACCGCGGCGGATTTCGAGGGACTTATCGCCGAGGCGAAGATGCCGTTGGAGTTCGGCATCTCCCGACTGCCAAGCGAAGTGTCCGAGGAAGAACGAAATCGATTGTTGGAGCCTGTCCTCGCTGAGATCGCCCGTCTGTCGCCCCTGGAACAGGACCGCTACCTGAAGCTCATCCAGAACCAGTTCGGGAAATCGGACTTGTCCTTGGGCACTCTGCGTAATCAGGTCCGCGCGGTGCAAAAGGATCGACAGTCGCATGCCAGGCAGGACAGGAGAAAGGAGAAACGTCGCACCGGCGCGCCGGCCAGCTCCTGCCGGGCCCGAATTGAGCAGGTGATGTTTGAAACAGAGGAGGAATCTGGATCGCCGGACTATCCCCGTAAAGCCGAGGCCGCTTTCGAGTGGTTCGCTGCCAACGGAGCACGCTTCTTTCGCACGCCGCAGGGCGAGCCGTTCATGTTCTTCGAGGACGCCATATTCTGGATGGACACGCCGGACCGCGGCCGCAAAAGGCTCTATTCCTCGACCATTTACAAGCACACGGGCCTTGTACAAACGACCGGAGGCGGACGCACCTTCTACGAGGTGCTGGCCAACCTCGCCGTTGAGCGCGGGCAGGTGCGGGACCACTTCTCGTGGCTCCACACGGACGTGGCGCAGAACACCATCTACTTCAACCTCAACAACACCGATCACGAGATCGTCAGCATCACGCCGGATGAAATCGAAGTTCTCAAGAACGGCGGCAATGCGGATGGCATCATTTTGGACGGCTCACGCAAGATGGCCCCGATCCGCTATCTGCCGGACGCTGACCCCGACGAAGCCGACCGCCTTCTGGTGGAGTTGATCCTGGACAACATGACCTGCGCTCCGGGCGAAAGATCTCTGATCCTCTCGTGGCTGTCCTGCTTTTTGCTCATCGATTTCGCCGGCACGCGGCCGATGACACGTTTCGAAGGTCCAGCCGGCTCGGGTAAAACCACAGCCAGCAAACTGATATCGGCTATGCTGTACGGTGAGCCCCAGCAGAAGAAAAGCACCGACGCGGCCAACTACACCGACGGTTCGCAGAACCCGCTCATTGTCCTCGACAACATCGAGGTCAAACAGATGACCGAGGACCTGACAACCTTCATCCTGACTAGCATCACGGGGATCGCCAAGGAGAAGCGCAAGAGCGGGACCGATACCGAGACGGTGATCGAGCGCACCAAGTGCCTGCTCAACACCACCGGCATCGAGCCGCTTGGCGGAGAGTTGGCCGAGATATTGTCCCGCTCCTTCATCATCCGCTTTGAAATGGACGAGCAGGCCAGCGACTGCTTCTTAGAGGCGAAAATCCTGGCCGCCATTCGGGAGCACCGCGACCTCATCGTCTCCGCCATGATGAAACGCACCTGTCAGGTGTTGGCCATGCTGCGGGACGGTGCGCAGGAGAAGGTGATGCGCCTGCTCCACAGGACCCTGGGCAACCACGGCAAGCGCCGCTGCAACGACTACCTCAGCCTGATGTACCTGATGATGCTGGCAGGCGAACCGCCGGAAGTGATCGACCAGGCCCTTGATGAACTCCACCCGCAGTTCCTGGACCGGATTGCCACGCTCAACAGTGTCAGCCTCGAAACCGCCCGGGAATCGAACCCCATCGCCACGGTCTTGGCCGCGCTGTTCAAGGCCTACCGCCATGCGTTGGAGGCTGACCAGGAGAGCACCGCCGCCAATGTCGCCAAGACGAACAAGGCGGCTTTTCTCGAACGTTACCAGATCGACTTCCAGGATGAGACGACAATCGAGGGCGCTCTCGCACGCGATCTCTTCGTGGCCCTGAAACGATTGTCCAAGGATTTCGGCCTCTCCTTCCACATGAACTCCGTCCAACAGTTCGCCCAGCGGTTCTCGAACGACCTGGACACCATCCGACAGGTCGGGTTCGACATTACGGTCAACCGGTCTTCGCTCTCTGTCCGCCGCACTGCTACCTACGACGTCACCTTCCTCGTCTGAAGAATCCTCCCTCTCTGCAGCGACGATGCGAAGGGTAGCCTTCGCGAACAGTGAAGGACCTTCGCACCTACAATGCCGTTCATCCCAACGACTTGCGTCGATTGTGCGAAGGTGCGAAGGGTTTCATGGGTCAGCCCCCTTACACGAGGAAAATTCTCACATGTTATGGTCACCGGTCCCTGACTGGTTCGCCTGTGTATTCCTCTGCTCACACGTGAATAACTCTACCTACTACCTTCGCACCTTCACCTTCTCTTTATCTTATCTATCTGTCTTATCAATCAGTTACAGCAATGCGAAGGTTTCTACGAAGGTATTTTTCTTGTCCTTGACCCTTCGCACCTTCTCGCTTCGGCAGTAACCGGTTCGTTCCGGTAAGTATCTCACGAGGAAATTCTACTGACTGGAGTGCCGAACGTGAGCCTTTTGAGAATAATGACGGAGCAGACTGGCGGGGACACGACGCCGATAGAGGTAGGCGAAGCGACCCCTAATGTCTCCGTGAAAAAGATAGAACGAGAATCCGACAAGGATGATGTTCCCGACGAGGACGAAACCAAGCAGGAAACCGCCCTCTACGCGGCGACGAACCTGGAATCCTGGGATACCGACAGGCCGCACTACTACGCCCGGGACGTCGGTATCGACGACATCTGTTTCCGACGGCTCGATCCAGACTATTACGCCTGGCTCAGGTACAAGATGGCATTGGCCAAGAGAGCTGTAGATTCGGGACGTATTTCGTCATCTGCTTTCGAGATGCTGCGCGCTCGGTTTAATGATATCCGCGCCTGGGGCATGGAGCATTTCGGCGAGGGTACACTCCTTTCTGCGATCCAGTCGCTTGACCCGAAGACTTATTCTCCACCGGTGCTCGAGACATTCGGACAGGGTGTTCAGTATCCTCCCAAACAGGCTGCGCCGGAGAAGACGACTCGTGCGGTCCCGCAGTATCTCTTCCCGAAAGAGGGCGACTGGCCATTTACACAGGAGGTTTCGCCATCGGCCGTTGCCAAGGTGAACGCGATCCGTGACAAGGCCGTTTCCCTCGGATGGAGCGAAGCTAGGCTCTACCAGAACCGTGGATGTCTTCGTTTCCCTTACGGCCAGGACTACGGTCTGGTGTGTTTTGTGGATGACAATGTGCGTGTCGGCGAAGTCACCAGGCAATCAATCGAGATTGTCGGAACGACATCGCAAGAGAACCGTCTGAGATTCTACAACCCAGACGTGGATCAACCATGGCTGAGGAGAATGAGGAGAGAAAAGTGAAACGAGACTATGCGAATGCCAAAGACGTTCTGCCGTCCGAACTCCTGCATGCTGTTCAAGAGCACTTCACCGGCCTTCTGTGGGTGCCGAGCGATACCTGTTTCTACCACGAGCGCCGCAGACTGGTGCTTGGCCTGAAAAACCAGGGAATTTCTACACGCGAGATCGCCAGACTTTCCGGCGTCACCACCCGAAGGGTCAATCAAATACTCGCTGCCCACAGAAGGGAGACCGAGAACCGACAGGTTGAAACAGCTTCCGGTAAGTAACCATAGGGACATCCGTGAGGATGCGACAGGAGGGCGAAATTCGCCTCCCGCCCCGAACCTCGGCTTGGGATCACAAATGAGAGGACCATGCAAGAGACGACGAAACAAGACGACGGCCATTTCAACAAGAAGGACGAGATGCATCTGGACCGCTGGCAACGGAACTCGGGAGCCGAACGGAAACACGGCCCACCGGAGGGGAACCTGAACTCAATGCTCCACGGCATCTATGCCAACCGGTTCCTTGCCGAGGACGAGAAGCCCCTCTTCGAGACTATCATCGCCCAGCTCTACCAGGACTTCGTGTTCAACAAGAGTTCTGACTTCATGCAGGTCGAACTGGTGGCGGTCTACTTTCTCAAGCTAGGGCGAGCCCAGGAAGCCGGCGACTGGGATGCTGCCGAGAAACTGGACCGCATGATCCGCTGCCACCTGAAGGACCTTAAGGCAACGAAAATCGCCCGGGAAGGCGAAGCTGCCAAGGGACCGGAGACCACCCCGGCTGAATGGGCCACGGCGCTGCTGGAGAAGCTGGCCAAATCGAAGAAGAAACCGGCCAGGAAGACGGCGAAGGGAACGAAAACGCGAAAATGATTGCGGATAACACCAGGACGGCCTGTGGAACGACCCCGGAAACACCGGGACTTACGGCGGCGGCGGCGGGCGGAAGTTCGGATAACCCCTGTTCTTTGACACTGTGGAGGGGCATTTCATGGGCAGGATTTGCAGCTATTTTCCGTGTCTCGCAGTATCCTGACTGGGCGGACTCGCAGATAACCTGCTGCACTGTGGGGAACTATCTGGTCTGTCAACTCACGCGGCAGCTACCAATCCGCCGTTCATTGACGATTTCGATGCCCCAAAATTGGCCCTTTCCAGAAGGGCGATGCCCCGAAAACGGCAGTTTCCAAGAAGGGTATGCCCCAAAATCGGCCCTTTCCAAAACAGCGATGCCCCAGAATCAGGGTTCAGTCGAACGTCGATGCCCATCTCCAAACCTGAAGTTGCCAGATGATTCAGGCAACATGGCAGGAGGCTTGACCTGGAGCGACCGATGACAGGCTTTCACGAATCAAAAGACTTCCGCAGCAAACCAGTGGGTATCATATGTCGCGACATGATAGCCGTGGAAACCCAGTGTATTGTGTCCCATTGGTGTCTGGACTATGAGGCCGAATGCTCGGTTGTTTATCTAAACACGCAAGCGGTCTGGGCGGACCGCTTGCCCCCCTTTTCAGGCCGGAGATCAGAGACGTTCGAGGGCGTCCTCGAGTTCGCCGTCAACGACGTGGGTGTAGATTTGGGTTGTGGAGAGGTCCTGGTGGCCGAGGGCACGCTGTACAACGAGGATGTTGCCGGTTCGGCTGTAGAGGTGGGTTGCGAAGGTGTGCCGGAGACCGTGCGGGCTGAGCTTCTTGTGGATGCCAGCAGCTTCGAGCCAATACTGGAGCCTCCGGGCGACCTGCCGTTCGCAGAGTCGCTCACCGCGATTGGACAGGAACAATGCCGGGCATTCCTCGTCACCCCAGTGCCGGCGCTGTGTCAGGTAGGATCGAAGGAGGGAGCGTAGATTGGACTTCAGGAACTTCACCTGCGGTACGCCGCCCTTGGCCCGCACGCGGAGATGTTTAGCGTCAAGATCAATGTTTTCAATGTCCAGGTTGACGAGTTCCTGCAGCCTGATGCCCGTGCCGAGAAAGAGTTCAATGATCACACGATCCCTGGCTGCGACGAGAGTTGATCTGCCTCGCAGTTCCTTGAGCAGCCTTCGCTTCTCGGTTTCGGTGAGGAACCGGGGTGGATTGCGGGGAAGTCTGTGCAGGGCCAACGACGCAGCCGGGTTCTCGCGCACAAGGCCGCTCCGTTCGGCCCACGTGAAGAACGACCTAATAGCCGCCTTGAATCTGTGCATAGATGCAGCAGACCTGTTGCTGCCCCTGGCAGATTGTGTGACCTCCGGTGAAGTCAGTATCTCGTCGATCACGGTGCTGGTCATACCGTCCATCTCGAGGGCAGGATGCTGCAGTCGAAACGCCCGCGCCATGCACGAGAGGTCGCGCAAATATGCACTTACGGTCTTCGGCGAGCGGCCATCCGCCTCGAGCCTGCGCCCGAAGGATCGGATAGCCTGCTCGATTGAGTCAGTATCTCGCCCTCGCCAGGCTGCACCGGTCTTAGGCTTGGTCATTGTCCTCGATATCCTTGACGCTCCGCCCCATCGGTGTGTCCTTGGGCAGTGGCAGCTTATCGATTCGGCCTGTCTCCTTGGCCCAGACCAAGAGCATCCTCAATACCCGTCTGGTTTTGTCGACTGTCGGCTTCGCGCGCTTCTTGCCGCTGGACAGCTTCAGAAGGGCATTAGACTTGAAGAATCTCCCAACATGCGCGGGCATGATCGAGGAGAGTTTTCGATCAGCACCGAAGAAGGACTCGATGAGTTCCAGATCCTTGTTGTACGTGTAGATCGTCCGCTCCTTCTTGCCCTGGGTCTTCAGATGCTCCAGGTAAGCCTGGGCGGCATCGTGCAGTGTTTCGCTCATTGCATTCGCTCCTTTCTGGATGCGCAACTTGTTATATATCATACCATTACGTGCGCTGACACATTGGCATCAGGTTCGCTGGAAGTCAAGTCATTCCGACCGTGTATCGGGCCAGAAGAGGGAGAATCATGAAGAGGACTTTACGGCGGAAGAGGCTGTCGATGTGGAGCGCGTTGCCGCCATATCTGGGTGGAAAGCGGCGTCTCTGCCCTCTAATCTTCAGGGAACTTGACCGTGTATTGTCGCGGCGAACGTGGCCGAACTTGACCCTACTGGACGGATTCCTAGGCGGCGGGGCGGTCAGTTTTTATGCCAAAGCCCAAGGTCTGAGGGTTGTGGCCACAGATATTGCCGAACGCTCGATCATCGTAGGGCGTGCCCTGATCGAAAACAGCAGCACGCGGCTGGTGCGCGAAGACATCCTGCGTGTCGCAATTGATGGCGGTGGTAAACCGGGCCGCATTGAAAGGAGTTACGTCCCGCATGTGTTTACCCTTACCCAAGCCCGTCTTCTGGATCGCATCCTGACAACGGCCGAAGAAGCCCGGGTCGCCAGCAAGGCCGCGCTTCTTCGCCTGCTCGCGATTCGTGTGGCGCTATTGGCTCACGCAATGTCTTCGGTACGTCGAGGAACGATCCACCGACTAACAACTGGCGAATTCGAGTCTATCACGCCGAGTTGTCTGCATGATTATGTCGACGGGCTGCGACTCGGGCGAAGTGATCGGCTGTGGCGGCTGGCCAAGCAGATCAATCGCGGCGTCTTTCAGGGAGAAGCGAAAGTCATGAAGTGCGATGTCGTCGAATCACTGCCGTCGATTGAGGCCGACGTTGCGTACTTCGACCCGCCGTATCCTGGAGTCGCTTCCTACGAGAAGGAATACAGGACAATCGATGAGATACTGGAGGGCACATCTCTTCCGAAAAGTCCATTCAGCGCCAAGGGCGGTGCATCGATACTCAACGGGATGTTTGAACGCGCCAGCCACATACCAGTATGGATTCTGAGTCTCGGCAACGCTCAGGTTACGCTAGAGGAGTTGGAGCGGCAGATGCGCAGGCATGGCAGGGAGGTTCGCGCCACGGTGGTGAAGTACATGCATAAGGCCTCGGTGGCGACTGAGGAGAAGAGAAAACAGAATCGGGAGTTCATCCTTGTTGGCTGGAATCCCGATGCGAAGCTCGTGCAAGGACAAAGGAGAAATGCAATATGATGAGGGATGCGAAAACACATGCACCGTCCCCTGGACACAAGCGGGCGCAAGTCTGTCCAAAGCCGATCCCACTGAGCGATCTTGTACCGCATCCTCTCAATGCCAATGTGATGTCCGACGAAATGCGGGAGAAACTGACGGCGCATATCAAGCGAACTGGTCGCTATCCGTACCTGATTGTCCGCCCGCATCCTGAACAGGCGGGCAAGTACCAGGTTTTGGACGGTCATCATCGCATCGCGGTTTTGCGGCACTTAGGGTACAAAGATGCTCTCTGCGACATCTGGGAAGTCGATGACAGAGAAGCTAGCCTGCTACTGGCCACACTGAACCGCCTCGAAGGGCAGGACGTTCCGATCCGACGAGCACAGCTAATCCATGCCCTGCTTGGCGAGATGAGTCTGAGCGACTTGGCAGGCCTTCTGCCAGAGACAGATGGTCAACTTGAGGAGTTACACGCACTCCTTGAGTTTCCGGCCGATGAGGTAGCGGCCCTGCTGGACGAGCAAGCTGAAGAAGAGGAGAAGGTCTTGCCGCGTGTCTTGTCGTTTGTGGTGACGCCGGACCAGGAACGAATCATCGAGGAAGCAGTGGAGCTTGCAAGCGACGGTACTCCGGGCAGGGATCGCAAGGCCCGAGGTCTTACAAATCTCGCAAAGCACTTCATGGAGGAGCGTCATGAGAAAGAAACTCCGTGAGAGGGCGCGGGGTATGTTCCTCACGGGGGAGTTCGACACCAATGCCGAAATCGCCCGCCAGCTGCATATCAAACCGCACACCATCGGCAGGTGGCGCAAGGAGGAAGACTGGGATAACCTGAGATTGAAGATTGATCGTCGCGCCGCCGAGATGTTCGTGGAAAAGATCGCTAACGACCGAGTCACGTTGAATGTCCGCCACTATCGGCTGTGGGAGCTTATGCTGGCCCGGCTTGCCGACACTCTGAAGGGTCGAAAGGTGAGTGATATCCGGGAGCTTGAGCGGATCGCAGGCATCCTGGAGCGCTCACAGAAGGGCCAACGCCTCGCCAAGGGCCTGTCGATGAGGGGCGAGACAGAGGAGACCATTCGCGCCCAGTCTCAGGCAGAGATTCGGCGAGTGATTGACACGTTCATAGACGCGGTGAAGGAGCATGTCACAGATGAGGAAGCACGCAACTGCATCCGTCGCCACATTCTCGCAGCGCTACCTGAAGAGGAGGGCATCGGAATTGGCGACACCGGTAACGCGGGCCGTCAGTGATCCGATGGCCGAGTGGGCAGTCGCACGCATCCGCCTTGAGGGCCGACCGTTCAGGTTCGAGGGGCACGAGTATCTGCGGGCCATCTATGACGACACCTCGCCTCACGTGGTGTTGAGCAAGGCTGCCCAGATCGGAGGTACAACCTGGGCAATCCTCAGAAGCCTTCACGCATGTCTCACCGGCCTCAACGTTGTTTACTTCTTCCCTACGCGCACCGATGTGATCGAGTTTTCCAAGTCGCGTGTCAGCCCGCTGCTTGCAGATAATCCCTTCCTCTCCCGGATGATGACCGACACGGACACGGCAGGGCTGAAGAGGATCGGAGAATCGTACTTGTATCTTAGGGGAATGCAATCGACTGTCGGCATGAAATCAGTACCTGCGGACATGATCGTCTTTGATGAGTTGGACGAAACCTCGCCGGCAGCAAAGGCCATGGCGAAAGAGCGTCTCGCCCATTCAGACTATAAGCGGATGGTGGAGCTGTCAAATCCTTCCCTGCCTGACTACGGTGTTGATGAACAGTACCAGAAATCTGACCAGCGGCACTGGACACTTCGTTGCCCGCATTGCGGTCACTGGTCATCGCCTGTGAAGGAGTTCCCGATGAAGCTGGGTGAGGATGTCAAGATCATCCGCCAGCACAGGGATGGCACACACTACTTGGCATGCACAAAATGTGGCCGTGAGTTGGATGTCGCAGAAGGAAGATGGGTAGCAGACTACCCTAACCGATCAATCCATGGCTACCGTATCTCGCAGCTCTTTTCATCGAAGGTCGATCCGAGTGAAATCCTTGACGAGTATAAATCGACACGTTTCCCGGATCGATTCTACAACCTCAAAATCGGTGTTCCTTGGTCTGATCTCGAGAGACGTTTGGATATCATGTCTGTCCTGTCGCTCTGCACCGACAAACCAATGGTGCATCGTAGTGACCGCGGAGCCTGTGTGATGGGAGTCGACACGGGGAAGCGCCTGCATGTAGTCATTCTGCGGAGGGAGGAGGATGAAGATAGCAGGAAGCAACACCTAATACACCTCGCCGAATGCGAGGACTTCTCGGATCTCGATAGTCTAATGGACCGGTTCCAGGTTAAGCGGTGCGTGATCGACGGCTTACCAGAGACGCATGCCACTCGCGACTTCGCACGTCGGCATCCGAGACGGGTTTTCCTCTGCTTCTTCAACGAGAACCAGCGCGGGAGGCCCAAGTGGGACGGCAAATCACTCACCGTCCAGGTGAATCGCACAGAGGCTCTCGACGCATCTAGGGCGGCCATCCGCGAGAGGACACTCATACTGCCGCGCCGTCAGGCTTTGGTGGAGGAATTCGCGCAACACATGGCCGCAGACGCGAAGATATTGGAGGAAAACGAGGAGACCGGAGAGAAGAGGTACCGATACATCCGCACCGGAGAAGACCACTTCAGCCTAGCCTTCACGTACGCCTTGCTGGCTGCGCCCGCTCAACGTGTCGAGGTGCCCAGGGTGCAGGTGAGGGCTTACTGGATAGGCGGGTGACGCTAATTCGTTGTAGGTGACGACATTTCCAATTTTCACCGGATTATCAAGCGTTGCAGACTGGAGGCCGAACGCGACGCGGCCATCCCCAACCCCTCCCTGGGCGACGAGTGGTTCAACACCGATCTCGCTGGCGGCGGAAAGTGGGAGAAGCACACCGGAACCGAGTGGAAAAAGAGCTGATCGGTCCCGGCATACAGGTCAGAATCTGATGTGATTCAGGGCGATCCTTCTCCCGCACGCCCAGGAAACGAATTCTCCTTGACAAGGGTTGTTATTTCGTTTAATATAGCGTTCTAAATACCCGGTCGAGGAAGTAGCTTATGGAAGAGCATGACATTGCTGCGCTCGTAAAGCGGCTTCGAGAACGAATGGGGCTTACCCAAGAGCAATTTGCGCAGGAGGTGGGAGTTACGTTCAGCACTGTCAACCAATGGGAAAATGGGCATCGGCGTCCCCAACCGTACCCGATGAAAAGACTCTTTGAAATGGATGCCTCTTCCCAGCATGGCCCGGCGACCGATCAGAAATACGGAAGGAGAACGAAAGGTGAGCACTGACGCGGAAAGAATTGCCACTGAATAGGCACCGGTTGTTGCACGGGAATTGCTCAAGATCGCCAAGCGAGGCGGGACAGATTAGATGAGCAAGTTCTGGGGCAATCTTCCGTCTACCGACTGGAGCCGATTACAGGCTGTCCAGAAGGAGTCCTCGCCCGAGTGCAAGGAAGCTCTAGATCATCTCATTCGACGGTACTGGCTGCCGGTGTATCACTACATCTGCCGGCGTGGCCACTCGGACGAAGATGCAAAAGACCTTACCCAGAGTTTTTTTGCGTCGTGGCTCGTGAGGGGCAGTTTTGGAAAAGCCGACCCAGCCCGCGGACGCTTTAGGGCTTTTCTCTTTTCCTCTCTTGACAATTTCTTGGCCAACGCTCATCGAGCAGAGTTCGCGCAGCACAGATGCCCCCCCGGTGGCCTGGTATCTGTTCACCAGTTGGCCTCAGACAGTGATATAAGACTCAGGGTGCTGGAGAATGAATCTCCGGAGGTGGTTTTCCACCGGGCATGGCTCTTAAGCTTGCTGATACGAGTTCTGGGGCTGTTGGAAAAGGAATGCAGCGTTACTGGGAAGCGGGTTCATTTCGAGATTTTTCGCCGCCGGATTATTGAGCCGGCCCTAAATGGAACCGACCCGGTTCCAATGACGCAGTTGGCGGAGGAACATGGTCTGACGATGAAACAGGCGGCCAACCGTCTTCTGACCGCTAGGAGAGCGTACCAGAGACTTCTGCGGCAAGAAACATGGGTCTACGCTTCTTCAAAAGACGATGTTGCAGAGGAAATCAGAGATCTTTTTGACTACCTGACCGCGCCCTGAACGATAAAGTGCCAGAATCATCGACCTCCAGTTGTTACAGCACCTCAATCTGTTAACGTGCAGACTTCGAGGCTTTTTGGTGTAGTATTAGTTAAGAGACGGAAGTTGCCCATGAGCAGATAGCGGGCACCTCCTGAATGAGATTATGAATGTCTGAGGAATCAGAGAAGAGCTGCCAGAGTGTCTTTCTCGGCAAAAAGGCAGTGGCGGAACCTGTCTTGTGGCTGAGGCTATGCAAGGAGCACGTTTGAAGGCGTCCGAATCAATTCATCTGGTATGGCAGATAGCGGCGCAAGAAGCGGCCGCAGCCGATTTCAAATACATTGAGCCAGACCACTTCTATTTAGCCGTACTCAAGTTTTCTGAGTTGCCTGCAGACATAATAGCGCAGTTTGCATCCACTTCGACCGTTGTTGAGGAACTGTGTGCCGAGGTCAGCGTGATTCGCCTGGAGTTCGAGCGATGCGGCATTACCAGCACTCCTGTCAGGAGAAAAATGCGTTCGCTCTTAGGCAGAGGAGTCAGCCCATACCATGGTGGTCAGATGCATCGATCGCAGCAGAGTCGTGATTTGTTTACGGTCGCGGCCTCCATATCCGCAAGAGAATCCAACAGGGCCATAACAGTTAAACACTTACTGAGGGCCATATCATCTTCTCCCACGCCCGTGATGACTGAAGTTCTCGGTTCTTCCGCAAAGGATATTGCCAGAGGTGAGGCGCCAACGCCTCTGTTGGACAAATATGGAAAAGACTTAACGGTTCAAACCGCGAAGAGCTCGCCGAACAAGATGTCCAACCGCGACGCAGAATCCCGGGCCCTGGTCCAGGTGCTCTCTTCGGAGGCTCGCAAGATCGTCCTACTGATCTCTGAATCGGAGAGCTCCCTGGACGAAGTAATCGGGGTTATCGCGCACGAGATCGTGTCTGGTAACGTGCCATCGATGCTGAAAAACATGCGATTGATTGATATTAGGATGCGAAACCGGAATTCGTTCTCCGATGCGGCGGAGGATCTGGTCGTGCCTGTCAGCCTGCATGACAAGCTTCTGGCAGAAGCGATTTCTGCTTGTAATGTCATACTGGTGGCCCCCGCGGTCATGTTCTGGGGAGACCCCAAAGGCGAACACATTCGCTACAGGCACCTCGTGGAGTCACGATTGCTTCGCTGTATTCTGGTGTCATGGAAGAGTGCGCTCCAGAACATAGTCAGGCCAGACCGTGAACTGCGCCGCTACATCCATACAATGTGGATTGAGAGGGGTACCAATCGAAGCATTCCGGAGAAATTGTAAGTACAATTAGGCAGATGTTATGTTCACAAATAAGGCCAAAGCCATAATAGAAATCGCCAAAGAGTATGCACTAGAGGGGGGGACCAAGGCTGAATTGGGGCTGTCTCACATGCTGAGGGCAGTTTGCTTTGACACGGAGGCCAGTGTCCTGCTCGCTGATTGTGTTGGCTTGAGCCGCGAGAAACTACTGCAGGCGTGTCCAGAACTCTCAAAGCCAGAGACACGCGTTCCAGAGAGTCTCCCTCTTTCAGTGGCAGTGCGGGAGGTGGTTGCCTGTGCCGGGGAGCTTGCCGAGGAAGTGCCGAATCGGTCCCACCCTGGGCTCATTGACCTGTGTCATCTGGCCAGCGCCATGGCGATGTCGATAGATGTTTGCACCACATTGAACACGACTCCTCTGTCGCGCCGGGACGGTGTGGCTTTCCTGACCGCCTGGTACGTGAGGCTCGAATGTGAACCGGAAATAAGTGAACTGGTCCAGCTGGTGCGATCCACTCGGTCCAGACTACAATCCCGAGTGTTCGGACAGGATGACGCGGTTCATACATTCGCTGAAGGATTGTTTAATGCCGAGGTGATCGCGGCAGCGGACAAGAACAGGAAGGCTCCGCGCGCGGTTTTTGTTTTTGTCGGCCCACCGGGTGTAGGAAAGACCTACCTAGCGGAACTTGGTGCCGAGTGTCTGGGACGGCCTTTCAAGCGGTTTGACATGAGCTCGTTTTCCGGTCATTTTCAGAATGAACAACTGATCGGTTCGGCGACGGTTTACAGAGGGTCTCAGCCAGGTCAGCTCACCGAGTTTGTGAGGTCTAACCCCAACGCGGTCCTGCTCTTTGATGAAATCGAGAAAGCGCACGTGAATACGATCCAACTCCTTCTCCAGGTTCTTGATGGCGGTCATCTTGAAGACAAGTATCGGCAGGAAACTGTTGCCTTCAAAGATACAATCGTTATTTTCACTACGAACGCCGGACGCAAGCTCTACGATACACCAAACACCAGTGGGGTGCTCAGCGGCGGATCAACATTTCATCGCAAGACCGTCCTCGACGCACTCAAAGGCGAGGAAAATGAAAAAACGGGCGATTTGTTTTTTCCCCCCGAGATTTGCTCGAGACTGAGTACCGGCTACCCCGTGTTGTTCAAGTACCTCCGTATCAATGAACTTGAGCGCGTTGCGCAGACCGGGCTTGGTCGAGCGGCGACTCTGTTTGAGTTACAATACTACAAGCCAATTTCTTTTGACCCGGTCTTGCCCATGTGCTTGGTGTTGAAGGAAGGTTATCAGGCAGATGCCCGTACGCTCCGTTCGCAATCTGAGATCTTTGTAAAGTCCGAGATTCTCAAGTTCTGTCAGTTATTTGAAGCAGATCGACTCGAAGAGATCATGGAACAAGCTCAGAGTATACGCTTTGCATTAGACGAGGATTTTGACTCAGTCGATGCTGACGTCAAGGCTCTGTTTGAAGCATCGGAGCGACCCAGGGTTCTGTTGGCTGCTGACAGAGATATTGCCGATCTGTACCGCGAATATGTCCCGGAAGTGAGCTGGCAGGCGGCCCATACGTCCGAGGACGCCCTGGAAATCCTGGCTAATGAGGACGTGGATATAGTCCTGCTGGACTTGTGGATTGAGCAACCAGCGGCAGACTCGGCCAAGATGACCCCGATGCAGTTTGACCATATTCCAGCGGCCGCCCAGAGTCTCCGCAACGGCCAGAAGATTCTAAGGAAGGTCCGTGATCGCCTTCCCAATATGCCGGTTTTCCTGCTATCACTTGCGGATACGGACGAAGAAGGTGATGGCCGTGGCAGCGTGGACGATGAACTACTCGCAGCGTGTATCCGCGGCGGGGGTGCTCGGGGTGTTGTGGTGAGCAGCTTCGTGGACGGGATGGTAAAGGGCTGGGAGGCGCAACGCGACGAATTTGCAGTCCAGGTTGTCGAAATCTGCCGCCGCCTCTACCAGGAGAAGGCGGCTAATCGTCTAGCCAATGAGCGCAAAGTCCTCTCCTTTGACACGGTGCCGTGCCTGGACTCTATGGCCCATGCTGACAAGGGAAGTCAGGAAATCCTAATTAGGCTGCGTAACCTTCGGATCACGCGGGCGATTGCAGCAGCCGACACTGGGGAAGTGCTCGACGACGTGCAGCGACCGAGTACCAGATTCGACGATGTGATTGGCGCCGAAGCAGCGAAGGAGGAGTTGATGTTTTTCGTCGATTACCTCAAGAATCCCAAGCGTTTTGCTGCCCTCGGTCTGAAACCGCCGAAGGGAGTCCTGTTGCACGGTCCTCCTGGCACGGGCAAGACAATGCTGGCAAGAGCGATGGCTGGTGAGTCCAACCTTGCGTTTCTTCCCGTAGTGGCGACAAACTTCGTGACGGTTTGGATAGGGAGCGGACCTCAGAACGTTCGTAACCTTTTCGCTAGAGCGCGCAGGTATGCTCCTTCTATCGTATTCATTGACGAACTAGACGCTATCGGGAAGATTCGATCCGGCACGATCGGGGCCGGCCGCGCCGAAGAGAACACCCTCAACGCCTTGTTTGCCGAGCTGGATGGTTTCACCAGTTCTTCGCCAGAACGGCCGGTCTTTGTCCTGGCTGCGACAAATTTCGATGTAAGAACCGATGAATCAGGATCACTTGGGTGGGCATCCCGTGCTCTCGACCCGGCCCTTGTCAGAAGGTTCTCTCGCACGATCCTTGTTGACCTACCCGAACGTGTCTCTCGCGAACAGTATCTGTTGAAGCGCTTCTCGGGGCGTCGATCATGTTCTGTGGACATTGAGACCATCAAGATGATCGCGGAGCGGTCGGCAGGCATGAGCATTGCCGACCTAGAGATGATTATTGAGACAGCAGCTCGTAATGCGATCGTTGCAGACAGCGAGCTGACAGACAAGGTGTTTGAAGAGGCCTTCGAGACAACACAGTTTGGAGATGCTCGCGCTAGGAACCAGGAGGAGATACAAAGGACAGCTCGCCATGAAGCAGGGCACGCTCTCATGTACTGGTTATCCGGCAGGTGGCCAGCGTATGTCACGGTGGTGGCCCGTGGAAATTACGGAGGATACATGGCACCTTGCGCTAATGACAAGGACAATAGGGGTGTTCGAACTCGGGAGCAACTGCTCTTTGACATTCGCGTCGATCTGGCCGGTAGGGCAGCAGAACTTCTATACTATGGGCCAGAGCAGGGCCTATCCACAGGCGTGTCCGCCGATCTCCAGCGCGCAACCAACCTGGCGCGTGACATCGTATGTCGATATGGCATGGAAGAGGATTTCGGGCTTTTGGTTACTCCGGAGCTCTTCAAGTACGAGGCTGCTCTCAGCAGTCCAGTGTATCTTAAGCTGAACGACGCAGTAGGTAAGATTCTGGGAGTGCAGATGGCAGAAACTCAGAAATCACTGGAGCAATATCGCCATCATCTCGATGCGCTGGCAGAGGCGCTGGTGAGACACGAACGCCTCACAACTGAAAACCTGCGGCAAATACTGCCGCCATTGACAAACTCCGCAGGCTAGGATGGAGCTGGTTTCGCTAAAGTGGAAGGTCTGTAGACAGTAAGCTCAGGACTCGGAACCGTATGGAATGAGGTGGATTGAGATGCAAGCTTTTCGGGTTTATACGTGAGGCCTTGTTATGACTGGTGACCTGAGAGAGGAGGGTTGACACGTGTGGTTTCTACGCCACTGGCGTCACATGATCTTTGGACGGGTGACGCCTCTCCACGATGCGGCGACACAGGGCGATGTGGCACGAGCAAAGGATCTTCTCGATCAAGGTGCCGAAGTTAATGCCAGGGATAAGAGAGGCTTTACGCCGCTACATCTAGCTGCAACAGCCGATAACTCCGACCTGGCTGAGTTGCTCTTGCGTTATAGTGCAGACGTCAACATCGGCGATAGGAATTGCTGGACGCCCCTACACTTGTGCATGATTTGCAGCGCCCCACGAACAATGCGAGTCCTACTAGCTCACGGTGCCGACGTCGATGCCAGAGACGAGATGGGAAACACGCCCTTGCACAGCTGTATGCTGTTTGATGAGAGAACATTTGATTTGGATGCTTGTCCTCTCCTAGTGTGGCATAAGTCCGCTGCAAATAAGGGGGACGATAGCACCCCATCGATAGTCGTGGCTTTGAGAAACCAGATGGAAACGATCAGCCTACTACTGGCTAGAGGTGCCGACCCGAACGCCAAGGATCTTGGCGGAGACTCTCCCCTGCATAAGGTGGCATTAAACTACGGCACGATAAGTCTGTTGACCCTGGCCGCTAGTTATGTAGAAACCGGCATCAATTCCGTGGCTGATGATAGTCTAAAGAAGCTCGTAATAGACATGGCTACGGTAGTCAATTCCATAATTGAGGAATTATTGAACCGAGGCGCTAACGTAAACGCCAAAGGCAGAGATGGTTTGACACCGCTGGAATATGCGGATTTCAGAGGCCACAATACGGTGGCTGACTTGCTCCGATCGCATGGTGGCACATGGGGTGCCTCGGAGCCACGATCCCGAATAACAATCTGTGCTCTTGCGATGCTCTATCTCGACAGATTTCAAGGAAGTGGGCTTATAGATAAGGCTTTCGGGACGGAAGAACTTGAGCTATACTTACGTGGTAAGAATCATGATCGGAATAACAGAATCTGACGCCGGGACTGGAATCCGGAATATCCGTGTTGCCTTCGGCCTAACGTCTGCCTCTCTTTCTAGTTGCTTAGTCTTTCAGTCAAGCGAGGGTTTGCTCCGTTGTCACGCAGAACTCTGTGGTTTTTGGTGTAGTCAATAACAGAAGGATAATCTGTTCCGGTAGGAAACAACGAGATGAGTGAATAGGAGCGGAAGAACCTGTGCCGTTACTTCAAGTTGGGCAGAAAATCCGCGGGACTTACGAAGTTGAGCGGTTCTTGGGAGAAGGAGCCTTTGCTGAAGTGTATCGCGTCAAGCACCGCTTCTTAGGACGACAGGCAATCAAAGTATTTAAGCTTGTCGGGATGACGCTGGAGGAAACTGAAGAGATGCTATCGGAGGCAATTCTTTTGTCTCGCTTGGAACATCCTAATGTCATAAGGGTCTTTGATGCCAACGTTACCGAAACTTCAAAGGGTACCTGTGGGTTTTTCACTATGGAGCATGTTGGCGGTGGAAGCCTTGAGCGATACTGGCAATCTCACGGGGATCGGTTTATCCCGATTGAAACGACAGTTGAGATCATACGACAGGTGTGTAGGGGACTGTCCGTTGCCCACATCGAGAAGCCGCCGATAATTCACCGAGATATCAAGCCGCAGAATATCCTGATTGGCTACGATGCGATGGGTATTCGTGTGCGGGTTAGCGATTTCGGTCTAGCTAAACGAGTGAACCCCCTGACGCTTCTGGCCACGGCCATGGGAACCCGGTGTTTCAAGGCGCCCGAGGTCTTCCGAAACCACAAGGCTGATTCGTGTGCTGGAGACGTCTGGGCCATTGGCAACACGTTTTATCTGTTGCTTACCGACCGACTCCCTTTTTCTGAAATCGATGAATTGGACGTGTTTGATCCATCCTGTTTTGAAAAGTCGGTCACACCGCCAAGCCAACTGAATACTTTGGCGGATGCCGGGCTCGACAAGATCGCAATGCGTGCGTTGTCGCTCAAACCCCAAAACCGCTATGCCAATGCCATAGAGTTGCTACGCGCCCTCGATCAATGGAAACCGATTACTAAGTCAAGTTCGAAACCTAGTCTGAGTAGCGGCTCCAAGGCCAATAAGTCAGCTCTGGGTCTTCACTCACCGGTAAACGAGAAAACTGCAAAGAAAATGGTCCGAGAGGCGCTGAATCTAGCGAAGCGCCCCGATCAGATCATGATTGCCGCGGATCTCATGGAAGAGGCCTTCATTAAATGGCCAGGATTTCGTGAGAACTATGAGTATCTGGTGAAGCTCTGGCGTAGGGGGATAATTTATTGAGTCTGTTACCGATATTCCAGGTGAGTCGTGTCAACGTGCAGGAAGGAGCAATCAGTGATGCAACGCGGTGACGTGTCGTTCGACATTCTGCTTGATGCAGCCCAGCCGCACCTGTATAGATTGAATGCATTTCGCGCTACTGGTCTTCCGGTCGATGCTACTGCACGTGACATAAATCGTCAGGCGCGTCTTATGCAAATAATGGAAAAGTATGGACGTGCGGATTCCAACACTTGTGGCCCGTTTGCCCTTGATCCTTCACCAGGTGCTTCCGAGATACAGCAAGCCGTCCAGCGACTGCGTGATCCCGAACGCCGACTCGTCGATGAGTTCTTTTGGTTTTGGCCCCATACGCTTAGCGAAAGCTCAAAGGACAGCGCGCTTGCAGCACTTTCGAGAAATGATATCGAAACGGCAAGAAGCATCTGGGTCAACTATGAGTCTGTACACAGTGAAGCTAACGTATCGATGCACAACCTGGCCGTTATGTCTCACCTGTCGGCCCTTGACACTGAATGGAGCCTAGAGTCACACCCATTGGATAAAAAGGCCGCTGAAATGCTCGAACAGAACTGGTCTCTGGCATTTAGTCGTTGGAGAATCTTGCTTGATGATGAGGGATTCTGGAGTCGGCTCACCAACCGAGTGCGGCAGCTAGATGACCCGCGACTGACTACCGGAACGGTCCGACGAATGCGCAAGGTACTTCCGGTGGGCTTGCTGTTAATAAACGCTCGTCTCGCGGTAGCTGCAGCAAGCGACGGCGACGATGCAAAAGCTCGTCGTCACTTAGAACTCATTCATAATTCGGGATTTAGCGTTACTACCCGTGAGCAGACCTTGCGCAAATCGGTTGAGCCAGTTCGGAATCATATCAAGACTCTGTGCAGATCTGCGGTAGAGCACGCCAACCAGGATGAGGAACGGGCTGTGGTTATAGCCCGCCGGCTCATCGACCAAACCGCCGGACTGCGCGGTGTGATGCACTTGATTCTACCGGAAGAAAATCCAGTAAGAGATGGAGCCGATGATGAGATTGCCTTGGCGGTATTGGACTGTGCAATAGTCTATGCCAATGAGTTTAATAAGTGTCAAGAGCCTTCGCAGTTGACGGAAGCGGCGCTTCAAATCGTGGCCAGTGAATCGGCGCGCGAACGTGTTGAAAGTAACCACAAGATTTGTAGAGGAGCTCTTCGGTATGAAATCTGCCACTACTGTGGGGAAAACTCTGCCGCGGAGGACGCTGCTCACGAAGTACCTATGCACGGTGATGTTGAAAGAGGATGGGATGGCGTACGGTGGCGTCACTTGACTGTAAATGTACCTCGTTGTCTAGAATGCAAGAAAGCTCATAACAGAAGAAACGTCGCCGCGGGTATCGGCGGCGTCGCCGGGGGACTCGTGGAGGTTGGCGGTTGTATCGATAATTGGCCCGACGATAGTGATCTTGGCACCTTAGTCATCGCGGCACTGGTCCTGGCCGCATTCGTGTCTGCAGGGGCCGGTCTGGGTTACCTGTTTGGTAGAATAATCACGCCGGGCCGCATCTTACCCGAGTCAAAGTTCGATGATTTTGAAGATGTCATGCAACTCAAGAGCCGGGGCTGGGAATTTGGCGAGAAGCCGAGCGATGTTCAACAGTAGGGCAGGAGTTAATGGAATGGCATTCAGAGCGGCCATAAGGCAATTGATGTTTCCAAAGGAATTCAGGATTGACAACCCGAATTGGCCGGCAGACGTAGTCTTATCTCTGAAAGAGCTGTCACAAGAAGTAAGGCAACTTCGGCAGGAGAGCAAACCTGGATCAACCAGTGGACAAACACCAGCAGATTCCAGGATTGACTTTCTTGCCAATGTAGCTACCGGACTATGGCGACTGCGACAGAAAATGCTGGATACAGAGACGAACCAGCCTTTGGAGGGCATGCGACGCGCCTACAGGCACCTTGAGTCAACCTGGGATGCCCTGACACAAGAAGGCCTGGTAGTTACAGATCATACGGGCGGGTTATTTGACTCCGGAATGGCGATTAAGGTGCTCGCATTTCAGCCAACACCCGGTCTGGACCGAGAACAAGTGCTCGAGACAATTAAGCCGTCGGTGCATTTTAGAAACAGACGCCTTCAAATGGGCGAGGTAATAGTGGGACGGCCCGACGATGACACAAGCGATAATAATCAGAAGCATCAATCTTGAATGACACCGTGGTACCTTGGAAATTAGACTCATATTATAGATTGTAAGGAGAAACCTAATGCAAAGAGTAACCATCGATTTTGGCATAGACCTAGGCACTACCAACAGTAGCATCGCTAGACTGTGTGGAATGGATGTCGAGATATACAAGAACAATGAGGGCGCGGAATTCACACCTTCGGCTGTCTGGATCGACAAAAAGGGTAGAACGCATGTCGGCCGACGGGCTAAAGAAAGGCTCGAGGATGATACGGAAAACGCGCACGGTGAGTTCAAGCAAAACATGGGTAAAGAAGATTCCTATCTGTTTGCCAAAAGCGGCCGCAGGATGAAGCCAGAGGAACTTTCAGCAGAAGTGCTTAAGTCTCTGAAAGCGGATGTGAAGCAGCACACCGGCGAAGAGGTTGAGGCATCAGTCATTACCGTACCAGCTGCGTTTGAGCTTTCGGAATGCGAGGCCACCAAAAGGGCGGCGGAATTGGCCGGCTTTATCGAAAGTCCTCTTCTCCAAGAACCAGTTGCTGCTGCGATGGCGTACGGCTTTCAGAGCCAGGATGACAACGTGTTTTGGCTAGTCTATGATTTTGGCGGTGGAACGTTCGATGCTGCGGTTCTTCGGGTCCGTGACGAATGTATCGAAGTCGTCAACCATGGCGGTGATAATCTCCTCGGCGGTAAGTTGATCGATTGGGCTGTTGTGAACGAACTCTTCGTCCCAGCGCTCACCAAGGAGTACAAGCTCACCGATTTCAGACAAGGTGTAGAGCAGTGGCGAAGCGCTTTCGCGAAGCTAAAAGCAGAGGCTGAGAGAGCCAAGATTCTGCTGTCTCGAGAACAAGAGGCAGACATACTCATTGATTCATTGGGTGTTGATGATCGCGGTGAACCTATGGAGTTCAGCTTCGACCTGTCCAAGTGTGATCTGGAACGAATAGCTGAGCCCTATGTAAGACGAACCATCAATATCTGCAAGGAGGTACTGGTAGATAAGCATCTGGGACTGGGTGACATAGAAAAGGTCATATTGGCCGGAGGGACCACGCTTATCCCACTCTTAAGGGATATGTTAACCGACAGTAACGAAGGATTAGGGATTCCTCTGGAGTCGAGCATATATCCTCTAACAGTGGTGGCGCGAGGCGCCGCGATTGAAGCTGGATCTCAGCGATGGGATCCGCAGATACCTCCTGAAGCCGACGAGTTCCCCATCGACCTTGATTATGAACCGGCCGGGCCTGACGTTGAACCACCGATTGGAGGGCAGGTGAGAAAGGATGGGCACGAGGACTATAGTGGTTTCACGGTTGAGTTTATTAACCAGAGTGTTGGCTCTGAGTGGCGTAGCGGAAAGATTCCTCTGAAGGAGGACGGTACTTTTGTGACATCCCTGTGGGCAGAGAAGGGTAAGCTGAACACATATGAGATTGTACTAATGGATGCCCAGGGAACGGCGCTGAGGACCGTCCCGTCGAGTATCCCTTATCGAGTGGGAACGACCGCCCCAATAATACCCCTAATTCACTCTGTCGGCGTGGCCATGGCCAACAACGAGACTGATTTCTTCTTTGAAAAAGGTGCAGCGTTGCCACAGCGAGCATCCAAAACCCATAGGAACGTGAAAGAAGTACGTGCAAACCATGAGGGCGACTTGATAAATATACCAGTTGTTGAGGGCGAAAATCGGACCAGGGCTTACCGGAATAGAGTCAGCGGCTGCTTGAGAATACCAGCAGACAAGATCAAACGCACGGTTCCAGCAGGGAGCGAAATTGATATTACCCTGGACATTGATAAATCTCAACTTCTAAGAGCTAAAGCATATATACCAATCTTGGACGAGGAATATGAAAAGATAATCGGTCTGGCGAAACAGGCCGTCGATCCGGATGAGTTGAAAACAGATGTTGAGCGAGAGAAAACACGTCTGGAGACTCTTACTCAGAAGACTATTGAAACAGGTAGTGAGAAAGCCAGGGCGATTCTCGATAAGATCGAAGAAGAACAGATAACACACGAAATCGAGTCTGCGCTCGCAACCGCCGTCGATGTTGCTGAGTCTGCTGATAGGTGTAGAAATCGTCTACTTGATCTTCAGCAACTTCTGGATAAGATTGATGACATCTTGGAATGGCCCTCGCTATGCCGGGAAGCCGATAATGCCATCGAGAACACACGCCAGGTAGTTGAACAGTACGGCCAGCCGGACGACCAGATGAACTTTGCGACCATAAAGAAGGAGATTGACAACGCCAAGAGCCAAACTGGCGAAGCCGATCTGCTAAGGCCTAAGGTCAATCAAATGGTTGGGCTTATGTACAAAATACTTCGTGAACAGCCCGATTGGTGGGTAGCCGTTTTTAAGGACCTTGAGACCAAGGTTGACATCATGCGTGACCGGCAACAGGCGGAGCAACTAATTGCCGCGGGGAGAAAGGCCATCCTTGAAGGCAATCTCCCTGCCCTCAAGGATGTAGTGACGCAACTTCTAGATCTGCTTCCGATAGACGACAAACAAAGGGTGTGGGACAAGCGCGACCACGAACCTGGTACCCAGAGGTAACTTAACGGATCTATCGTAGGATGAATTCAAAAGAACTATGGATTTTACGGCACCCAGAAGTACTCTACCAAGTCAGGGCATGCATTCGGAAATGACTGACCCTGAGTACATATTGCTCCAACTGGAATTGGGTCGCGCAGCTCTGTATGCTCGCGATGGTAATTACGTACAGGCGGAGCTATTACTTTCTCACTTAATCCAGAATCACGGTGAGAGTATATCTGTCTTGGACCTTCACGCCCGTGTACTGTCTCAACAAGGCAAGCTGAGTGAAGCGGAAGCGCTTTGGAAAAGAGCCTTAGAACATGAGCCTGATAACGTCGGGTTTCGAAAGGCGTTGGAGCGCATTTACGAAATACGGCGTCGCACCGCGAAATGGAGGTTCCGTTACCGTTGGATGGGGCGGCTTTTCGTGATTGCGAGTTCGATCGTTGCCTTCGGCGTGCTGATGGGTCTGTTAATGAATGTCTTTGAATCCGCTTCCACCTACCAGGATGTGCGAATTCAGCAAACAACCATATTAGATCGTTTGGATTCAATCAACGGAGTAATTCATGCGTTCCAAATCAGCAAATCTGCGATTCAGGCACCGCAGATTGAGATTAGCGTGCCTGGCACAAGGACATACATTGAACGAAATGAACTAGTGGTTGTCTTTGAAGAAGGCCTATTTGTCGAAGGCAATACCTTGAAGCCCGAAGCCCTCGATATACTCACGAATGTGGGAAGGTCTCTTGAACCTCATTTGAGAAATATCCAAATATTCATTTTTGGATGCACCGATAATGTGCCCGTTGCAGTCGAGAAAGGGTATTCAGATAATTACGCATTAGGATTGGCTCGCGCGTCTGCTGTAATCAGCCACTTTCGTTCAACGACAACGCTACTACCGAGTCAAACGTTTGCCGGTAGCTATGGCGAGTATCTGCCAGTGTTTTCGAACGATACAGTTGAGGGCCGTCTCAAGAACCGAACTGCTATTATTAGGATTAGGAACGTTGGCTGATGGCGCAAGATGGAGGTAGAACGACTATAAACCCCTCGGAGGGCTTATCACCAATATGAAGCACTTTTTCAAGGCAAGGACAGCCGCAGATTGGATTGCGAAAGCAAGGAGAAGTCACAAAGGAAGGTTTCTCTCGCAGGAATCAAGAGACCGAAGAGCTAGGCGATACTGCAGGACTGCACTAGAGCTAGAACCCAGCAACTGGGAAGCTCTTTATTGGCTAGGGAGATTGCAGCTGGGCTCAAGTGATCAAGAGGCAATAAAGTGCCTTGAACAGGCGACCAAACTGAACCCCGATAATGCGGATGTGCTCGTCTATCTGTCTAATGCACTCGACAATTGTGGTCGCCATGAGGCGGCAAAGCCGCTGTTAAAGCGAGCACTGGCTTTGGATCCCCGCAATGCGGAGGCACATTGGAGGAAGGCTAAACAGCTGATTCAGGAAGAGGCCCCACTAGAGGAACTCAGGCGGGAACTAGCCTTGTTGAGGGAACTTGATCCGCACCATCCTATGCTCTTGCTGTTTGATGCATTTGCCAGAGTTACTCGAGAGGCCAAACGGATGTAATTGCCTGTGCACTCTTGGTAGAATAATGCATGACGTTGTCGACATGATCGATAAGACTGTTCTTGGATTTGAATGCCATTTGTCAGGTGAAGGGAATGGTTAGTTGCAGATGGACGAAATGGTACAAGAATATGTGCGTGAACTGAAAGCTTGTTTTGGAGAACCCCTAGAAGTCGGAGCCAATAAGCGACGCGAGATCCGGGTGCGATTTGAGCAGGGAAATACGGTTATCTTACGATCCCCTTTTACGTTTGGCTACCAAGGAACAGGTCCTCGTTGCTTCTTCCGGTTTCTAAGAAACACCGGATTCCCTGTCACATTGGGGGAAGTGCAGCGAATGAAAGCACCTCTCGTGTTGACCAGAAAAGCAGAACATATCCGCACGCGGAAAAAGCCTCGCAAGAAAGGTGTGAGATGCCGATCCTCAGTCATGAAAGGCTACTCTTACCGGCCGATGTTGTAGAGGAAGAATGGTGAAGCTTTTCAGTTTTTTGACAAAAACGCACAAGCGAAGATATGAAGAGTCTTCCGAGAATGCACAAAATCAAGCACCCTCTTCATCAAGCACGCGAATCCTCGGCATTGACTTTGGCACATCCAACTCCTGCATGGCCATAATGCAAAATGGTATTGCCATGATAATCCTGTCATCGGTCGGGCAAAACCGGCCAGTAGGGGTCACGTTAAAACCGGCCATTTTGAAAGAGGAATTGTTCGTCGTATACCTTCGTCAGGAGGTAGTATATGGCGAACCAACTCAAAGTGG
>Ga0114922_10000512_pt1 | contig 37204 bp, 32 predicted proteins | sample AartaG_FD_100975 | JGI IMG/M metagenome (GOLD analysis project Ga0114922, IMG submission 100975) | Deep subsurface microbial communities from Aarhus Bay to uncover new lineages of life (NeLLi) - Aarhus_00045 metaG | ecosystem: Environmental > Aquatic > Marine > Oceanic > Sediment | place... | reverse complement strand
CGCCCGTTAGGAAGCGGTTACCCGTCTGGACACCGTCCGGCGTATCGCCGCTCCCTCACGGTCGCGGTTCTGTCTTGCAGGCCTGATCGGCAACCCGCAGATTTACGAGTGACGCGACACTAGATTCGGTACTATATGCCATATAGCACCAAATTCATCCGATATCAACATTAACACCGATTTGCCCCGCTTATTTCAGCTTCCGAACAGTTACACGTACGATAGCGAGAGCGGGCGAACCAGTTACAGCAAGACGTTAATTACGAAATATCCAGTGGCCCAGCAGTAGTGGATCACGGCTGACCAAGGCCCCGAGTACGGCGCGCAGCATTGGGCCACAGGGTACCGCCGCAGGGCTGGCGAGATTATTCAGCGGCGAAACACTCTCAAGTGGATATCACGCGAGTTTCCGGGTGGGGCGACATTCCTGAACTTGTGCCGCTCAAAAAGCGAAGGGAGGCCGGTCCATGCAAAGGCCGGCGGAATCCACTCGCTGGCACCGCGTTTTGGATGAACTGGGTAGCCTTCCAGCTCACGCGCGCCGCTCTCGCGAGCCAGCTTCACCGCCTCTGAAAGCAGCGCGTCCGCCACCCCGCAACGGCGCCGGTCGGGGCGAACGTAGAAGCAGGTAACCGACCAGGTGCGCTCGCCCCATTCGCGTTTCAGTGCTTTGGTGCGCTCGAGGCGAGGGAAATCGGCCCGCGGGCCAACACAGCACCAGCCTACCGGCTGATCACCGTCGAACGCCAGACACCCGTACACGCTACCGGTGGTGACCAGCTTTTTGAACGCCCGTTTGTTCTTGGCGCCCTTGGATTCTTCCCACAGTTTCCCCCCGCGCGGCAGGCGCCACCACATGCACCAGCAGCCGCCACAAGCGCCCCTTTTCCCGAAGAGTCGTTCGACATGGGGCCAATCGTCTGAATTCAGACGGCGTACGGTGATCCTTTTCTCCATGTCGACCCCCACTCTCTCGCCGAAGCCGAAAGGCGCCCACGGCGCGGTCATCGACGGCGGTCTACGTCGCTCGTATTATTGCCGTCTGCCCGGTCCGGTCAAGCCGCAGACGTGACGGGGAGGAGCCGAGCAGTCCTATCCTGGACACCCAAGGCGGCGCCGCATCGCGCCGGCGCAGCCGGCTCACATGCGCGAGGACTCATGCCCAACCCGAGTAACTCATCCGAACGCCCGGGGCCGGATGATTCGGCGATCACAGCCGCATGGCTCATTGTAGGTGTCATCTATCTGACACTGTTTTGGGGGCGGGTGGTGTGTTACCTGCCGCAACCGTTCGACCGATGGGGACAACTCGCGCGTCCCACTTTGGCTGCATGGTTGCGTGACAGTCCGTGGCTTTGGCTGGTCGCCCACATCGTGATCGGGGTGGTGATACCGGGGGTTGTTCTGGCAGCATTCCACCGGAAGCTGACGGATGTGGGGCTGGGCCCGCCGAACGTTCTTGGTCGCAGAATGACGCTCGTCGGGGCGTTGCTGTCGATCCCGTTCGGGTTGTGGCTGATGAGAGTTTACCCCTCGTTGGCACTGCGATCCCTCGGCACCCATGATATATGTTCGCTGCTGGTCATGATTCCCGAGCACTTCTTGATTTGCGGAGTGTACGTCGCACTGTTTTTGCCGGGGCGAAGGTTATCAAAGACGATTCCGCAGGCGCCGATCGAAGGCAAGGCCACGCTTCGGGCTTTGTGCTGGCTCGGGCTGGCACAGCCGCCCACCTCGGAGACGGCCGACCCGGTCGTCGCCTGGTTCGGACTGACGCGAAGATCGCTATTGGCCGTCGTTGTTTCCGGCGCGCTGTTTTGTCTGGTCCACGTCGGCAAGGAAACGTTAGAGGCAGCGCTATCATTCCCCGGCGGCGTGGCCGTGGCGTATGTCACGCTCCGCTCGCGTTCCATCTGGCCTGCGATCATCGCGCATTGGGCGATGAATCTGATCCCACTGGCCTTGCTGGCGGCCTTCGGCTGGACCACAGTGCCGGTACAGCCTGGCTAGGAGGGGGCGGGAGGCAGCCCCGGCGTCGATGGGCCGACCGTCGGCGCCTGCCCTTCCGCAGGCGAGGGATGAAATCGCAAAAACGGTCAAGCAGACAAGTTGTCGGCACGCTAGACTCCCAGTCATGGAATCGAACATGCGAAAAGAGACTCAACAGACATACAAGGAACGTGTCCTGCGGGTGCTGGTCTACATCCAGACCCATCTGGATCATGCCCTGCCACTGGAGGAACTGGCCCGGCTGGCTCACTTCTCCCCTCACCATTTTCACCGTGTCTTTCGCGGCATGGTGGGCGAGCCGGTCAAAGAGCACGTGCGCCGCCTGCGGCTGGAGCGGGCGGCCCACCGGCTCAAGGTTTCTACCCAGCCGGTCACCCGGATCGCGTTCGAGGCTGGTTTTGAGGCTCATGAATCTTTCACCCGAGCGTTCGGGACCATGTTCGGCCAGTCGCCGTCTGAGTTTCGCCAGGCCCATCGGGTGCCGCCACTGCGGCCGGCGCCCTCCGGCGTCCACTTTGTGCCTGGTGGCGAACTCGAGGATTTCCAAACCCTGGAGGACACGAACATGAAGATCGACTTCGTTAAACTAAGCCAGATCAAGGTTGCGTTTGTCCGGCACGTCGGACCGTACGATCAGTGCGTCACAGCCTGGGAGAAACTGTGCGCCTGGGCCGGGCCGCGCGGATTGCTGGGGCCGAACATGACCATGTTCGGCATGTGCCATGACGATCCGGAGGTCACTCCCGCGGAGAAGATCCGCTATGACGCCTGTCTGATAATCGGCGACGGCGCAACGGCGGAAGGGGAGGTCGGCATGCAGGAAGTGGCGGCGGGCGAATACGCGGTCGTTCGCCATCGCGGTCCGTATGAGAAGCTCGGTGAGACCTACGCCCAGTTGTGCGGCCCGGCCCTGGCCTCTGCCGGACGCGAACCGGCACCGGGCCCGTCGCTCGAGTTCTATCGCAACAACCCCAAGGACACCGCCCCGGAGGACCTGATCACGGACGTCCACATGCCTGTGATTGCACAGCAATGACCCAAGGAGCCTGCCATGTCCTCAAGCGAGAAGGTGGATCTCTACAAGCTGCACAAGGATGACTACGCTACGCCGAAAAAGCCGGAGATCCTTACAATCAGCCCCGCCCAATACCTGACAGTAGTCGGGCAGGGGGAACCAGGAGGCGATACTTTTACCACCAGGATCGGTGCTCTCTACGCAGTGGCCTACACGGTCAAGATGACCAGCAAATTCGCCGGGCGGGACTACGTGGTATGTAAGCTCGAGGCCGTATGGTGGGGCAGCAGCAAACGGCCCGACTTCTTCAAGGAGGACATGTCCAAATGGAACTGGAAGCTGATGATCCGCACGCCGGAATTCATCAGGCAAAAGGACATCCGGGCCGCCCAGGACGCCCTCGAGAAGAAAGGCAAAGGCCCGGAGGTGGCCGAGGTGAAGCTGGAGATCATCGACGAGGGTCTTTGCGTCCAGATGCTTCACGTCGGCCCGTACGACCAGGAGGCCGTCACGGTCGAGGTCATGAAGCAGGCGGCCGTTGAGCAGGGGCTGAGATTCCACGGCCTGCACCATGAGATTTACCTCTCCGACCCGCGTCGCGTCGCTCCCGAGCGGCTGCGAACGATCCTGCGGGTACCCGTCAAATAGCCCTGCGGATTGACGATTTGGGAACGTGGGGGTATCGGATACCCAATCGGCAATCTCCCCCTCCTCGGTCAAACCGCTTCCGACATGCCCGCCAGTGAACACGGGCAGGCAAGCTGCCCGTGGCACCTGGACCCAGCGGGATCCATCAGTCGATCCGTGACGGAACACTATCGCTCCGTGACACGTGAACTTGTGGATACACCCATCCTTCGCCGTTGGTCGAAGGATGAGACGAACGGTCCTTGGGGAATGCGGAATGGAGCACCCGTCCCAAAGCCATCGCTGCGCGATGAATGGGGCACGCAAGCCACACTCTTCGGCTGAGCGTCACGATCTATGAACCAACCAGCCATCACATTTCCTGAGCCGTCAACGCCGCCCCCAGCGCGCCGGTATATTGTGGATAGTCCGGAACAAGCACCTGGCGGCCAAGCGCCTCAGACACCAGTTCGATGATGATCGGATTGTGGGCCACCACGCCGCCGGTCAGCACCACACGACCCTCGAGCGGATCCATCTCCAGGATTCGCTTGACGACCGAGCGGTAAGCCGCTTTGGCGATCTCCGGCAACGGCGCGTCCTGAGCGATCAGCGACAGCAGCTCGGTCTTGGCGAAGACCGTGCAGAACGAGCCCAGTTCGAGGTTGCCGGTCGCCCGGCGGGCCAAGTCGTTGAGCGCGGGCAGCGGGGTGTCGAGCTGGCCGGCGATCTCATCGAGAAACGCCCCCGTGCCGGCGGCGCACTTGCGGTTCATCTTGAAGTTGCGGCGATCACCGCCGTCCCCGAGCACGATGACTTTGTTGTCCTGCCCACCGATGTCAACGATCGTGATCGCGTGTGGAAAGCCTGCATAACACCCGCGGGCGTGGCAGGTAATCTCGGTGACGCTGGTGGCGGCAAAGTCGACGCTGCGACGTCCGTAGCCGGTGGCAACCACGCGCTCGACGTCTGCAGCGTCAAGCCCCGAGGTGGTGATGACCTCCTGGCGGCATGCCTTCGCGGCCGCGCCGAAATCCGCGCCTGTCCTTCGCAGCGACCGCGTCTGTACGCCGTCTTCGTCCAACAAGACCGCCTTCGTCGCCCACGCCCCGACATCCAAACCCAATGACCAGCGCTGTGCCATTGCCAGCTCGTCAATACCGGTCAGCGTCCGCCTTTAGCGCCGCCAACTCTCTCTCGAGTCTGTCGATCCGTTCGTTAACCGCCTTCGACCATTTCGGCAGCTTTTTCGCCGCCACGAGCTGCCGCTTGGCATCGCCGATGTCCGCCGCCGGAGTGCCGAGCATCTTGGCCTCGGGTTCAACGTCGCCAAACACCCCGGACTGACCGGCAACGGTCGCCTTGTCGCCGATCGTTAGATGACCCGCCACCCCGACCTGCCCCGCCAGGGTGACGTGGCGGCCCACGGTGACCGAGCCGGCCACCCCCACCTGGGCGACGAACATGCAGTTCTCGCCGATCTTGCTGCCGTGGCCGATGGCAATCAGGTTGCTGAACTTGGTGCCCGACTCGATCCTGGTGTCGCCGAGCGTGGCCCGGTCGATGGCGCAGAGGCTGCCAATCTCGACATCGTCGCCGATAATCACGCGCCCGACCTGCGGAATCTTCAGCCATTTGTCGTCCACCGGGGCATAGCCCAGCCCGTCCTGGCCGATGACGGACCCGGCGTGGACGGCCACGCGATCACCCAATATGCAATCCTCATAGACGACGACGTTCGGGTACAGGACCACGTCATCCCCGATCCTCACCCGCTCACCAACGTAGCACCCCGGGTAGATCGTGGCGCCGGCTCCGAACTCGACCTGTGCGGCAATTGTGGCGCCGGGTGCGATGTTCGCGTTTTCGCCGAGCCGGGCCGACGGTTCGATCGACGCCCGATCGCTGATACCCCACTGCGGATGCGTTCGATGCCCGTGGATCCTGACGATCGCCACGGTGATTCCCGCGTAGGGCTGCGGACATCGAATGACCGTCAGCTTCGGCGGCACATCGACATCCGGGGCGACGATCACGGCAGACGCCCGCGTCTGCGGCAGCAGTCTGGTATACCTGGGGTTGGAAAGAAAGCTCAACTCGCCGGGTTTAGCGTCTTCCAGCGTGTTGACAGCCCGGATGGACAGGTCCTCGCCCTCGAGCTCCGCCGGGAACCCGCGCGCGGTGAGGGTCTTGCATAGCTCGCTTAGACGTAATTCGACCACAAGATCAGTAATACCTCCGGCGGAGCAAGGTCTGGATTCCGCAAGCCGCATTCTAGGAGCGGCTCCTTGACACTGTCAAATCACCTGTTTTCACCAGGTTTACAGCGAAGACGGTAAGGCGTTTGTCGGCCGCTTTTGTTTATCGGGGGCATCCTCAGAGGGCCACGGCGGACCACGCAGGAGTCGATCACAACTCCGCCGCCTGCCGAGACGGCGGGAAAAAGACAGCCCGGCGTTGGTTCTTAACATCGCTATAGCAAGCTCCGTTTTCTGTAGCGTCACCCCTTGTGGGTGGCGCTGGGCTGATCATTACGCCACCCACGAGGCGTGACGCTACAAGACAACGAAAAACGGTGTAGAGCGATGGTGTCATCTCGCGGCGCACGGTGTAAACCCCGCGGGGCTACAGGCTCGCCGGACCACAGTTGTCTTCCACATCATCGCCATTGCTGAACGCTCCCTCTTGCGAAATGCCGCCCGGCATGCGATGATGCTTGTGGTTTCGCTGGACGGCCACTGACGACACGCGTAAACGTAGCGTCGGCACGCACGTTCGCAGAACCGGCTTGGTGCTGGAGCCCAGCCCGCAACGGGGCGTGGCGCAGTTTGGTAGCGCGCCTGCTTTGGGAGCAGGAGGTCGCTGGTTCAAATCCAGTCGCCCCGATTGGCGTTGTGACACACCTCTGACACCATCCGGCCATTCGCGGCCATGTTTACCCCCTTCCGGCCAACCCTTAGCGCAACGGAGCGCACAACACCCTTGTTGGTGGCGCTCTGCGGATCATTGCGTTAACCACCAGGGGTGACGCTACACGAAAGCCAAGGACGCTGTAGCCCTGTCGGTGATTCCATCATCAACCGGCGCTAACTTGAATGGCGGCGTCCTTCGAATGTCTTCTTCATGGCGACGCTCGGCAAGTCGAGCGATCCCGAATAGATGGTTGAGCGTATCACGTCACGTCGGCCCCGTCTCGATGTCCTGGAGGGACCAGCCCCACTCCAGGTGGGATCTCCCTCCACCCCGGGCTCTAGAGATTGTGGGGCAAAAGGCACACCACCGGATCGCGAAGCGACGCCTGAGATGGGCCAGATCGACCGAAGCCGACCGTGAGAGGGAATGTGCGCAGACTTCTCCTCCACTTTTCTTGCACCGGCGGCTTGACAACCGCTGCCTCATAGATGGCTAGTGCTTCGTCACAGGTGATCTGATCGACTGGATTCCCACTTGTTTCAGAAAACAGGGCGCCATCGCCAAGTGAAGCGCGGCCATGCTCCTCGCACTGGAGCAGGCCGTGCCCGCGCTTCTCTTGGGTATGGCACCAGCTTGGGCATGGCACTCAATCAAGTGGTTGTCCCAACCCTGAACTCAGACGTGACGAATCACTGGATAACCGCAGGTTCGCCGCTGGCCGGCTGGTCTTGCGGATCGGCGGGCTGTGGGATAAGATTCGGGCGCTCGCAGGCGTCTGCTGTCGCGCGGTCGCCGACGCCTTCGAAGCATCGCCGCTGTCCGCGGGTCTGTGCGGGGTTGTAGCCGCGGCGAGGCGGACGGGGGCGATGGGTTTCACGTGATCGGCAGCAGGCGGTCAGCCTGGTAGTCACAAGAGAAATCTGCAATGATTGACGGCTGCGGTCGTGAGATCGATCACTTGCGTTTGTCGCTGACAGACCGTTGCAATCTGGCTTGCAGGTACTGCATTCCCGAAGGCGCCGAGCCCAGTCGCCGGATGATCGCCCCGGCGTTTGCCTTCGAGATTGTTCGCTGGCTTTCGCAAGAGCACGGTATTCGTCATGTCCGTCTGACCGGTGGGGAACCTCTGCTGTATCCCGATTTGATCCCGCTGATCGAACAACTCTCCGCGCTGGACACACTCCACCAGGTCACGCTGACGACCAACGCGCAAGCATTGTCGCGACGGGCGACGGCGCTGCGTGCGGCCGGGCTGTCGCGGATCAATATATCGCTCGACACACTCAGGGCGGATCGCTTCGCCAAGTTGACCCGGGGCGGGAATATCACGCACACGCTGGCCGGGGTGGAGGCCGCCGTCCAAGCGGGCCTGACGCCCGTCAAGATCAACGTCGTCGCACAGCGAGGCCTCAACCATGATGAGTTGGCGGACATCGCCCGGTGGGGCCTGTCGCGCGGGTGCGTTGTGCGTTTTTTGGAGGTGATGCCGATCGGGCCTTTGGCCCACGTCGTCGACCGGCATCTGGTGCCCGCCTCGGAGATTCTCGAGCGCCTGGGCGAGCGATTCGAGCTTCGGCCTATCCCCGGGAGTCTGGGCCAACCCGCTACCGACTACTCCGCAGCCGCCGGGAGCCTGCGCGGCGTCGTCGGCCTGATCGCGCCGACGACTCGCCCGTTTTGCTCACGTTGCCGCAGACTTCGTGTGACCTCGCGCGGGTCTCTGGTTGCCTGTCTTCTTGACGACAAGAACTTCGATTTGAGCAGGTGCTGGGACGGTCGGGCGATTGACTTCGACCGCGCTGAGGCAATGCTGCGCTTGGCCGTTGAAGGCAAACCGGCGATTGGCCCGCGCGAGCAATCGCTCACGATGCTTACCCTAGGCGGATAGGCCGCCCGGCCAGACCGTTGTCTTCATCACTGCACCGGCGAGACCGTCGCGAGCTCGTTCAGCCTACGGCAACCTGCCTGACATCTGCCGTGCGGGTCGAATGGCTCGTCCACGACGATGACCAGGTTTCGGCCTGTTATCAGAACCGCTGCGATGACGCTCGCCGCTGCCGGTGCAAAACGGATGTTGTGTCGCACGGTGAAAGTGTCTATGAACTCGTCGCCGATAACGAGCGGTTCGACACAGGTGAGCACCAGGTCCTTCCTGCAAAGACCCACTGCCGCCGGGATGCACTCGAACTCGACCTGAGGCGGGCGAGTGTGTTCGGCGTCCCTGTCTCTTCTCGGACGCAACCCGCCGCTGTGATTATTCGCCGGATTCTGGTCCGCGGCCCAAGACTCCTGGTCCGTATCACGAGTCGATTGCGTTTCGGATCCGGACGAAGTTCCAGCGGACACGATCATCACCGATAGGATGAACACTGAAACCGTTATACCGATAAGAACCTTCTTCATGGCTGTCTCCCTATTCCGACACGGTCGCTCGCACTGGCGCGATATCGGTAATGTTCGTGGCAGGAGTGAGCAATCCCCAGGCACCTACACTGTTATCCCCGATATTCTTGTTTTTCTGCGCGCAGTTTTGGCTGCGGCGTAGCCGCGCTATGAGTTCTCGGTACTGGCCGATCATACGTGGATTTCACCGGCTGGAAGCCGGTGCCGCAGAGCTTTTTGGATTGGCTCCAGGTATGAAGCACGAAGCTGCAATGCGCAAGTGAAGTCCAAGTAGAGCAAGCTCCGTGTTCGTGTGTTGGATGTAGCGTCACCCCTTGTGGGTGACGCTTTGCGGATCATTACGTCACCCACGAGGGGTGACGCTACGCGGATCATTACGTCACCCACGAGGGGTGACGCTACGCGAAAACGAAGAACGCTGCAGGAAATGCGGGATGCTCACGCTTTCGTGGCCGTATTGAACGGCGATCGTCACATGCTCACGCAAGCGTGAGCATGGCACCCGGCACACGTGGCGAACGGAATTGGCGTCGCGCATGCTTGACGCCGTCGGTGCCGGCGGTTTCGATTGTCGCCCATGTTGGATCACCCTCAAGATGATGCACGATTCATGCGGGCGGCTCTGGACGAAGCGCGGGCCGCAGAAGAGACCGGTGACGTACCCGTCGGAGCCGTGGTGGTTCGCGACGGACGCATCATCGGGCGCGGGCGCAACCAGCGTGAGCTTCTGGCCGATCCCACCGCCCACGCAGAGATGCTGGCGTTGACCGCGGCGGCCGCTCATGTGGGCCATTGGCGGCTTGATGATTGCACCATCTACGTCACTCTCGAGCCGTGCCCGATGTGCGCAGGCGCGCTGGTGCAGGCTCGCATACGCCGTTTGGTCTTCGGCGTCGCAGATCCCAAAGCCGGCGCGTGCGAGTCGCTCTACACCATTGTGTCGGATCCCAGGCTGAACCACCGGGTTGAGATCGGCGCTCGCGTGCTGGAGGACGAATGCGGCCTGATCCTGCGGCGTTTCTTCACCAGGCGGCGTGCCGCAGGCAAGAAGTAGGCACGCGCGCGGCCGGTGGGGTTGCGGTTGGGGCGTATGGAGCGAGATAGGAGTCTCGTTCCATATACGCCCCGGACAACGCCGAGTCGTCGTGTCAAGACTAACCGCCGAGCAACGTCAAGACGTTTTGCGACTGGGCGTTGGCAACGGCAAGGATGCTGTTACCGGCCTGCACCAGAATCTGGGACCGGGTCAACTCGGAGGTCTCTGCGGCGAAGTCCGTGTCTCGGATCACCGACTCAGAGGCGGTCAAGTTCTCGGTTGTGATCTGCAGTTGACCAATGTTGGTCTGCAGGGTGTTCCGCTCGAAGGCGCCGAGCCTGCCCCGCAGCGTCGAAACTTGCGTTTGCGCCTCGTTGAGAATCTTGGACGCCTGGGAAAAGTTCTCGCTCCGCAGTGAACAGAGCTGGCCGCTTTTTAGCTGCGACAGGAATCCGACGATGCGGTTGCCGAGCTTGTTGGCGTGCATCGACTTGACACCGATGTTCTCCTGCTGATTCGTGTTGACATCCGGTCCGAGCTGGAACAGCGCTCCCCCGCCGGTGACGACGAAGTTCGTCTGACTGGCGCCGAACGACGGGTCAAGCATCACCTTCAACTTGAGGGAAACCGAGCTTACGCTGAGTTTGAGTCCGTCACCGACGCAGGAAATCCCGTTTATGGTGGCTTCGGCGTCGCGTCCGGTCGTCCGTTTCACGGTGGCGCCGTTGCGGTCGATGACCTCAAAGCCGGCGGATCCGGGAAGCGGATCGACGCTGACGTACGCCTTTGTGCCGTATTCGGTGCTGTTCATGGTGACCGCAGCCCCGCTGGCCACAGCCGACACTCCGGTGTCGGCGGTGACGCTGTTGACCGCGGTGATAATGGCCGCCTGGTCGGCGTTGGCCGGAAACGTCAGCGGGATGATCCCGGTCGGTCCCTCGAGGCTAATGGATACGGCCGAAGGCAACGGAATCTGCCCGGGCAACGAGCCATAGCCCAGTTGGGCTGTCTGCGCGGACAGCGACACGTCGATGTTGACCGCCACGGTTTTGGCGCTACCGAACTTGGCGCTGAGAACATCGACGTCAGCCAGGTCCGACGTGCTGACACCGCTGGTGACGTAATCAAGTTGGCCGTTGAGCAGCTTTTGCCCGGCGAAGGTAGACGTATTGGCGATTCGCGTGATCGACTCGATGGCTGAGTCGATCTGCAACTGGTTGGCCTCCACCTCCTCGTCGGAAAATGCGCCGGCGTTGGCCGCCTCGACGGTCAGCCCTTTGATGTCGATCAGCAGGGCGGCGACCTCGTTGAGCGCACCTTCCGTCGTGGAGATCACGTTGATCGCCCGCGAGGTGTTGTCGATCGACTGTCGAACGGCCGCTATCTCCGCCCGCAGGCGTTCCGACACGATCAAGCCCGCAGGATCGTCCGAGCCGCGGTTGATCTTAAGACCGCTGGAAAGCCGTTCAAGCGAGACCCCCAGCCGCCGCTGTGACTGTGCCAGGTGGCGCTGTGCCACAACGGCCGGTACGTTTGTGTTAATCGTTGACATGAGCAATCCTCCATGATTGGCCCGGCGAACATCCGCACGCGCGGGTTTTAAGGCAAAATGCCGCTAGAGTCTCCGCCCCACCGCAGGCCGTGTAACAGACACGGTCAGCCGGGGGGCACGTCTTAGATATCTCGGCGCTGGCGTGTCCTGCGCCGTCCGTTGTCAGCAGGATTCGGCTCCACCACATCCGATATCTCATCCGGACTGATTTTCGCCGCCTCCTTGTTTTCACGCTGAATCGCGTCGTACACTTCCTTGCGATGAACTTGAATGTGGCGAGGCGCGTCAATTCCCAACCGCACCTTGTCGCCACGAATATCAACCACGGTGATCCGTATTTCATCACCGATCATGATCGTCTCGTCGCGCTGTCGCGATAGAACTAACATCCCAGGCTCCTCCGAAATCCACGCTTTTGTGTCTTTGTCGATCAACCGTTTGGCAGGACCTGCCGGACCCACCTCCAAAAGAGGTGGACCACCCGCCGGCCCCGCCGACCAGACTCGAGAGCCTCTAACAGCAAGAACCCGTGGGACAGGCCTGCCGGCCCGTTGATCGACCGGCTGCAATGCCGGTCCCACACCTGTGAGGCTCTCTCGACCTCCGTCGTCGGAGGTTCGCTACGCCGTGCGTTCCATGGCGACGGGTTCGTCGACTCGCATCAGCGGGTGTCGGGTGCCGTAGCGCTTGTCGGACAAAACGACTTGCCTGGCCTTTCGGTTGTGCACGTTGATCACCAGAGGTCCCTGAAAGTTGCCGGTCAACATGCCTTCCACCTTGTTGGCGATGATAAACACCTGGGCGGCTGCGGCGTTGTCGATACCGAGGCTCTTGATTTCCTCGCGCTTGACCGGCGCCTGATAGTCGGCCACGAACATTCTGGGATCGCAGACCACAAACGCCAGATCGGGCCTGTCCACGGACTGGAGCCAGTAGAACACACTCTCCTCCCCCGTCTGCACCAGGGCGTAACGGTGTTGATCGGGGAACCCGAGGATTCCGTCCTCGAAGGTCATTAAACGATCTTCGTCCACTTCCAACTTGCCGAACCGCGACGTTTCTATGATCATCGCGAATCTCCCATGATCTTATTCCTACGGGCCGGTTTCAGGCCCCGGCGCGAGCATCCATACTCGCTCCAACTTCAAACAAACAGCCAAACTACGAACCGCCGCCGTGCGGGCTAGCGGATATAATCCAACAGCGACAGGTTCTGCAACTGCGCGGTGGTCAGCAGGTTCGCGCGCAAGACGGTCTGGGCCGCCTGCAGTTCCGTAATCGCCTCGGTAAAGTCGAGATCCTCCACCTGCGACAGGAGCGTTTGCGTCGCCGCGACCGCGTCCTGCATCTGATCGAGTTTCGCCTCCATCCCCTGCGACCTCGCCCCGACCACGCCATGTACGCGTATCACGTCCTCGACGATGCGCTCGAGACGTTCTCCGGCATTGCTGATCCCGTGGTCGTCGTCGCCGCGCAGAGCGTTTTCCAGCTCGATCAGCGCATCCAAGATGCCGTCCGCCCGCGCGGCGTTGACGTCGTCGCCGATCAGATCCCCGGTCTCGGGGTCAGCCGCCTTCATCAGCCCAAGGTCGTCTGCCGCAGTCGAAAGGTTCAGCCGACTCACCGTGACAACCCCGTCTCCTCCGGAGGTGTCGGCGATCAAAATGCCGGCGGCCGGCGCCAGCGATGCTTTGATCGAAGCCCCGGCTTGTGTGGCGGCTTCGTTGATTCGTTCGATGACGTCACCGACGGTCCGGGTCCCGTCCAGGCTCACGTCAACAACGGCGGCGCCGTCTTTGCCGGTGATGCGCATGTCATCCTGACCTTCAACGACGGAAACACCGCGTCCGAGATTCAACTGCGAAAGCGCGGTGTCGGAATCGAGCGTCCTAAGCCCCAGATCGCCGGCGGTCGTGCCCTCGCTTTCCCCGATGGTCAGGCGCATTCCGGAAACCTGGTTAAACATGTCGATCGCGGTGCCGGCGTCATTGATTCGCGCCAATACGTACACGCCCGCGTTGTTGACGGCGTTGATGATGTCCTGAACGGTCTGGGCGTTGCTCAGGTCGACGACGACCTGCCGGTCGCCGTTGGTGATCAGCAACCCGCCTGCCAGGTCAATGCCGCCGTCGCCCGCGCCCAGAGCTTCGACCGGCGTAAGACGCGCGACCTTCGGGCTTAAGTCCGCGCCGGTGATCGCCGCCGTGGCAGGCTCTGAAGTCTTGATGCCAAGATCGGCCGCGGTGACGCCGGTGCCGCCGACATCGCTGATGGTCAACGGATCGCTTCCAGGCGTGATGACAAGACCGCCGTCTCCCAGCGAGGCCGTCACACCAAAACCGGCGTCTTGTGCGGCGCGGTTGATCAGCTCCGTCACGTCGCCGATGGTGTCGGCCGGCGTCAGGTCGACGGTGAAGCTCCCCGCCCCCCCCTGCGCTGTAAACACCAGTTCCCCAATCCGAACGCCTCGTCCGGCGGCCCCGCGCAGGTCCTCCAGCCGGGTGTCGGCCGTCAGCGCCGGTGACAGATCGGTCTGACCCGAAACCGAACCGGACAACGCGCCAAACAACTGATTGCCGGGGATGTTGATCGCTTCGACCGTGCCCTCCGCGATGCGGACATTCAGATCGCCGATGTCGCCCAGATACGCGATTCCTCCAAACGCATCGACGAACGGCGCCGATTTCGTCAAACGCCCGGCGAAAATGTACCGCCCATTGAACGTCCGGTTTCCGACGTTTACCAACTGCTGGCGAATCGCGGCCACCAGCTCGGCTTCAGCCACGCGCTCGTCCGCGCTGACCAGGTTACTCAGATTCTGGGTGGCGATCGTTTGCGCTTCGATGAGCAGGGTGTTGACCTCGTTGATCGCGTTGTCGGCCTCGCGCAGGATCGCACTGCCGGTTTGAATGTTCTTTGAAAACTGGACGTGGCGGGCCATCAGATTGTTGAGCCCGAACGCTTGTGACGCAGCCGTGGGGTCTTCGCTCGGCGTGACGAAACTGCGTCCGGTGCTGATCCGAACCTGGCTTTGAAACACATCGCGCTGATTGGCCCGCAACGAATCGACGTTCAGACTCGACCGGAAGGTAACACGCGCTATGTTCACCGGGCTAACAGCCATGCTTGATGCTTTCGGAACTCGTCGTACTTCTGTGTTGAACAACCGCACCTCGTGTGGCATCGGTTTTCAACCGGTGCTGGACACAGGTTCAAAACCTGTGGCACACGTTTCAGTCCGGAGACTCGTCCTACACTTCTCGCATAACATCTAAATCACCAGATTGATCAGCTCTCGGAGCAGATCATCCACCACGCTGACGTATCGCGACGCGCCCTGAAATGCACGCTCGAACTTGAGCAACTCGATCGCCTCCTCATCGAGGCTGACCCCGCTGATGCTTTCCCTTTGCGCGGTCAGGGCGGAGAGAACCGAAGATGCGGCATCCGTCCCGGCATTGGCGGCCGCAGCCGCCACCGCGACATCCGTCGCGATCGCACTGAAGGCATCCACAATCGAACGCTCGTCCAGCCGGTCGCTGATCTGCGTCTGCAGGGCGGCGAGCCGTCCGGCGTTTGTCCCGTCTCCTACTGTGAAACCGGCGGCGGCAGCCACCAGGTTGGGATTGGCCGCCGGCGTTGCACTCACCGCGATGTCAGTCGCGTCTTTGCCTTGGAAAAACGTGTTGATCCCCAGCGCGGCGAGCACGTTCGACGTGTCGGCACGCGGGATCTGCCCGTCGTGGCCGAACGTGAACGTGCACCCGTCTGCCGCGTCGATTTGAAGACGATTGTCGGCCGTGATCGAAGCCGTGACACCGGAGACGTTCGTGTTAATGTCCGCCACGAGCGATTCCAGCGTGGCGTCGCTTTCTTGTCCCTCGATGTTCACGTCAATGCGATGGGCAACGACGGTGTTTGTGGCGTCGTCGGCCACCGCGATGAAGAAGCTCCCGTTCTGCGGTGTGGCGCCAAGCCCGGCTTTGGCGCTGTCGAGCGGTACGTCCGTCGCGAGCAAAACGCCGTCGCCCACGATGGACTCGAACCCGACCAATCCCTGCCCATCAGCGTGAATCCGGTTGACCTCGATAATCAGTGCGGACGCCAGTTCGTCAACGGCGGCAATGCGGCCAAAGGCGTGCTCATCACGGCTGCGGATCACCCCGGCCAACTTCCCGCCGTGGATCGCCGGCGTGGCGCCGCTGTCAGCGAAAACGACGCCGGTTCGAGTGACCCCGTTCGCCGTCGATTGTGTCGTCGTCAAGCCTCGGTAGATGCTCGACTGAATCAGCGCCTCGCTGCCGATGTAAACGTTGATCGCGCCGTCCGGCTCTTCGCGAACCGTCACGTCAACGATCTCGCTCAGGCTGCGAAGCAAACCGTCGCGCTGATCGCGCAGGCCGGTCGCCTTGCCCTTCTTGCCCGCTTCGGATCGGGCTATCCGGACGTTCAGTTCGGTGATCTCACCGGCGATGTCATCGGCCTCGGCGACCAGGCTGGGAATCTGCGAGTCAAGATCGCCGCCAAGGATCGCCATCGAAGCGCGAAGAGACGACAGCGAACCGGCAAGCGCTTGACCCCGGGAAATCACCAGATCGCGCGCGGCGACATCCTCGGGCGAATTCTGCAAGTCGTCGAAGCTGTTGAAGAACTCTCGCAACCGCGTGGCTACTCCCGACCCGCTGACATCATCGAAGAACGCCTCGGCCTGAGCGAGTGTCATCTGTTCGGCACTGGTCAACTCGACGTCGCCGACCGCAATGCGCAAGCGGTTCTCCAGGGCTTCGTCGATGTTGCGACGAATGCCGCCAAGCGCGACACCGGCGCCCGGTTGTAGACCGCCGCCGGCCGGCACGCCTTGAAGCGGATCGAGCTGCGGCGTCAAACGCGTATAGTCCGGGCTGCCCGCGCTGCTAATATTGCCGCCCACCACCTGCAGGGCGCTTTGATAGCTCAGCAGTGCGTTGCGGCCTATGTGTAAGGCTGAGTTCATCAATCCCATGGCGTTTACCCGACGGCTTCGATAATCTGCCGGTCGGCGCCGGCTACCAGCGCCCCATCGGCCCCGTAGCCGACAGGTCGGCGAACCGACGCTCCGATGCTCTCGAATATGCCACGCAGGTGCCCGAGCACGTCACGCGCGATGAGCCCGGCTACACGGTTTTCCCTGGCCAGTTGCGCCATCGTGCTCTTCAGATCCCCCGCGGCTTCGGTGATCCGCTCTCGGTAGGGCTCGTCCACGCGCTTCGCGAGTTGCGAGGCGCTGATCACCCGCGCCGACCTCGCCGACAAACCAAGATCGTTTCCTATGAGTTCCATCAACTGACTTCTTAGCCCCTCACGTTCCTGGATCCGCACCACCAGGCTTCGCTCGATATCCGCGCACTGTTGGATGCGGACTATCTCGCCTCGTCGCATGGCGTCCGTCTTGCCACGGACGGCCTGAAGTAGCTCCTGATGCAGACCGTGCAGGTCGCCCAACAGCTTCACCAGGTCACGCAGCCGGTTGGTCAGACTCTTGCTCATTACACGGACTCCTTTAGACTGGATTCACTGTTGATCAGCCGGCATTGCTGCTTCGCCAGGTGATCAAACAACACCCGGCCCAACCCCGACTCGAGCGAACCGCCCGCGCGCTCAGCCAGAATCCCGTCGAGCTGCGCTCCGAAGACCTCCTCACCGCGCCCCCCGTGCCCGTATTCCCCCTTCAAACTGCTGCCTCGCAACTGAGCCAGCAGTGTGCCGAGGAACACGCGGCCAACGACCTGATCCGTCGCCTCTTTCAGTTCCCGCAGCTTGGGATCAAGAGGTCCGGCGGCGATTCTCTGAGTGTCAACGTCTGTCACTTCCATGATCACTGCTCGTAGATGATCCTCGCGTGCAACGCTCCGGAACGTCTCATAGTCTGAAATATGGCCACCCGATCGTCGAACGGCACCTTCAGCCGATTCAGCGCCTCCAGCAGATCGCCCATGCCGGCGTCACGTTTCTCCAGCTTGTCTACGGGGACAAACACTTGCTCCTCGAAAACGGGCGTAGGCGGCGGCTCGCCCGGCGGGGGATTGACAACGTTGACCGTCAGCCCGGCCTGTGAGACGACCGTGGGTGAAATCCGGACGTCGCCGGTGACGACGATCGTCTGGGCCGTTTTGTTGATGATTACCCGCGCCTCGTTGGATTCCATGAATATCCGCGTCTGCTGAACGTCGCGCACGAATGAAACCGGGTCCTCGTACTGATGCACGGGCAGAAGCACCACGATGCTCTTGGGATCCACGGCCAAGGCGACGCGCTCCACCTGGGCCAGTTGCTTCAAGCCGGCATCGACCGCCTGGGCCACCGCCGCCGCCATCGACCAACCGGCATGGGCGTCGTCCAGAACGAGGGTGACGTAGCGCTGATCGGGCTGGACCCAGGAGCTGGCAATGCCGATCCGCTGTAGCTCGCGTCCGGTGGCCACGAAGTTGTTGACCACGTCCTGCTCCATCCTTGCCCCGCCGCGAATGATGCCCGCGTTGGGTTTACTCGGGTCTGGAAGTTCGATCGGTCCGCTGGCCTTGGCGAAGATGACCTGCACCTGCGGGTCGTCGTAGATCATTGGCGTGACGAACAACATGCCTCCTTCGAGGCTTTTGGCTGCCAGTGCGCTGACGCGCACGTCGAGCAACTCACCCTCGCGCGCGCCGTGCTCGGGAATCGTCACTTGGACCTCGACGATGGCGACGTTTTTGGCCTCACTTAGATCGTCCAGTGATTCCACCGGACTGCCCATCGCCGATAGTGCCTGGGCCAACGCCCGTTGTGTCTGGGCGAATTTGTCACCGTCGCCGGACTTGTTCAGCCCGAAGACCAGCCCCATGCCGATGATCGTGTTGGTGCCCTGACCTTGCACGCGAGTGACATCCCCCACGCGGGCGAATCCACCCTGCGCCAGCGCAGTGTTCGCCGGACCCAGCGTAACAACCGCCGTCGCAATCCAGGTTGTCATTCGCCCGATGCGCATGCTCGATTACCTCGGTCAGAACGGCCTTAACGCGTCGATGAGCCTGGGAATCCACCCCCGCGCCGATCCGTCGCGCACCGCGCCTGCGTTGTGAACTTTGATGTCCAGGTCCGCTATGTCGGTGCTGATGACGCTGTTGTCGGCTGTGATCTTGTTCTTGCTGCACGTGCCTGTGAGTGTCATCACACTGATCTCATTCTCGTACTGGATTCTCGCCCGAGCCCAGATGACCAGATTGCCGTTCGGTTTGATGTCAATGATCTCGCCGGTCAGGCGCGTGGTAAGCCGGTCCTCACGCGATTTGTCCGCCTCGTTCTTTTGTTCCTGACTGAGCTTAAAATCGACGTTGGGCTTGCCGCGCGTGAAGCTGGTCGCGCCCAGCCCGCCTTTGAACGGTTTGAAGAACGCTTCGAGCTGGCTTTTGATGCTGTACTCGCGTTTGGACTCGAGATCGCCTTCTGACTCGAACGACCGCTGCTGCCTGACTATGATCGTAATGTGGTCGTGAACCTGGAACGTCTTCGGTGGCGCCGGTTTAACCGCGATCAGCGAGTACTTCTCCAACAACGGATTGCCGCGCGGCTGCGGCGCCTCCCTGGAAACCGACTTCGGCGATTGCCGGGTCGCGCGCTCAGCAGAACGGCGAGAGAGGGATGAAGTTTGCCCCAGCGCGCCACCCGTGATCCCAAGCGTCAGTGCCAGGCCGATCAAAGACGATCGCAAGACTGGCGTCATGGGCCACCCTTGGCGCTCTTTATTCCTCATTCCGCCTTCATCCTTCATCCTTCATCCTTTCGCCTTCATCCCCCGCCGCTCACACTCATATTGGACGCGAGGGAGTGGCGGCCCGGTCGCCCCACCATCGTCTCGCCGGGGCCGGTGATCACCGCCTCGAACTCACGGCGCAGGCCGTCCAGGGACCGGACCGTGATCACGTCCCCCATCGCTCCTGCGCCTACGGCTTTGCCTGCTGTCTCCACCCGCACGCCGCCGACCGACGCCACCAGCCGCACCAACTGGTTTCGCGTTACCAACGGAACCTCCTCCAGATCGCGACCACGGATCACACCGCCGACCGGGACAAAGCGTTTCGCCCGCCGGCCTATCACCAGCGACGGGTCGGAGACGCTCAACCGATCCAGTGACGTGAACTTCATCTCCATCTGTTGCACGTCCGTCTCGCGGATGGTCATAGACCTGTTCACCGGCCTACGGGCGACCACCACTGGCGCGAAGTACGAAACGTTGCAGACCACACGGGTGGTCTGGCGTACATTGCCGTCGGACTTGATGTCCACCTCCAGGTGGACGACGCCGATTTCCGCCCGGTTCTTGCGGCGCAGAGCGAACTCGTAGGGTGGTGACGTAAGGTCGAGAGCGGCGGCGGTCCCCTGCCCGAATTCGACCTCAACCCGCCCACCGTATCGAGACAGTTCCGCGCCCAGCCAATCAATGATGTGTTGCCGCAGCGTATGAGCCGCGGGATCGGTCTGTTCGTGTGGCACAGCCGACTCGGCTGTGGTGACTGGCGGCGACGTTGCACTGCCCAGGGTGGGGTGAACCGGGCCCGATGACTGAGTGGCACCGGCGACTCGCCGGTGAAACGTCGTGGGCGATTCGGGCAAACTCGGCCGAGACACCGTGCATCGTGTCGAGCCGCGAAGCGTAGTGCAGGCCATGTTGATCCCCGCAGCCTCCAGCGCGCTGCGGATCATCTCCAAATGGACGATCCGCCGGCCTCCAGGCTGCGGTGAGGACGTAACCGCCAGCTTTGCCAGCTTGCGCTCGGTTTCCGGCTCGAATCCGCGAAGCTCACACAGGTCGCAAAGCGTGACCGTGTCACCAACGACCACGGCGCTGGGCCAGAGTTGAACGCTGCCGGCTCGCGATGCGGACACAAGGCCCAGGCATGCCAAACCGGCGATGCTCGCGGCGATCAGACGAGGGCGACTGAGATGTGTTCGGCGCCCGGAGCATAATGTGTGAGACTGGTCGGTGTGGCACCGGCCCATGTGGCACCGGCCCATGTGGCACCGGCGACCCGCCGGTGTATGGCAGGAGTAGAAAACACATGCTATAAAAGAACGTGGGTTAGAAACCCGTGCCACACATGTTCGTGCCACGCTCGTTTTCTTCAAACGCTCCGAATTGTCGCAATCCTTGCGCATCTTCTGTGCGTCCTGCCTCGGGGTTCGGCGTTGATCTCCCGTCAAATGCTCTCGTGTATCCTCGCCGCCGGTGTCAACGTTTTGTCACCACTACCTCCTGAGATTGGAGACTACTCTCAGCGTCTCGTCTGCCGCCTGGATCGACTGGCTGTTAAGCTCGAACGCCCGCTGGGTCCGGATCAGATCGATCAGTTCGCGCACCGGATCGACATTGCTCATTTCACGCTGGCCCTGGTTGATCGAACCCATGCCATCGGACTGCGGGTCTCCGGTGACGCCTTCGCCCGAGGCGGGTGAGGCGATGTACAGGTTTAGCCCGATCTGCTTGAGCCCCTCAGGATTAACGAAGCGTGCCAACTCGATTTGCCCCACCGCCGTCAAGGTGTTGCTGCCCTCCTGCCGGACCTGGACCTCGCCGTCGCGCGTCACCGTGATACTCACGAAGTCGTCTGGAAGCGTGATCGACGGCTCAAGCACCGCGCCGTCGCTGTTGCCCAGCACGATGTTGCCGTCGGAATTGAGGGCGAAGTTGCCGGCCCGTGTGTAGCCCGTCACCGCTGCGCCGTCCTGAATGGTCGTCACCTGGAAGAAGCCTTCGCCGTCGATCATCCAGTCGAGCGGTCTGTCCGTCTGGTCGACCGATCCTGGGGAAAAATTCAACTGCGTGCCCGATACCTTTACACCGGTCCCCACCATGATCCCGTGCGGAATCGGTTCATCATCGGCGTTGGCGATGCCAGGCTCGCGCTTGGTTTGATAAAGCAGGTCCTCAAAGTTGACGCGAGACCGCTTGAACCCCTCCGTATTGATGTTGGCCAGATTATTGGCGACGACGTTTAGTTTCTCGTCGAGCGCTCTCATCCCCGATGCCGCGGATTGTAATGCGGTAACCGCCATCGATACGTCTTCCTACTATGCGACTCGCCCAACCGTGTTCACCGCCAGGCCGGTCACCTGATCATGGACTGACAACGATCTGGCGTTGATCTCGTACGCTCGCTGGACTTCGATCATGGTGGCCAGCCCCGCAATCGGGTCCATCGTCGATTGCTCCAGGGTTTGCGGCACGATCTGCCCTGTGGCACCGGCGACCCGCCGGTGGAGTGCGTCGTCGGCCTCGAACAGGTTCCGCCCTGCCTTGCGAAGCCTTTGCAGATCATCAAAGGCGGTCAGCCCTATGCGGCCCACGATCTCGGCGCCCTGCCGAACGACTCCGCCGGCTGTGATCTGAACCGCTTCGCCGCTGTCCGCCAGCCGCACGATGGGAACGCCCCCCTCACCAAGCACCCGCAGCCGCCCGCCGTCCACAGCCAACACCAGCTCACCGGCGCTGTTAAACGTCATACGCCCGTCGCGTGTGTAGCGGACCTGATCTCCATCCTGCACGGCGAAGAAACCCTCACCGTCAATCGCGACATCAAACGGTCTGCCGGTGTTCTCCAGGTTTCCCTGCGTGAAGCTGTGATGCGTCGGCCGAACGTTGACCCCGCCGGACATGTCGTCAAACACCGGATGGACGAACCCAAGACCACTCGCACGCGAGCGGCTTTCGATCGGACGCTGTGCGAACACGGCCAGGTCATGCTTGAATCCGGTCGTCTCTGCGTTGGCCAGGTTGTTCGCGACGATGTTCATACGATATTCGTTCGCTTGCATGCCCGCGGCGGAGAGGAACAGACCATAGCTCATCAGAGTTGCACCTGTTACAGTTTTCAGTTGCCAGTTGTCAGTTACCAGTTGTCAGTTGTCAGAGGGTCGCGGGGAGATGTCCCTGCCCGCCGAGAACTAACAACTGATGACTGACGACTGACCGCCTCGCACTTGCTTGCCTCCTCCTCCAGGCCGCGGGCGGCCAGATGCGTCGCGACAGCTTGCAGCGCCCGCCGACGGACCGCCCTGCCGATTCGGGTCCAGTCCATCGGCACGGCATCAAAATCTCGAGTCGAGGCGGTAAGGTCGTCCCTGACCTTGATCATGTTCCGAGCACTCCGTTCTCGGCGGGCCGCATTAGACACCGGGCGGATGCCGCCTGGTCGACCGCCGATGCAAACGTCTGCGATCGTCGTTCGCCGACCGCTTCGCGCCGCAAACCGCCTTGGACAACGCCCGTGCCAAGCCAGCAGGAATGAAATGAGATTCGGGTCCACGATGGCATGGCCTCTGCCATAACACGTTGCCATATAATACTTTACGTGGATACTGGGCGGGCTTTTGGAACTTGCTGCGCCGCCTCGGATGCGTCGTCGGCGTGCGCAAGAATTGCCCACACGGCGGCAACTTAGGCCGGTGAGTGAGTCCTTAATATCGACCTCACGATGGCAAAGGCCGGGGATCAACCGCCTCGCCGTGCCCGTTCGCTACTCGACATTTTGCGTTTGTTTCTCGCGTTTCTTGTCGTCGGACGTGTGCCTTCGCTCACTGCACTCGCAGCAAACCCACGGCTTGTGTCTTTCGCCAATGGAAATGAAAAACCACATGATCAGGAACAGACCTGCGGTGAGGATGGCCAGCAGCAGCGCGGCTTCCGGACTGAATCGTTGGCTGACGTGACGGGTCTGACGCCCACATGTCGAGCAGTATCGCCGCGTTTCGATAACACCCATGACTTCGCAACGGCGTTCGGGGTCCAATGGAGCAAGCTCCGTTTTCGTGTAGCGGATGTAACGCCGCCCCTTGTGGGTGACGCTGGGCGGATCATTGCGTCACCCACAAGGGGTGACGCTACACGAAAACGAAGAACGCTGTAGCCAGGCGCGACCTGGCGGCGTACTCGAAAGGCATCCGCTCACGATCGACCGCGCGTGCTCGGTGGCCGCCGTCGATTCGGTGAAACCCAACCGGATCCTGGAGTCTAAATCGACCGTCCTCTGCGCGTTCTAAAACCCGTCATTGTCCCCGCGCCCGGTTTGGTGTACCCCGATCGACCTGGAGGTCGTCCACAGATGCGTCAAGTCCATCAGTGACACTTGAACACCCTCACGGCAACAAGTCCGAGCACTCCAACCACGGTCAGTGACCCACCGTGCCGAAACGCCGTTCAAAGCCTAGCGAACGCAGTCAAGGCCCACCACTTCGACCCACCAACGGCGTCGTGTTGTACTTATGGGTCTGTGCTGCCGACATACCACTAGCGATATGATTGCCCGCCACGAGCGGCGTCTGATCCAAAGGCTGCGCGGTGGGTGGGCACGAGTTACCCCTATCACACCGGCGAGTCGCCGGTGCCACACAGTGGGCCTTTCGGGCTGCGACACCGGTGTGGGCCGTTCGGGCTGCGACGTGTGGGCCGTTCGGACTGCGACGGTGAAGGGAATCACGTTGACGCGGGTGTACGGCAAGCTGTGCAGGATGATCGCCCCAGCCGTCGCGAGGAGGCCTGCGACGGCCGTCCTGATGTTGGCAGGCGTGCTGGCGGCCTCGTGCGTCCTGGCTTACCACAGCGAGCAGCAAGAGCTGCGACGGATTGTCACGGAGGTGGTCGGTGCGGGCGAACCGGATCATCAGACCGTTCAAACGCTAACGCGCTGGGTCTCTCAAATCCGCGGCTCCAAGGCCAATCCGTCGTACTTCGTACTTCCTTTGTGGCGGGCCACGCCGCTTCAGATCCTGCGAACCGGCGGCGACTGTGCCGACAGATCCCTGCTGCTCTGCGCGCTGCTCGAACAGGCGGGCTACAGGGCCACGCGCGTGTTGTTGTTCGACCCGCAGACAAGCGAGCCGGTCCATACGGTTGTCGAGGTCACACTTGCTCCGGGCCGTTATATGGTGGTTGACCCCAGCTTTGATCTGTATTTTCCAAAGGATGCACAGGGAGCCTATTTCGGGCTTCTCGACCTGAGGCGGGATCCGTCGATACTGAAGAAACGTCTGGCCTACCTCCAGGCGCGAGCCCCTTGGCCGGCAAGGATTATCTTCTACCCGAAACCGACGGCTACCTATGAATTGGCGTCATCAGTCAACTGGGACCGAGATCGTCTTACCCTGTTGATCTATGCCGTGCTTTATCCGCGGCTGGGCGAGGACATCTATCGGCTTCGTCGCCCCGGCATTCTCGAACGACCGCAACTGTCGTGTGCCGCTCTTGTCGGCGGGATCGGCCTGTTGGCGGCTATGTGTATTCGTGCGGCCCGCGCCCCGGCGCTTCGCCGCTTTGTACGAACAGGGTCGAAGGCCCGGTGTGATGTAGGTTCAGCGGGACGGCCAAGTGCCCATCCCGAAAGCGTGGAGCAGGTTTTCTAACCTGTCATTTGCTGCCCGGCTGGAAAGCCACATTAGACCGGCTGAGCCGGCCTCACAGTGGTTTTGAGATAGGCTAGTGTAGCGATTCATAAATGGTGCATCAGAGTCCGATACCGTTCTTCGTGCTTACCAGCAACATAGGGCGTTGCGCTCCCTCACGGTCGCGGCTCGGATAAGATGCGAACTGTGTGAATCACTGCACTAGACTCCCGATCAGATACCGTGAGATGCGTTTCCCTGAAGCGCTTACGGAAGACCCTTGACATGTGGGCTCTGAAGACCATCTCATACGCGGCGCTGTACTTCTTCCTCTGCGTCGCATCGCTTTTCAATCCCATCATCGGGGTTGTGAACTACATGTTGGTCTATCAGATCGACCCGAAAGGCACCTGGTGGGGAAGGCCCCTGCATTATTCCGGAATCCGCTTTTCCTTTGTCGCAGCCGTCTTCTTGATATGCGGCATGATATTGTCCGGCAAGAAGGTCCCCAAACTGCGACCGTATCTGGATCCCTGGGAGCTCGGCGTAGTCTCCCTGGTTATCATGGCATTCTTCAGCGTCCTGATCGGCGTGGAGTACACCTACGAAACGGCCGGACGGCTTGACAAATTCTGGAAGATGATGCTGTTCGTGTTCATCTTCGGGCGACTTGTAACGACGCGCAAAAACCTCCATATTGTCATTTGGACGATTGTCATAGGCACCCTGTATCTGGGGCGCGAGGCTTATATTGCTCCGCCGGACAGCTTTGCCATGGGGCGACTCAACACGATCGGCGGTTCCGACTTCCGCTATTCGTCCGGCGTCGCGGCTCACCTGGCTGCGGTCCTCCCGTTGGTGGGGGCGGCCTTTCTAATCGCGAAACACTGGTACACCAAGCTGCTTGCCCTGGGGACCGGGGCGTTGGCCTTTAACGCCATGGTGTTGTGCCGCACCCGGTCCGCGGTTATCGGGCTGGCTGCCGGAGGCATCGTTGCCGCGCTGCTCGCACCACGAAGACGCAGAACACGTATTTACTTGATGGTGCTTCTGTGCGTGCCGGTTGCGCTGCGTCTGACTGACACCGGTTTCTGGGAGCGCATCCGCACGATCATCGATCCTAAGACCCGTGCGACCGACACCGCCGTGGTCATCCGTATCGACGTCTGGAAGGCCGGGCTCAAGATGATCAATGACCATCCCTTCGGGGTTGGAGCGGGGAATTTCGAGCGAATGAGCAGGTACTATTACCATGAACGGCGCGCCGCCCACAATACGATCATCAATTGCGTGGCGGAACTGGGCATTCACGCCGGTGTTCTATTCATAGTCATGTTGATCGGCTGCTTCCGGAACCTGCACCGATCCGTCCGGCTGGCGGACCAGACCGCCAACCCAATGGAGACACGCTATCTGGCGTACGGCATTCTTGTTGCGATGGTGACGTATCTCGTCGCCGGTAGTTTTACCGAGCGTTTCTATGCGGAATCGTTCTGGTGGGTTCTAGCTCTGCCGCTGTGCCTCAGACGCGTTGCAGTCCGTGAGGCAGCCACGCTGGAAGAAGAACAACTGGTGCTCGAACACTGTCCTGCGATCAGCGGCGAGAAACGACATGCGCCGGTGCCGACCGTTACGCCGCCGCTCACAGCCGCGACAGGGGGGATCTAGCGTATCATGTGGCTCTTAGCAACCTTCCGGAGTCCTCAGAAATCCACGGCAACACCGATCGCGTTCCATGTTGTAGTCAGTCATAGTCCTGAATCGGCTGTGTTTCTGTGTCGGGTTTCCGGCGCAGTCGGGATGCCGCTGCACGACGAAGATCGTCTTTGGCGTGTCGGCGGTAGGCAGGGCTGTCAGTGAATCTTATGCGAAACGGCCAACAGAGAAGAACGGTAGTCCACGTGGTCAATTCGCTTGAGGGCGGCGGCACTGAGCGGACGCTTGTGTCTCTGCTCAGCGCGTTCGATCATCACGACACTGCTGGCAATTCGATTCGACCGGCTGAAAGCCGGTCCCACCTGCGGCACGCGGTCTGCACGCTCCGCCGCGCCGGTGCGCTGAGCGATCGACTTCCAGATTGCGTCCCGTGCCACCCCATGAACATCGTGGGCCGTTCGCGCGCCGGAGGCTTTCGCTTGGCCCGGGCGATCGCGCCGCGCCGCCCGGCGATCATACACGCGAGAAACTTCGGCTGCTGGGCGGAATCATTGGCAGCCGGGCTGATGCTTCGACGCTGCTCGGTGCTTCTTGGATTCCACGGGCTGGAGCGCGACGGCGTATTCAACACGAAGCAGCGCCGGCTGGCCCGGTGGGCCTTTAGACTTGGGGCGCGCTTCACATCAGTCTCATACGCGGGGCGCGACAAGCTTACCCGAGAAGCCGGGATCCCCCCCCGCCGAATCGATGTGCTGACCAACGGTGTAGACCTTGACCGCTTCGCACGCGACGACGGAAGCCGACGCGACATAGTCAGACAGTGCTTTGGCTACTCGCCGCAAGACATCGTTCTGGGAAGTGTAGCGTCGCTGACACCCGTGAAGGACCATCAGGCCCTCATTCGTGCGGTCCGGCATCTTCGAGGAACCAATCCCCAGGTAAAGTTGCTGCTGGTGGGTGACGGTCCGCAGCGCGCCGAGCTCGAGCAGTCCGTTCGTATTAGCAGGTTGGCTGGATCGATCACGTTCACCGGGTGGCGTGACGATGTTCCAGACCTGCTTTCCGCCATGGACATCTACGTCTGCAGCAGTCGCTCGGAGGGCATGAGCAACAGCGTTCTCGAATCGATGGCTTCGGGGCTAGCCGTCGTCGCGACCAGCGTCGGCGACAACGAGGCCATTATCGCCGACGGGCGCGAGGGGCGGCTGGTTTCTCCCAATGATGTGGCGGCGCTGGCACGGGTGCTGCAAGAGCTCGTCTATTCGCCCGAGGCGCGACACGCCTACGGTTGCGCCGCCCGGCTTCGCGCACGACACTTCTCGTTTGACGCCGCCCGGCGGCGTTATGAGTTGTACTACAAGTCGTTGCGAAGTGGTCAGTCGTCAGTTATCAGTTGTTAGTTATCGGCGGGCAGGGACATCTCCCAGCGAGCCTCTGATAACTGATAACTGAAAACTGAAAACTGAAAACTGGCAACTGAACATTACTGAGATCGTCTCCAAGGCGGGCAGCCGGAACAATCATGGCATGGCGATGCCGCCGTCGCAGAAAGGACGGGCGTGCCGGTGCGAGCATGGTCCGGTAAAAGGGCGCGCTTCGCACGCGGCGTGACAAACTGGCGTTGACGGTGTGTTGAGGCGGTTTTGCGCTTAAGGGGCTGATCGCCGCGTCCGAAAACAGGGTATCGACGCGTCAGTGCCGGTAAACGGCAGAGGATTCTTTCGGACCCGGCCCGGCCGGGGTTGCCCGGGGGACCGGGATCCCGAAACGTCCTCAACAGAAGAGAATCGGCGGCTGCACCAGGATCGCAGTAGGATTGCGTAAACCACTTCCCGACCGGGACAACGGTGAAACGAACCTCTTCTCATCAATCCCGTGACGCTCGCGCTGAGGCATCCAGGTCGGTTGTCGGATCGGACAGCCCGGCCAACGATGAGCGCCCATTCCACGAACTGCGCGTAACCCTGCACGAGCTTCTAGGCGTGCTCTCGATGCGGCGGTGGTTCTTTTTTGTGCCCTTCTGCATCACGGCCAGCGCGATCTTCGTCGGCAGTATGCGTCTACACCGCGAGTATACCGCCAGCACTCGCTTCGAGCGGCGCGACGACCCGGTCTTCATGAACATTCCAACGTCCGAGGGTACGGGCTCGTTCACCTACTTCAGGCAGACCCTCGAGCGCGACATCACGGCCCCGGATTACATGGCGGAGGTGGTCGAGAGACTCAACCTGACCGAGGATCTGCCTCGCGATCCCGATGGGTCCCTCACGCCGGAAGGCGAGAAGCAACGCGACGCCATCGGTCGCGGACTGGCCCCGTATGTCAAGGCCTACAGCAGGGAGCGGACGGCGCACCTCGACCTGATCGACGTCATCTACACGGGTCCGGATCCGGATATCGGTAAGCGCCTGGTCGACGAAGTGAAGAACACCTACATCTGCCGCACCCAGGCGCGCATTCGCGAGTTCCTGGAAAGACTGCGAGACTGGTACGGCGATCAGATCGACGAAGGGATGAAACGCGTCACCGCCGCCGAACGGCGGTTGGCACAGTTGCGCCTGGATCACCCCTACTCCTACATCACCGACCCCATCTCCATAGCGCAGAACATGGAGGATTTGAAACGAGAGCGGCGCGAACTGACGCTACGTCGCAACGCACTGCAAATTGATCTCACAGCACAGCAGCAACTGCTGGCGTCGACACGACCGCCTCCTGCTAGGGTTGCTGCGCTACCGCGCATAGATGAGCCCCTGCTGGAAGACATCCCGCACACGGAGGAGGCGCAAAGGCTCCTCAACCGTGTACATGAGATTGAAGACAGAATCGAGAGCCTGCGTATTACCCGCGGCATGACCGACGAGCATCCGGAGATCAAGGAGCTGCGATCGGAACACGACCGTGCCGTGAAGCGACTTCACGCTCAACTGGCGGCTGATCAGAAAGCGTTCGCCGGGAAAACACAGGAGGGTACCGGCCGCAACGACGCACCGCGTGCGGATGAATGGTGGCCGGAGCGGGCAAGAATCATGGTGGCCATCGACGCGCTGGAAAAACAGATCGCGGAGGTCGACACCAGACTCCAGATTAACCAGGAACGCCAGAACGAATACGCAGATGCAAAAAAAGGCTTGTTTGACAACCAGGAAGTATTTGCCGCAGCCCAGAGCGAACTGAGTATGGCTGCAGCCGAGGTCAGCAGACATCGAGGCGTGCTCAACCGGATCCTACCTGTGTTGAAAGCCAACGACATGGGTCGCGCCGTGGGGTTCAGCGAGGAGCGGCCGGCACAGGGCAACAACGTGGCGGTCTCCCCCAAGTCCAAGACGATCATCCTGGCGGCGTTGTTCGCGGGCCTGTGCGCGGGGGCGGCCTTTACCATTCTCGCGGAACTGGTGGACCACGTGTACCGCAGTTCCAGCCACGTGGCCAGAAGCCTGGGAGTTACGGTTCTGGAGACCATCGACGTGATCGTCACGAGCGCGGACCGTCGCCGGCACCTGATTCGCAGGCTCGTTGTGACTCCGTTGATCGTCGGGATCGGTTTGGCGACGGTTGTTACCACAGGGGCGGCGGCATACCTTAGCCTGGAGAAGCCGGCACACTATCAGAGACTGAGGCGCCTGCCGGCAACCGTCGTTCGTCCCTTCTTATCCGCCGCCGACACCGACACCGACACAGAGAGCTTCTCTACGGCCATAAACCAGCCTCGAGCCGAACAACACGGCGGAAAACCGCAAGCGCACCGGATATAAACGGCCTTGTGGCACCGGCGACTCGCCGGCCGTGTGGCACCGGCGACTCGCCGGTCGTGTGGCACCGGCGACTCGCCGGTGGATTGGCGGTGAACCAATAAGGGCCGGCCTTCCTCAGCCCGTCGCCAGTCATCGTATCGCTGCAACAATGCGCACGGTTATTATAGACTCCCGGTCTTAGGCCGAGAACCGGAGGAGGTCCGACCCTGCCATTGTATGTGTGGCACCGGCGACTCGCGGCCGTGTGGCACCGGCGACTCGCCGGTGGATTGGCGGTAGACTCGATAGCAGGAAAAGCCTGAAGGTGGTCAAGTTCTACCGGCGTGAGGGTAGGGATGTCCCCGCAGCAGCGATTGTTCTGGTCTGTGGTTGTCCTGGTCAGTGTGTTGGTGATCGGCGCGACCGGGTACATCCTGATCGAGGACGCGACGCTGTTGCAGGCGACATACATGACGGTGATCACGCTTGCGACGGTCGGGTACCGCGAGCGTTTTGATCTGAGCACGGCGGGCGAGATCTGGACCATTGCCGTGATTACGGTGGGTGTGATCAGCGTTTCGGTGGCGCTGACGTCGTTGGCGGCTCTGTTCGTCAGCGGCGAACTCCAGATGTACCTGGGGAGCAGGAAAGTGGAAAGCCGAATCAGTCGGATGAAGAACCACGTGATCGTTTGCGGGTACGGGCGGATGGGCCAACTGGCGGCCAGAGAATTGCGGGCCAGGCGTGAGACGGTGGTTGTGATAGAGGTCAGGCCCGACCGGCGAGGGGAAATCGCCGAGGACGGTATGCTTTTTGTAATCGGCGACGCTACGGAGGAGGATATCTTAATCCGCGCCGGGCTGATGCGGGCCCAGGCGCTCGTCTCCGTCCTGCCTCACGACGCGGACAATGTCTACGTCACGCTGACCGCAAACGGTCTGCGCAGCGACCTGAAGATCGTCGCTCGGGCTGAGCAGGCGGCCACAGAGCCGAAGCTCAAGCAAGCAGGTGCCCAGCGGGTCATCTGCCCGCAGTTGATCGGGGCGAGTCGCATCGTCAACGTCCTGACTAGGCCGCACGTGACCGACTTCTTTGAGGTGGCGGCAAAGGGGGTCGAGTTGGAGATGGACGAGTACGTGATCGGCGAGGAATCGTCGCTTGGGGGAGTCAGCCTGCGCGATTCGCTACTGCGGCAGAAGGCGGACGTGATGATCGTGGCTGTCAAGCGCACCGGTGGAGAAACGCTGTACAACCCCCCTCCGGACGCGGTGCTCGGGACCGGAGACACGCTGATCATTATCGGTCCAGCCGGCGTATCAAAGCGGCTTGACGCTCTGGGTCCGCGCGGTGACGAGACATCCAGCCGGGCCGACGGGCGGGACGTTGTGTCATCTGGAGGCTCTGGGAACGGCGCACCGGACTCCGCCGCCGGTTGACGGCGCGGTCCAAATGCCCCCCCAATCGCCGGGATGTCGGAGGCGACCCGGCGGGCAGGGCACGGGTGAACATCAACTTGAGAGATGCGGTGGAGGGCAAAGATCCTTTTTTGCCCAAAAGATCCTCTTTGCCCAGTGGGACTCGCTTCAACCCCGCGAAGCAAAGTGCAACTTTGCTCTACCCGTGACTTTGCTCAAACCACGACTTTGCTCTACCCGTGACTTTGCTCTACCCGTGACTTTGCTCAAACCACAATGGTAACGCTCACCGGCAGAGCACCTCGGGCCGGCAGAGGGGCTGGTCACGCGCGAGTATTGGCGTAGAATAATGGGGTTGAGACGAACCTCGACGAGTCCGATATCTCAATGTAGAGATTGGTGTTCCGGCACGCGGGCTTGGTGAGTGACGTCTTGAGGGGCGCGGGATTTGCGCCTCGGTCCGATGAGCCTGCCGCCGTGACGGTCTGGGGGTTGGCCGTCATCCTTTGCCCTAACGCCGCCGCAAAGCTGCCGTCAGGATGTGCAGCCGGGTCGGCGCAAGTCGGCTTCGTCCAGAGGGGACGTTTGTGACCGCACTTATTCCCGGTTATCGCATCACCAGGCAGATCGGCAGCGGTGCGCGCTCCCGGATCTACGCGGTTGAGGACGAGTCGGGGCGGCGATTCGCCCTGAAAAGGGTTGTTCGGAGTTCGGACGAGGATGATCGCTTTCTCGAGCAGGTGGAGAACGAATACGCCGTCGGCAGCAAGGTCGAGCACCCACACGTGCGTCGCCCCATCGCCCTCCACCGCATACGCAAGTTATTGCAGGTCAAGGAGCTGCTACTTCTGCTGGAATATGTCGAGGGAACGACGCTCGACAGGGCCAGGCCCAACCGGCTGGATCGTTTCCTGTCGATTTTCCTGAAGGTGGCTGCCGGGCTGGAGGCGATGCACCGGGCGGGATACGTCCACAGCGACATCAAACCGAACAACATAGTGCTGGGCCGCGGCGGTGTGGTGAAGATCATCGATTTCGGCCAGGCGTGTGCGATAGGCCGCCGCAAGGAGCGGATCCAGGGCACGCCGGATTACATCGCTCCCGAGCAGGTCCAGCGAAAGGTCTTAGACCAACGGACCGACGTTTTTAACGTCGGCGCCACGATGTACTGGGTCCTGACCTCCGAGAATTACCCCACGGAGGTCCGAGGGCCGGACGCCCGCGGCGGAATCGCGCTGGTGAAATCCGAGCGCCCTCTTGCCCCGATCGAAATCAATGAGAAGATACCCATTGCCTTGTCGAACCTGGTGATGGAGTGCTGCCGGCCCAACCCCGGTGATAGGCCCTCGGACATGCGAGACGTTCAGGCGAGGCTTCTGGCGATTCGTCAGATTTGGAAGAAGCAACGAGAAACCTTGAAGATGAAGCACCTGGCGCAGCTTCAGGCAGGCCGGGCGCCGATCGTCGATAGTAACAAAGACGTCGAATGAACGACGCTCAACAAGCGATCACGCACCTGCGCGAGGCGGCTGTCCTCAACCGCGAAGACCCATTGCTAGCGGGAAGCGTGCTCGAGTTCCCCGACTACGGCCAATTGGTGATGACCGGCGATCTGCACGGGCATCGGCGCAACTTCGCGAAACTCCAGTTGTTCTGCGGTCTTAAGACCTCGCCGGCCCGTCGCGTCGTCATTCATGAGATCATCCACGAAGAGCCCGAGACCTTCGACGGCTACGACACGTCGTACGAGATGTTGATCGAGGCGGCGCGCTGGAAGTGCGAGCAGCCCGACCAGGTGCACTTCCTTCTGGGCAACCATGAACTCGCCCAGCTTACCGGCCACGAGATCGCCAAGAACGGACGAATCGTGACATACGAGTTCGAACGCTCCGTCCATGCCGCCTACGGTGGGTGGACCGATGAGGTCTTGACGGCGATGCACGAGTTCATGCGATCGTTTCCGCTGGCAGGGCGTACACAAACCGGCATCTTCCTGTCACACTCGCTGCCGGGCCCACGCGAGTTGCCGATGTTCGACTTCGGTATATTCTCCCGCCGACCTACCGAGGCTGATTTGACGGACTTCGGTTCTGCCTACCTGCTCGTTTGGGGGCGCTATCAAACGGACCAGACGCTGTCGGCCATCGCGGAAGAGGTCGACGCCAACTGGTTTATCTGCGGTCACCAGCCTCAGGAGGAGGGCTACTGTGTGCTTCACGGCCGCATGATCGTCCTTGCCAGCGACCACAACCACGGCGTGTTCCTGCCGATCGACTTGACCAAAAAACCTCAGACGGTGGGCGATCTGACAGGGCGAATCCGACCATTCGCCGGCGTGGCCTGAACGACCGTGCGCCAATGCGCCGGGTGCCATGCTCACGCTTGCGTGAGCATGTGGCGATCGCCGTTCAACATGGCCACGCAAGCGTGGCCATGCCACCCGTCCGGCAGACGCCATCACGGTTTTCGTGTAGCGTCACCCCTGGTGGGTGACGCACCTCTCGCCGGTGACGCACCCCTCGCCGGTGACGTACGCCTTGTAAGTGACGTAATATGGTCTTCAGGGTCTATCCGAGAACCCCTGTGGGACCGGCTTTCCAGCCGGTCAGATGACAGGTTAGAAAACCTGTCCCACAGTTTTGGGATGGACACTCAGCTCGGCAGACGCCGTCACAGTTTTCGTGTAGTGTCACCCCTCGTTGGTGACGCATGATCTTCGCAACACACTTGCCGGCGCTCCAGCACCGGGAGCGTTCGTGGTCGCCGACGGATGCCTGGGGGGGAACGATTGATCGCCGGGCTGATTCGGTCCCGGCTTGGCGGCATAGTGCACGGGAGTCGAACGGTGGATGAGCCGAAAACCGACGGGGCGGTCTTTAGAGCGGCCAAAGCCTACTTCAAGGAGTTCGCGGGGCTACGCGAATGCTCCAGAAACTTCTGGGTCGTCCAGCTCGTGAACCTGCTGGACGGCGTGGCCTACTTCGGCATGCTGACGGTCAGCACGCTGTATCTAAGCGAGACGCTCGGTTTCAACGACAAACATGCAGCCTGGCTGTGGGGCGTCTGCATGGCCGTCTACACCGGCGTGGGGTTTGTAGCGGGCTTCGTCGGTGACTCGCTCGGCATCAAACGCACGCTGCATCTGTCCGTGGTCCTGCTGGTCATTTCGCGTTTGGCAATCAGTTTCACGGAAAGCCGCATGTTGGTTATCCCTGCGCTTTTCGTGATTGCGGTCGGGACGGCGATCATGACCCCGATCCTGATCTCCGCGACGAAACGCTACACCACGAAAAAAACGCAGACGGGCGGGTTCAACATGCTGTACTTCCTGATGAACATCGGCGCCCTGGTCGGCAACTATACGCTCGACCCGCTGCGCGAAACGCAGTGGGGCAACCGTTCGGTGTTCATGGTCGGATCGTTGATGAGCATCCTCTGTTGGGTTGCGATCCTGCTGCTCTGGAAACGCGGCATCGACGATGTCGACGAGCAGGTGAGACGGAGACGGGCCGTGGCAGCGGCCGGGACCGACAACGCGGAGGTAAGCGGCGACGACCAGGAGGAGAAGTGGGAAGCGCCGTGGACCATCGCCGCCAGTGTTTTTCGCGAGTCGGCCTTTTGGCGATTCATACTGTTTCTGGTGATTCTGGTCGGGGTGCGGCTGGTGTTCGAGCACCAGTACCAAGTATATCCGAAGTACTACCAGCGTACAATTGCAGAATACCTGTTCTGCCTGGAAATCGGGTTCGAGGACGAACTGAGTGAAGGCCCCGTCTCCAACGCTCTGCGTACGGTATTCGCAGAGCAGCGGCACTGGTTGTCTGACGCGGCGTTGATTTCACCGACTGAATGGCATGTCGTCGATGCAGACCGGACGTACATCATAAGAAGACGTGGCAGGATGCTCAGCATTTACCCGATGCCGCCGGCCGAGGAGCCTGATCTTGACTCGGCGCACGGTGCCGACCCCCTGTTCGAGTTTGAAGTGATTGACTTGGCCGAGTTGAACGAGGGCAGACTCCCGGATGTTCTGCGCCAGGCATTTGCGGACAACGACCGCGAGCTCGCCGCAGATCTCCGTCTTCTGGCGAAGGAGAAGGGAACTCGATGGCAAATCCAAGACGCAGAGACGACGTACTATGTCAGGAAAGATGAGAACAAACTCAGCATTTACGCCTCGGACGCGCCGATCGGGAAACTCAATTCCATTAACCCGCTGATCATTTGTTTTGGGGTGATCCTTTCCACGCCGATCGTGGCCCGCTTCAGGCTGTTCAACGTCATGTTTGTCGGCGTCTGTTTCTCGGCGGCTTCCATGCTGATCCTGACGATTCATCCCGGCTGGTTTACTGGACTACTCGGGATATCGCTCTCGCAGGGTTATATGATGATCGTCGTCGCGCAGATCATTGTGTTTTCCTTCGGCGAGGTGATCTGGTCGCCGCGCCTGTACGAATACACCGCCGCAATCGCCCCTGAGGGGCGCGAAGCGTCCTACATGGGGCTGTCGTACCTGCCAATGTTTTTCGCCCGTTTTTCGGAGGGGCCGCTGGCCGGTGAGATGCTGACGCGGTACTGCCCGCCGGACGTCGGTTCACGCCTGGCATCCGTGCCATACGCGCAAAGCCCACAGTTCATGAATGTCATTCTGGCCGCGATCGCGATTTCCACGCCGGTGTTGATCCTCGTCTTCCGCGGCGTGATCCAGAAAGAGGCAAAAGAGAACGTCTGAATGACAGTGTTGACGCACATCGGTAAGTCGCATAGAATCTCCGGTTCTCCGTCTGCCCGCCATCGTCCGACGACACGGGGCGTAGCTCAGCTTGGCTAGAGCGCAGCGTTCGGGACGCTGAGGTCGCTGGTTCAAATCCAGTCGCCCCGATTGGGTTTTCAGGCCCACCAGGCGGGTTCTGACATTTAATCTGACATTTATTGTGCCAGACGACCGGGGCCACCGCGCTCACGCGGTGGTCCCGACATCTGCGCTTTGGCGCACTGCCGGACGTCCAGCCGGGCCTGGAGCGCCCCCGTCCTGGACGGAAGCCTCCTTGGTCGCCTAGCCGTCATCGGACTTCGGCGGCGGCGGCGATTGTCTCACTTTGATTGAAACAAATCACCTCAAGCTCGTGGTTGCCAACGAGGAAAGAGCCCAGCTTGCGCTGTTGCTCTGTGCTATCTAACATGCTACGTGGTTTCCTTGCCCTGTCCCGAACTCCAAAACTGCGGACGGGGGCCGTTTTACGTCAACAGCCTTGACCATCCTGCGATACCGGTGGTGCCGGCAGCGTGGGGGCGGGGCGTCGTCCTGCAACACTTTCCGTCGCCCCCGGTGATCTTGACAATTGGCACACCGCGCCAGGGTCTGCCTTGGGGGCTCTGCCCCCAAACCCCCGAGGTTTGTCGCTTTCGGGCCAGAACAGGCAGGGGGAGCGGGAGCCCCCATGACGGGAGGAT
>Ga0114922_10000511_pt1 | contig 37217 bp, 27 predicted proteins | sample AartaG_FD_100975 | JGI IMG/M metagenome (GOLD analysis project Ga0114922, IMG submission 100975) | Deep subsurface microbial communities from Aarhus Bay to uncover new lineages of life (NeLLi) - Aarhus_00045 metaG | ecosystem: Environmental > Aquatic > Marine > Oceanic > Sediment | place... | reverse complement strand
TCGTCAACGCCGCAAGGGAAACGATATGGAGTATAACCGAAACGAGGGCTGGGTACAAGTGCGCCGCGCAAACCCCATGCAGCCTGGAAGCTACCGGAAATGCGGGAAATACGCAAAACGCCGCCGGCGGCCACGGGTGGGGGGACGCCGGCGATCAATTCTGCTCTTGCGGGGCGAACTTGACAATGTCCGTCAACACGGCAACCCTTACAAGATACTGACACCCTCCGGGCGACGAACTGGACCGTCCACGGCGTCGGCCATCACGGATGGCGAACGAGACGAGCTTTTTCGGGAGACCCACATCATGACGAGTAAATGGAATGCGTTGGGGGCCCTGACCACCGGTGCGTTGGCCTTGGCGCTGATGATCGGCCACGGCTGCACGTCCCAGCCGCAGGAGAAGCCCGACGACGGTTTGTGCCGGACCGACGAGGACTGCGATGACGGCGTCTTCTGCAACGGCGAGGAGAGCTGCGGCGAGGACGGCGTCTGCCTGCCGGGCACGGTGTGCGGGCCTCCGGATTGTCCGGATTGCGTTTGCAGTGAGGAACTCAAGCTGTGCACCGTGGTCCCGCCGTGCGAGAGCAGCGCCGACTGCGACGACGGCGCGTTCTGCAACGGGCCGGAGTTGTGCGTTGGCGGCGCATGCGTCGCCGGTGAGCCGCCGTGCGGCCAGGGCGAGACCTGCATCGAAGAGATCGACACGTGCGTCGTGTGCGAGTGCGTCGAGAACGAGGATTGCGACGACGGGTTATTCTGCACGGTCGATACCTGCGACATCGTCATCGCCGGGTGTGGAGTCTGCGAGTTTGGCGGCAGTCCCTGCGACGAAGGCCAGACCTGCGACGAAGAAACCGATACATGTGTTGATGAGTAGGTCTTTGTGATCATCCATGAACGAGGCGCTGGAACAACTCATTTGTGGCGCGGACCACGTTTACACCGTCGAGGAACTGGAATCGCGGCTTGAAACGGGTCGGCCGCTGCGGGTCAAGCTCGGCATGGATCCCACCGCCCCCGATCTGACGTTAGGACACACCGTGGTCCTGCGCAAGCTGCGGCAGTTCCAGGATTTCGGGCACAAGGCGGTTTTGATCATCGGCGATTACACGGCCATGATCGGCGACCCCAGCGGCAAGTCGAAGACCCGCCCCATGCTCACGCCCGAGCAGATCAAGCAAAACGCCGATACCTATTTTCAGCAGGCCGGCGAAGTCCTCGACCTCAGCGAGGACAAGCTCGAAGTGCGCTACAACAGCGAGTGGCTGGCCAAGTTGAATTTCGCCGACGTGGTGCGGTTGATGAGCCACATGACCACCGCCCGCATGTTGGAGCGCGACACCTTCGCCAAGCGGCGCGAGGATGGCAAGGAGATATACCTGCACGAACTGCTGTATCCGCTTATGCAGGCGTATGACAGCGTGATGATCGAGTCCGACGTGGAGTTGGGCGGGACGGACCAGACGTTCAACAACCTGTGCGGTCGCGATCTTCAGCGCGACGCCGGCCAACCGCCCCAGATCGTGCTGGTCATGCCGATTTTGATCGGCACCGACGGCGTGCAGAAGATGAGCAAGTCGCTGGGCAACTACGTCGCGGTCACCGATCCGCCGGGCGAGATGTTCGGCAAGGTCATGTCCATTCCCGATACGTTGATGTCAGGCTGGTTCACTCTGCTGACCGACACACCGGCCCTTGAGATCGTTCGTCTGACCGACCCGTCACGCACGCACCCTCGTGAAAGCAAGGAACGCCTGGCCAAGACGATCATCACGAAATACCACAGCCACGAAGCGGCGGCGGCGGCCGCGGTGCAATTCAAGCGCGTGTTCGGCGGCGGTGGGTCTGGGCTGCCGGACGACGTACCGGACGTCAAGTTGCCCGGCAATATCCTCACCGACGGTCGGGCCGTGCCGATTGACGTTATCATCGCCTGCGGTTTCGCCGAGACCCGCGGCCAGGCCAGGCGACTGGTCGCCGAGAAGGGCGTCCGCCTCAACGGCGAGCCGATCACCGACCCGCTCGAACCGATCGCCGTTAGCATCGGCGACATCCTTCAGCGCGGCAAGCGCAAGTTCGCCCGGCTGGCGCTAGGGTAGGACGGGCAGGCGGGTGCCATGCCCACGTCTGCGTGGCACCCGTCGCCCGTCCGAGTGACGAATTCGGAATCATCTGAGTACCGGCCCGTCAGCCTTCATCCACCATTCGCTCCGTCCCCACCCTTCGCGCAGAGACGAAGGAGAGGCACCCGCGGACTCTACCAGGCTTTTGGAGCCGCTATCTTGCCGCCAGGGGTGTCAAAACATACAGTGTCAAGCGGAATGGCGGCGTCCAATGGTTGAACTGGTGAGCATTCGCGGAGTCTCGTCGACATCGTCCAACCACGGGGATTCGCCTGTCGTCGATCGACAGCGTCTGATCGGTTTCGCCCTGATGGCGCTGTTGGTTTTGTCGGTGTATGTTCCGGCTCTGTCCGGCGGTTTCGTCTGGGATGATATCACCAACGTGACCGAGAACACGGCGCTAAGATCCTGGCAGGGACTGGGGGCCATCTGGTTTGAGCCGGGGGCGACGCAGCAGTACTACCCACTGACCTATACATCGCTGTGGTTCGATTATCACCTTTGGGGTTTGAAGCCGTTCGGCTATCACTTGGTCAACATCATTCTACAGATCATAAACGCTTCGCTGTTGTGGCTGGTGTTGCGTCATATGCGGATTCCCGGTGCTTACCTGGCGGCTGCCATCTTCGCGGCACACCCGGTCCAAGTTGAATCGGTCGTCTGGATAACTGAACGCAAGAACCTTCTGTCCACCATGTTCTACATGGGGGCAACGCTCAAGTACCTGCGTTTTGACGAAGCCCGGAACAATCGTGACTACGCGTGGGCGACAACCCTGTTTGGTTGTGCTTTGTTTGCCAAGACCGTGACCTGCACCTGGCCCGTGATCATGGGGTTACTGTTGGTGTTCCGCCACGGGCGACTGGCCGGCTTCCATATAAAGCGGCTGGTTCCGCTACTGATTATTGGGATACCTTTCGGTCTGGCGACCGCTTGGCTGGAGGTCCATCACGCCGGCAGTTCAGGCGACGCATGGAGCCATTCCTTGCCGCAAAAGGCGATCATCGCAGGGCGGGCACTTTGGTTCTACGCGGGCAAACTCCTTTGGCCCAACCCGCTGATGCTCGTTTATCCCAGATGGACAATAAACGCGGCCGATGTCTTGCAGTACGTGTACCCCGTGTCCGCGGCCGCGGTTCCCACCGCCGCCTGGCTCCTGCGCCGCAAGGTGGGCATAGGTCCGTTGGTGGCCGTGTGCGGCTATGGTCTCACTGTGGCGCCGGCGCTGGGATTCTTCAACGTCTATTTCATGCGATATTCGTTCGTCCAGGACCACTTCCAATATGTCGCGAGCATCTTCATCATTGTCCTCTGCGTCGTCACGCTGCATCGATTATCCCAGCGACTCGGATCATTCGCGGGTTGGATCAGATTGCCAGCCGTTCTCGTTCTTCTGGTCGCTCTTGCCGGTATGACCTGGCGGCGGTCAATGGTCTTCCACAACGCAGAAACCTTGTGGCGCGACACGATCGCGCAGAATCCCGACGCCTGGGTCGCCCATCACAACCTTGGAGCGGTCTTCCTTCGGCAAGATCGATATGACCAGGCGCGATTGGCCTTCGCCGAAACCTTGAGAATCGAACCCGAGCACGCCAAGACGTACCACAACCTCGGCATGCTCTATTGGGAGAAAGGTGACGCCGCCGAAGCTGCCCGCTGTTTCAATAAGGCCTTTGAACTTGACCCGCGAATCGCCCGGGCGGCATTTTGTCTGGGAGTCATTCGACAATCACTAGGCGACGCCGACGGCGCCCTGGCCCACTTCTTCGACGCGGTCAAGTCCGATCCCAAGTTGCCCCAGGCACATTACAATATCGCCGTTCTGTTGGACAATCAAGGCGAGGTTGCCCAGGCCGTCCAACACTACCGAAAAGTGATCGCGCTGTCGCCAGATTTTGCCGAGGCCCACCATAATCTGGCCATCGCCCTATACCAGGTCGGCGATTTCACCAGCGCGTGGAGGCACGTTCACGCGGCCGAACGGTTGGGCATGCCTTTGTCACCGCAGTTTCGTTCGGCACTGACCAGGATGCGGGCCGACCCGCTGGCCACCCAACCGACAAGACCCTGACGGTTTTCATGCGCTAGGCACGACCACACCGGCGCCGGTGCTTGGGTGTCTCATCCCTTGCGCAGCGCGGGTGCCCCGTTCATCGCGCAGCGATGGGTGGGGGACGGATGGTGGGAATAACGAATGGCGAATAGCGAATTCAGAATGAGCCGAGCACGAAGGACGCCGCGGTTCCGCTGGAGACGGAACCGCGGCGTCGGTTTGACGGTGCATGATTACATTGTACCCTGCGGTTTTAATAGGACGCTCCATAACGGTTGCGGCACCGAAAGACGGCGCTGGTTCGCACACGGCCGTTCACCACAGGTTACAGCCGCTACTTGCCTCCCGTCTCGTGCATGAACATGCCGCCTGGCATCGACCAGTTGGCGTACTCGTCCAACTTCACCGCGAGCATGCGGTCGATGCGCGACTTGCAGGCGACCGCGTGGGCTTGCGAGGCGAAGTCGGCCTTGTCGGCCTTTACCACCTTGTCCAGATCGTTCGACAGCTTCTGCAGCGAGTAACGCACCATAGCGTGCAGATCGGGCGATAGAACGGCACCCGGTTGGAGCCGTACCATCGGCTCGACCAGGCCCAGGTACTCCCGCTGGAGCGAGCGGCGGATGCTCGAAATGAACGGCTTGTTGTCCGTCCAGGTGCCCCGGTTAAGCTGCTTGATGTTCGTGGCGTCGGCCCAGCACGCCTTTTGCAGACGCTGGACGTATTCGGCAGCAGTGAAAATGTCCGACCCGTCGGTCTTCATCTCCGCGTCGTGGATACGCCGCAACGTGTTGGGGAACAACAGATCGAACAGGGTTGACCACTGCATCGCCGCGATGAGGTCGTGCATCGGGAAATCAACGATGTTGTCGATGCTGGCTCCCGCGTGGGACCAGCGGGAGGTGGCCAGGTGGTTGAGCACTTCCGGTGACACGTCAAAGAACTTGTCGTTGAATAGATGTTCATCTATGAACGCCAGGGCTTCGCGCTGCCCCTGGGGACTGACGAGAGTGAAAGGCACGGTATGACCGTCGTCGCCTCGGTGGTTGCGGTTGTAGTACTGCCCGCCGACATACCGCCCGACGTAGTCCAGAACCCTGGACTTTTCAGACATCAACGTCAGGAACGCACCGCGCAGGTGATACCAGCTCTCCTGATCCTTGACCGCCCATTCGAGAATGTCGGCCATGCGCTTGTCGACAAGCTCCATGCGTGCGCGGGCCCAGTGGAGCGGGTCCTTGCCGACATCGAAGCGGCACACAGTTGGATCGGGAGCCAGGAAACTGGCATCCTCGTCGGTTCCGTAGATCAACTCCGGCTCGTTGCAGCGGCTGGCGATCGCCCGCAGCATGTTCTCCTCGCCGCTGGGCGCGCCCTTGAACGACGGACCGGAAGGCTTACCGCCGGACTTCGGCATCCCGCCGCCGGCGGCCATCATTGCCTGCATGTCACCCGATGCCATCATCTTCTTGATTTCGGGTGGAAGCTGATCCAGGATCTCCTTGGGGATGTTGTCCATATTGACGGACGGCGACCCCGCCATCTTCATCTTGACGGACTTGGCGTCCGGTTTCTCGGTCTTGGTCTTCTTCTTCCCTTCGTCCTTGGTTTTCTTGTCGTCGCCCTCATCTTCCTTGTCATCGCCGTAGGTTCCGTCGGCGGGACGGTAGCCGTACTCGATCACCCAGTAATCCCACGGGCCTATGGTCGGCGTGATGAACAGGTCTTCCTCGCCGTTTTCGGTGAAGAACAGCGGCGAGTTGTAGTCCATGACCGAGCCGACGGTCGCCTCGCCGGTGCCGCGGCGCTTCTTGATTTCGTCCAGGCTGTAAATCGTGCTGGCCTTGAAGTTATGCCGCAGACCCAGCGTGTGCCCGACCTCGTGCGTGACCACCTCCTTCATGATCTCATAGAGGAAGCGGTCGATGACTTCCTTTGGCTGACCGGCGAGCATGGCGCCGGCCACGGCCATCTGGTGTTTCATGCCTTCCATGTAATCGCAGCAATGATGCCCGCGCTGCCGCAGTCGCTGGAGGGCGGCCTGGCGGACCCTGGTGTCGTCGCAGTCGCCCAACACGTACCGTTCCCAGTCGCGCGTGGGGCGCCGCCACTGCGGATGCTGCTTGAGGAAGGCTTGCAGGGCGGGGTCGCTCAGCTTGCGGTCGACGTCCGTCGACGGCAGCATGCGCCGAGCGCTCAGCTCGAAGTAGCGGACCATCGAGTCATCGAAGACGATGTCCGCGTCGTAGATCTGGCCCGTGAACGGGTTGGAGCGGTGCGGCCCCATGGCAAAGCCCCCCCCGGTTACGATCCAACGGAAGAAGCTGTAGCGCATGTCCTCGGGGTCGAGGTGCTCCCATTCATTGCCGTCGTCCTGCTGGCGAACCACGACGGCGTTCAAAAAACCGATTTTCTCGAAGGCCTTGTTCCATTCTAGGATGCCGTCACGCACCGCGCGGCGATACTTCACCGGCACGGTCTTCTCGATGTAGAAGATGATCGGCTTCTTCGGGGCACACAACTTCAGGCTCGGGTCACGCTTCTCCAGGTGCCAGCGGTCGATGTAGCGATTGAAGATGTCGCGTGAGTCGTTGGGCTTGGACCAGTCCTGATTGGCGGTCAGGAAGTACCCGATGCGGTCGTCCGCCACGCGCGGCTGGTAGTCGCTTTCGAGCAGCTTCCAGAAGCTGTAGTGGACCATCTTCTTGTCATATGATCCCGGAGGAGAGAATCGACCCACCGCCAACTCGACGCCGATCTCGACGTTGTGCGGGAACGTCTTCTTCTTCGTCCACTTGCTCAGCGAGGCGTTGATGCCGCCGCCACCCCGGGGGGCGGTGCCGAACAGCGGGAGGCCCTCCTCGCCGGTCGGCCGGAAGACCATCCAACTGATGTCGGCGAAGTCGCTCTTAAGCAAAGAACCGAGATTGATGACCGGATCGCCCCCGGGGGACTTGGTCAGAATCGGCACCGCCACGCGGATCCTGTCCGGATAGGTGCGCTGGACGACGTCGGCCACTTCCTTCGACGCATTGACAACGTATTGCGTTTGCGGCTCGATCAGCAGAAGCTGTTTGCCGAGAATCTCCCACTGGACGACGCGCTCGTCGAGCGGGAACCCGGTAAAGAAACCGCCGCCCGAAACGCTCGTCGACAACATGAACTTCTGCCCCAACATGCTCGCCGGTATCTGGCACAGAAGTTTCTCGGCATCCTTGCCATTCTTGTCCGGACCGTAAGACCAGAGGGTGAACATGCCTTCCTGGGCCGTCATGCCCTTGGTGACTTCCTTGAAATCGGGGAATTCCTTCTCGTCGCCGCCGGACGGCTTTGCACCGGGCACCATCATCTTGGACATGACGGCACTGATGTCGAGCGATTCCTCGCCGGCGGGCAGGTCAGCCGATACGGACCCGACCGCCCAAACAACAGCCAACGATAACACCATGATACGGGCTAACATGAACTTTCTCCTTGCAACGAGTGTTTCGGATGAACGGGTCAAGGCATACACAGCCTCGTCCCCCATGTGTAAACACAAACTCCTACGAGTCGAATTGAGGCACACGATACCACGCTAGTGCTGCGTTCCGCAAACCCTGTGACTGTGACCACAAACCGAGCCGCAAGTAGCGTCACCCCTCGTGGGTGACGAAATGACCCGAGCCGCAAGTAGCGTCACCCCTCGTGGGTGACGAAATGACCCGAGCCGCAAGTAGCGTCACCCCTCGTGGGTGACGCAATGATCCTCGCGCGATTTCGCGGATGGAAAACCCGCTTTAACCTCGAGAATCGCGCGGGCTAAAGCTCGCGGCTCAGGTAGTCGTGAAACTTGTGAAACACGGTACCAGTATGACGGGCTTGACCCGCATCCGCCACCCGACATTTGTGAAAAAGTGTAGCCCCGGCGGCCACCGCGACGTGGCCCTGCTCGGCTTCGCCGCCTTGCAGGCATGTTTTCCGGGTCCGGGCCAGGCCGCCCCGGCCCGCAGTCGGGCGGATTCTCCTTGTTAGACTGCCCGAATATTTGTAGAATATCGTTGACGTTGCAATCATCCGTGGGTTGGAGGAGTCTACAGGAGGAAAACAGGAGGAACAGCAAATGTCGAAGCGCACGTCTTTTGTCATTGCATTGTTTTCGTGCAGATTGGCTTTCGCGTCGGGCGGGGCTTTTGCCGGGACGATCTGGTACGTCAAGGCCGACGCCGGTGGGCAGAACAACGGCATGAGCTGGGAAGATGCGTTTACGGAGTTGCAGTCCGCGCTGGCCGTTGTAGAAAGCGGCGACGAAGTCTGGGTGGCCGCCGGAACCTACCTGCCGGATTACGATGTCAACTCCGGCGAGCACACCCTCGACCGCGAGGGGACCTTTCAACTCATGAATGGGGTGGAGGTCTATGGTGGGTTTGTCGGCGGAGAGACCCGGCGCGACCAGCGCAATCCCAATCCAAACACAAACGGCACCGTCTTAAGCGGCGACCTGCTGGGCGACGACGGCCCGAACTTCGAGAACAACGACGAGAACAGCTACCACGTCACCACCGGCAGCGGCACAGATGAAAACGCCGTGCTCGACGGCTTTACTGTCAAGGCCGGGAATGCGGACGAGCGCCCCGACAACGACGGCGGCGCGGGGATGTACAACAACGCTGGCAGCCCCACGGTGGGCAACTGCACCTTCAGTGGAAACTGGGCCTACGAAGGCGGGGGGATGCACAACGACTCTTTTAGCCACCCCACGCTGACCAACTGCACCTTCACCGACAACTCGGCCAGCGCGGAGAACGGCGGCGGTGGAATGTGCAACTTCCACAGCAGTCCGACGCTGACTGACTGCACCTTCAATAGCAACTCATCGGCCGTCAGGGGCGGCGGGATGTACAACGGATGGGACAGCAACCCCGCGCTGACCGACTGCGCTTTCAGCGGCAACTCGGCCAAGCGTGACGGCGGCGGCGTGGCCAACTACTACGATTGCTGGCCCACGCTGGTCAACTGCACGTTCAGCGGCAACTCGGCCGAGAAGGACGGTGGCGGGATGGACAGCAACTACGAATGCAACCCCACGCTGACCAACTGCACGTTCAGTGGCAACTCGGCGAACCGTGACGGCGGCGGGATGGCCAACTACCTCCGCTGCGAACCGAAGCTCACCAACTGCATACTGTGGGGTAACATGGACCAGGGAGGGCAGGGTGAGTTCGCCCAGATTCACGGGGGAACACCCGTCATCAAGTACTCCTGTATCCAGGGATGCCAGACCCATTGCGCCCGCCCCCGCGACCACAACATCGGCGACGATCCGCGCTTTGTGACAGGCCCTGTGGGGGATTTCTATCTGAGTCAAAGGGCGGCGGGTCAGCCCAAGAACAGTCCCTGCGTCGATACCGGCAGCGATACGGCCAAGAACCTCGGGCTTAATCAATACACCACGCGTACCGATGAAGCTGGCGACCAAGACATCGTCGATATGGGATACCACTATCCGATCAGCGGCGTCAACTGCGACCTTATCAAGCGGCTCAAGGTCAACTGCAAGGGCAAGCCCGACAAGTTCAAGATCAAGGCCACGGTCAAGTCGGATCTAGGCGAGGGGGCCGAACTAACCCTGATCCTTGACGGCAGCGACGAGCAGGTCGTCACCACCGAGAAGAGCGGCAAGGCCAAGGCCAAGTGGAGAAAAGTGGAGCCCGGCGACCACGAAGTCTGCATCGTCGAATGCCCGGACATCTGCGACGACACAAGTTGCAAGCCGTAGGTGGGCCAGGCCGCCCCGGCCCGCAGTCGGGCGGATTCTCCTTGTTAGATTGCCCGAATATCTGTAGAATATCATTGAGGTTGCAATCATCCGTGAGTTGGAGGGCCTACAGGAAAAAGACAGGAGGAACAGCAAATGTCGAAGCGAACGTTTCTTATCGTTGCATCCCTTTTCTGCGGCTTGACTTTCGCGTCGAGCGGTGCTTTTGCCGAGACGATCTGGTACGTCAAAGCCGACGCCGGCGGGCAGAACAACGGCCAGAGCTGGGAAGATGCGTTCACAGAGTTGCAGTCCGCGCTGGCCGTTGCCGAAAGCAGCGACGAAGTCTGGGTGGCCGCGGGGAAGTACCTGCCGGATTACGACGTCAACTCCGGGCGGCACACGCTCGACCGCGAGGCGACTTTTCAGCTTCTAAACAAGGTTGCCGTCTATGGCGGATTCGACGGCACGGAGGAGAAGCTGGAGGAGCGGGCGGGGCTATTTGATCAGACCATCCTCAGTGGCGACCTGCTTGGCGACGACGGTCCCAATTTCGAGAACAACGACGAGAACAGCTACCACGTCACAACCGGGAGCGGGACGGACGAGACAGCCATCCTTGACGGCTTCACCACCACCGCCGGGAACGCGGACGAGTATCCCAACGGTGCCGGGATGTACATCAACATCGGCAGCCCCAGGCTGGCCAACTGCACCTTCAGCGGCAACTCGGCCAAAAACTACGGCGGCGGGATGTACAACCATCTGCGCCGCAGCAACCCGACACTGATCAACTGCACCTTCAGCGGCAACCGGGCCAAGGAAGAAGGAGGCGGGATGTACAACCGGGAGGGTAGTCCGACGCTGACCAACTGCATCTTCAGTGGGAACTCGGCCCTCAAAGACGGCGGCGGGATGTACAACTGGTATTGCAACCCGACACTGACCGACTGCACGTTCAACGGCAACTCAGCCAAGCGTGACGGTGGCGGGATGGCCAACTACTGGGGCAGCCCGACGCTGACCAACTGCAGCTTCAGCGGGAACTCGGCTGACAACAACGGCGGCGGGATTTGCAACGGCTACGGGGCGGACCCGACGCTGACCAACTGCACGTTCAGCGGCAACTCAGCCGTTTTGGGCGGCGGGATGTACAACAAGCAAAGCAGCCCGACGCTGGCCAACTGCACGTTCAGTGGCAACTCGGTCAAGGAGAACGGCGGCGGGATGTACAACCGCTACCGCAGCCCGACGCTGACCAACTGCACCTTCAGCGGCAACTCGGCCGAGCAGGACGGCGGCGGGATGTACAACGTCAACGGCAACACAACGCTGACCAACTGCACCTTCAGCGGCAACTCGGCCGAGCAGTACGGCGGCGGAATGTACAACGATGAGTGGGGCAGCCCGACGCTGACCGACTGCACCTTCAGCGGCAACTCGGCCATGTTGTGGGGCGGCGGGATGTACAACGTGTACTACAGCAGCCCGACGCTGACCAACTGCACGTTCAGCGGCAACTCGGGCAGGAACGGCGGCGGGATGTACAACTACGAGGGCAGCCCGACGTTGACCAACTGCACCTTCAGCGGCAACTCGGCCATGTTGTGGGGCGGCGGGATGTTCAACCTCTACGAGAGCAACCCGACGCTGACCAACTGCACCTTCAGCGGCAACTGGGCCATACGGGGCGGCGGGATATACAACGACGAGAGGACCAGCCCGACGCTGACCAACTGCATCCTGTGGGGTGATACGCCCAATGAAATAGGTGGTTTCGGTAATCCCGTGGTGACTTTCAGTGACGTGCAGCGCGGTTGGCCTGGCGAGGGGAACATCGACGCGGATCCGTTCTTTGTAGCCGGGCCGCTCGACTGCCACTACTTGAGTCACGAGGCTGCGGGCAATCCACACGACAGCCCCTGCATCGATGCCGGCGACCCGAACTCACCGATGGTTGACGGAACCACACGCAGGGATGAGGTCCCCGACAGCGGCATCGTGGATATGGGGTATCACTATCCCATCACGGGAGTAGGGCACGTGCCGGGCGACTCCGACGCGGACGGCGACGTGGACTTGCTCGACTTCGCTCGCTTGCAGGTATGTTTCACCGGTCCCGGCCCGGCCAGCCCGGCCCCCGGCTGCTGCTTCTTCGACTTCGAGCCGGACGGCGACATCGACCTGGAGGACTACGCCGTGTTCCACGCGGCCCTGACCGGACCTAAGTGAAACGTCGAAACGTCGAAACGCCGAAACGTCAACTGGAAAAAAGTGGACGCTGGGGATCACGAAGTCTGTATCGTCGAATGCCCGGACATCTGCGACGACACAAGTTGCAAGCCGTAGGTGGGCCCGGCTGCCATCACCACACTTGCGTGCGAACGGACAAGGACGTATCGTGCGCACGCACCCCCGCGCTGCCACCGGGCGAATCGACTTGAGGACGGACTTCGGGGACATCAACCTCGAGCTGTTGCCGGTGGCCCCAGACGCCGTCACGGCCTATACCGATTTCGGCGATGTGAACCTGCGTTTGCCTCTCGATTGGAAAGGCCGGTTGATCGGCGACACGGATTTCGGCTCGGTGGATGTGCGCCTGGAGGACATGACCGTGCGACTCTTTCTCCAGCGAAGCCGGCGCGTCGAGGCGGAGCTCGGCGGCAAGGCCGAGCCAAAGATCACTCTGACCACCGGCTTCGGCGACGTCCGCGTTCGATGCCGCGAAGCCGAGCCGTTCTCCACTGAGCCGTAGGCAAGGTCAATTGCCTTGACATTCTGGCGTAATCCGGCCCCATGTGATATGTTTTAGGATGGAGGGCGCCGCGTCTGGGAGACGTCGAATGATCACACGATTTCGGGTGAAGAACTACAAGGCCCTGCGCGACGTCGAACTGAACCTGACGCCGGTCCACGTCCTCATCGGACCCAACGATACTGGGAAGACGAGTTTGCTGGAAGCAATCGGGGCGCTGTGTCGAAGCGTGGATGTTCCGCTCGTTGAAGCGTTCGCTGGTCGCTGGGAAGGGCGTGAACTGGTTTGGGGCAGTGCTCAGAAGGAAAACGGTGTCATAGACTTTTCTGCCGATTTCGACGAAGAGGCTCTCACATATGGACTGAGCTGCCAGCCTCAGAGAACTGGGCGCGATCTGAGGATGGTCCAGGAGCAGATCCGCGCGGCTTCCTCGGCTGGCGGTGGTCCGAGCACGCACAACCTATCGAGTAAAGGGCACAGTGAGACCGGCGTCTGCACAGTCGAGCGCGGTCATAATGTCGGGGACGATGCTTTGAATCACTCATGCAGACTGGTGCATGACAGTTTGGCCGGCGTCAAGGTCCATCGCTGGATACCGGAACTTCTCTCGGCAGCCGTGGCGTCATACAAACGGCCTGCGTTCAGCCTGGAACCGTCTGGGTTTGGGCTGCCCCTGTGTCTGGACGACATCCTGGGCGACGATCGGGAGCGGTTTACTGACCTCGAAGAACGCTTCCTCAAGATCTTTCCCGAGATCGAGCAGATCAAGATTCGCCCGGAATCCGCGTTTACCGCGAGCAAAGATTTTCGCGTGGACGTTCCGATCCTTGCCCGCGGGGAAGGGAAGGGCCTCGGCTTCAAGCTGACCAATGGAGGCGTGCTGCCAGCGGGTCAGATGTCCGACGGCGTGCTTCTGGTTCTAGCATATCTGACGATCCTCAAGTCTCCGAATCCGCCTCGGGTGTTGTTGATCGAAGAACCGGAAAACGGCATCCACTACAAGAATCTCAAGGAGGTGCTAGCCATTTTGCGCGAACTTGTGGGGGAGCAGGAACACACGCAGGTGATCTTGACCACGCATTCGCCGTACGTCCTCGATTTGTTCAAACCGGAAGAAGTAACCCTGTGCACCAAGGGCGATGACGGCGCCGTCAGCGTTCGCCGGCTTTCGGAGAGCAAGATGGTGCGCGAGCAGGTCGACGTGTTCACGCTCGGCGAAATCTGGACGTCCGAAGGCGACGAGGCCTTGGCCGAGCCGGCTGATGCCGCTGAGGAACCGGCGTCGTGAGGGTGCTGCTGGTTTCCGAAGGTCGCCACGAATTGGGCGATGGATCCGAGCCCGGGGCCCTTGAGTTGTTGGTGCGCAGATTGCTCAAACGAGATTTGCACGTCGAGTGCGATCGATTCGCCAGCGGCGCTCTGCACGCCGTCCACGGCGGGAAGACCAAGAAGTATTTCAAGAGAGCGTTGGCATGGATGAAGCACGCGGGCCGGGAAGGCTTTGACGCCGTCATTGTAGTGATCGACGATGATGACGAACCTAGACGCCGACAGCAGTTTGACGACGCCCAGGAATCGTCCTTTTGTGCGATTCGCCGCGCGCTTGGGGTGGCTGTGCGGGAATTCGACGCTTGGATTCTGGCCGACGAGCGGTCCTTGTCCGGCGTGCTCGGGATGCCGGTCGAGCCACAGGATGACGTCGAGCGGCTAAGTGATCCGAAGCAGGTGTGTAGGGGGTTGCTCGACCGGTCGGAACGCAAAGGCGGCATAACCCCGACGAAAATGTACGCCCAAGTGGCGCAGGAGGCGAATCTCGACACGCTGATCAAGCGCTGCCCCACGGGTTTCGCTCCATTCGAAAGGCGCGTCCGAGCCCTTTTAGGCGTTCCCGCATAAAGAACGCGATCGTCGGACGTTGGCATCGGAATTGCTAGACGCCTGTCGTCGATTCAGGGGTTAGGTACGCGGTCCGGGACCGTCTGCACGTCGCAACAGACACATCGGAGTAAGCAATGCCAGACACGGCGCGAAAAGTCATCATCATGGGCGCCGCCGGGCGCGATTTTCACGATTTCAACGTCTATTGGCGGGACAACCCGGCTTACGAGGTGGTTGCCTTCACCGCGACGCAGATACCCAACATCGAGGGACGGGTCTACCCGCCGGAGTTGTCCGGACCGCGATATCCCGACGGGATTCCCATCTACCCCGAAGAGCAGCTTGTCGAGTTGATCAAGGAGCACCGGATCGATCTGGTTCCACTGGCTTATTCCGATCTTCCTCACGAAACGGTCATGCACAAGGCCGCCCTGGTCAACGCTGCCGGGGCGGATTTCTGCCTGCTGGGGCATCGCGCGACCATGCTGAGAAGCAGTAAACCGGTGATCGCGATCTGCGCGGTGCGGACCGGGTGCGGCAAGAGCCAGACGGCCCGGGCGGTTGTGTCGATCCTCAAGTCGCTCGGCAAAAAGGCCGCCGTGATCCGTCATCCGATGCCCTACGGCGACCTGACCAAGCAGATCTGCCAGCGGTTTGCCACACTGGAAGACCTCGACCGGCACGAGTGCACGATCGAAGAGCGAGAGGAGTACGAGCCGCACATCGCCGCCGGAAACCTGGTCTTCGCCGGGGTGGATTACGCCGAGATCCTGGCTGCCGCCGAGGCGGAGGCGGACCTCATTCTATGGGACGGCGGCAATAACGACATGCCGTTCTTCGAGCCGGACCTTTTCATCACCGTCACCGACCCGCACCGCCCCGGGCACGAGCTTCGCTATTATCCCGGCGAAACCAACCTGCGGATGGCCGACGTGGTGGTGGTCAATAAGGTGGGCACTGCCAGGGCGGAGGATGTGGAAACCGTGCTGGCGAACATCCGCGCCGTCAACCCGCAGGCTGAGGTGATCCGGGCCAACTCGCCTGTGACGGTGGCTGATCCAGATCGGGTTCGCGGCAAGCGTGTGCTTGTGGTGGAAGACGGTCCCACATTGACCCACGGTGAGATGAGATACGGCGCTGGGCACATAGCCGCCCGCCAGTACGGGGCAGCGTCGCTGGTGGACCCGCGACCGTTCGCGGTCGGGTCGATCCGCGACATATTCGAGAAGTACACGCACCTTACCGATGTGCTGCCGGCCATGGGGTACGGGCAAAAGCAGATCGCGGAGTTGGAGCAAACGATTGACGCGACCGACTGCGAACTCGTCCTGGTGGGCACGCCGATCGATCTGGTGCGCACGCTGAAGATCAACAAGCCGGCGCTTCGCGTAACTTATGAGCTGGAAGAAATAGATGGGGCGCGGCTCAAGCAGGCCGTGGAGCGTGTGCTGGCTTAGTGCCTATCCCAATATCTGTGGCACCGCCGTCTCGGCGGTGTCGACACAGGCGGAACGCCTGTGCCACAGGGGTTAATGGGATAGGCTCTTAGTCATCGACCGACGGGGCCGGCGAACACTGTGTTTTCAACTTATACGACCGTGCGCAATTGTGCGATACCGCTTACTTCGCGGCATCGCGCAGGCTAAAGCCTGCGGCTCGGTGGCGCTGCAGAATCGCGCACGGTCATTTAAGACTTCAGCCCGCCGGTTGGTTGGCGGTGGGGCCGAGGGTGTTCTCGAACCACGCGAGCGCGTCGTTGCTCAGGCCGCTTAGACCGCTGCGGTCCAGTGTGGCGACAAAATCAACGGCCCCGTCGCCGTCGAGGTCGACCACCAGAATCGAGTTGATGAAGGTGCCTCCAGAGACCTCAATCGGTGCAGCGTTGGGATCGGTTGTGGGGATGGCGACGTCCTGCCCCCGAGCGCTGTCATCGATAATGAGGTTTTCGGTCCACTGGTCGAATACCGACGGGGCGCTCAGTGCGTCGAACCACACGACAGCTCCCCCGGCAGCCACGATCAGTTCAAGTTGGCCGTCGCCGTTCAGATCGCCCAGGGCGATCGCCTGCGGTGTTCGTCGGGCAAACTCCGCCAGAGTGAAGACTTGCCAGGGGAGGTTTCGCGGCGGCTCGATGACGGGCGTTTTGGGACCCTTGAACCACTGGATCACGCGCCCCTGGGTCGAGCGCACCACCACGTCGGGGATGCCGTCCTGATCCAGGTCGCCGGCTTCTACCGTGTCGGCCCCGGTGAAGATGTGGCCTATCACTCCGGAAAGCCATTCCGCCGGTTCGGTCTGCCGGCGAATGACGGGATTGCGTATCCATCGCACGTTCATACTGTCGGCAGCCGGGCGCGTCACGACAACATCCAGATCGTTATCGCAGTCGATGTCCACCAGTTCCACGTCCTTGACGGTAGTCTGTCTTGCCTCGAGGGAGAGGAGACTTGTCGTGGGCGACTTGTAACGGGACCATTCGCCGCCTCGCCGGGCCCGACTCACGCCGTTGGCGTCTGGATTGAAGAACACTTCCACCCGTCCGCGTCCTTGGGCCGCCTCTTCCGCCGTGGCTGTGGACGACGTATCGTCCTCGATAGCCCAATTGAAAGCCGCCACTATGTCGAGGTCGCCGTCCAGGTCGATGTCTCCGATTTCCATATCCGTGTACCCACCCAGATCGGGGGTAGTGCCGTCGCCGTCCGCGAAGCCGGCAAGTTCAGACTGACCCAGGAGAACCTCCGACCACGCCAGTGGGTTTTGCAGATCGTCTTCGTCGGCAGGACTGAAGAAAACCATGACGGCGCCGTCGAACGGCTTCGGGCCGGCGACTCCGACGTCAGTCAGATCCCGAATCTTGATCATAACCGCAATGTCAGCCCAGCCGTCCTGGTCGAAGTCCGCCAGTTGAATGTCGGCCATCGCGGCGATGGGGATGGTGCCGCCGACGGTGGTGGTCTCGAAGCGGATCTCGCCAGCCTCGTCGCGCTGTTGCAGGTGAATCTGGATCGGTTGTGATTCGTTCCATCCGGTGACCAGGTCGGTCAGCCCGTTGTTGTCCAGATCACCGTGGACGACGAAGTGGGGGCCGGCGGAATCCTCGCTGCGGGGGTCGATCTGGACGGCTCTGAAAAAGCTGCTGGTTCGGCCGGTGGCCAGAAAGTCGCCGTCCGACACGAACAGACTCGAGTAGTCCAGCCGGCATCCCGCGACCGGCACACCTGCGGCCAATGCTGCCGCCAGTATCCTGCCAAACCGAAGCTTCATATCAGTTGTCTCCCGTAGCGACGCATCGCGGGCTTTTGATGTCTGCACGCTCTGCAAGCGTTATCGGCTGCGGTGATGATCGGCTTTGGCAGCACGTTGGTGGGACCGGCCCGGGAGATGTCCGATAACGGTCAGCGTGGGCCCAAGAGCAGGGTCTGAGCGTTTGGGCGGACATGATTCAGCCGGAGGTTGTCTGCTAGATGTGCACTGCAGATCAACACGCCCATCCGTGCCGGCCCAGCTCAAGTCAAGTTCTGCTGTAGAAAGGTGGTGCAAGATTTTGTTCGCGACCCATCTTGAACTTGAATATGGATCGACAAGTCGTTATCCTCAAAGAGTGAAGATGTGGAGAGGAAAGTGTAGCCTCAATTCTCATGGAATGGATCCGGTCGTTGCAGACCAGAAAGGGAAGGATGCCATTCCCGATTCAGGACGAGGGGTCCCCGCTTCTACGTCCAGTAAAGGAGGGTCTGATGAGCATGAAGGTTGCTGCCTTTTTGACTGTGGCCGTCACGGTCGGTTTGTGCACGGCAACCGTGGTCGCGGACGAGCTGATCTACATCGATGTGGCCAGGTTTGACAGCGATTTGAACCCCAACGTAATGCTTGTGTTCCCCGGCTTCAATAACGAGGGCGGAACGCTGATTCTTCAAGACGTTCAGGTGGATTTCCGGCATGAGTCCGCAGTTGTTCTGCGGGCGGACAACGACGATCCGTTCAAGACCGCCATCGTCAACGGGCGGATGTTTCGATCGTGGACAACCACCGGGCCGGGCGTTGTCGGCAACGGGAGCAAGATAGTCACTACGCCCCAAGTGTTCCTTGACATGGACGACGGCGACGGCAAGATTTTCGATCCCACGCCTCCAGACGGCACGGATTTCGGCCGGGTGCATTATGACTTGCCGTCCGGTACCCACCATCCTGACATCAATCTTTACGAAACAAACGGTCCCGGCAAGGTTGAGTTCGTCGCGGACGTGCTCCTGATGATCAACGACCTTCAGTTTGTCGAGGCGCCAGACCGGTGGCAGCTCGAAGTGGAGGCCCCGTACCTGGACGTTGAGGTGAAGCTCAAGTACACGTACATTCCCGAGCCGGCTTCCCTGACTCTGGTGCTTATGGGAGTGGGGGCGGTCCTACTGCGTCGTCGCCGCCAAGTCTAAACGTCCGTGCGAGAGCGCGCGGGCGCGACAATCAAAGGCCTCGCTATCCTTAGCGGGCACGCTGTTCTCGTGGTGCCGCAAGGATGTGCCCGGACATTTTGGGTTTGCTGGTGTGGGGCGTGGGTTGAACTCCCCATAAAGTCAGGTCGTTCACCTGGTCGATGGAACTGCTCTGAGGATTCTGGGACGGCTGATCCGCCCCAGTGTCTTGTGTCTGCGGAGGCGCGCGGTTGGCCTCCGACGCTTCGGGACGGGCGCGATTCCCGTTTAGTCCCGCACAACCACATCAACAATGCAAATGAGGTGAGGAATGATCACGGTCTCGTTTTTGTCCGTGCTTGTTGGGAGCACGTTCGCCGTCCAAGATCGGGGGGCGCGAACTGGAGATGTCAACCGTCCCCGCCAGCGGGGTAATCAACCACAAGGTTGGTTGATAACGGCCAAAACGACCAAGATCGAAAACGGTCGCCGGCGCGAACATCACCTCAAACCCACCAACCGCAACGGGAAAGCCAAAGACACGCTTCGTCTTCCCTCAGGTACGTATGTCCTCGAGGTCGTCGCCATCACTGATCTCCACGGCTTCGACTGCACGCCTGAACGGTGCCGGCGCTGCTTGACGATCTTTGAGATTCCCTGAGTCTGATCTCTGCCGTCTGTCTACCTGGGCAGGGCACCCGCGCGGCCCGGCATCGGTCGTCGAGCAGGAGGCCCGGCAGACCCGGCGGTCTTCGTGCGTATTGGCTTGCAGACTTGGATGTCCCAAGACAGACACCACAGCCCACACCCGCGGTTTCCGCTTATCACAGCCCGCAGAGGACTTGCACCTCCAAGATTCACGCCATGCTCTGCACACATAAAGAACCCCCGGAAGAATGTTTCTTCCGGGGGTCGAAGGATGCACGTCTGGGTTAGGATGCCTGGCTATTTTACGGATTCGGCTCAGGCACGATCTCTTCGTTCAACCACGCACGCGGATACGGAACCGATACCTGCAAGATGTCGATCAAAGCCGTGATGTCGTTACCGTTCGGGTCGCCGCTACGGTTCATGTCCGTCTGGTAGAGAGCACAGACAATCACATCGTTCAAGCAATCGATCAACTCGGAAATATCACGACCGGTGCTGCGACGGCTCTGGTTGACGTCGCCGGGCAGGAAGCCCACGTCGGTCAGAGCCGGGCCGCCGACACCGCGGTACGTCAGCGTCGTCCATTCCTGAACCGTAATCGGGCGATCATAGTTCACTCTCACCTGGTTGCCGCCAAGCTTCTCGACGCCAATGACCTCAGGCGGCGGGACGGCGCCGGTCTCCTCAACACTGAAGCACTGACGCACGATGCTGGTGTCGTCGTCAAACAGCAGTACGAAGGAGGTAAGACCGGTCAAATTCTCCGGATGTTCGGCCTCGTGCTCTTCCCGCGCGTCGATGGCGCCGTCAGGTGGGTCGCTCTCGATCAACACGCCCGTACAGCAGGGGAAAGGCCTCAACGTCCCGGACACACCCCACTTGACCAACGTGCCAATGTCTCCCGGAGAGTGATCCGCCACCGTCAGCGTCCAGTCGCCGACCACCTCCTCGAAGTCATACACGTCAAGGTCCTGAACCGGCTGGAACCGGCCCACCGTCGGCGTGGCACAGACCACCGGCTCGCCCTCGTCATCAAAGAGGATCTCAAGGTCGACGTTGGAGCCGCACTGCTGATCCCACAGGCGAACCGTGATGTCATTGTGCTTAACGTCGATGGTCAGGTCGCCGATGAACGTATGCGTGATGTATACGTACACATTGACATCCGCGATCGGTCCCAGATCCGGGAGGTTTATGGTGTGTGAGACGCCGTCCGGATCGTCGTCCGGAATCGGCAGGTCGATAACCCCGCTCTCTTTCTCGAAGGGGTCACCCTGGCACTCGTCCGGCTCCCCGTTGCCGTCACAGTCCGGGCACTTGCCACAACGCGGAAATATCTCACATCCCGGAGGACTACAGCTAATATCGCACTCGTCCGGGACGCAGTTGCGGTTGCAGTCCGGGACGACACAACAGATGACGGTCAGATCGAACGGCCCGGTGGCACCCTCGAAGCCGTTTACCAGAATGAGGTACTCGACGCCGTCTTTGGACTTCCACGTGACGCGAGAAAGCTTCGTATTGGGCATGGGGCAACCATCGTCGTTGGCGGTGACGCAGGTTAAGACGTCACAGCCGCCCTTGTAGACATGCAGCTTGGTGTCATAGCCCATCTCGTCGGCGCAGGTGTACGCTTGGATGTCCTCGCCCGTGCCAACGACCTTGTACCAGACCCCGGGCGCGCCCACCGTTATCCCGTTGCACTCACCCGCCTTCGGATCTACCGTTGCCCCCTCGGTGGTACCCTCGGTTACGGTATTGCAATCCAGAAGGATCGCATCGGCGCAATCGTCGTTGACCGGCTGCGCCCAAGCTGCCCCGGCAAACACTGTCACTCCCGCAAGAGCGGTAACGAACAACGCAATCTTCCTCATTACGGCATCCTCCTAAAACTACTACTGCCCGGATTCACCACCCTGTTGGGATGTTCCGGACATGTGCATCTTTCCGCCTTCAGTGTCTCTTTCGCGGCTGCCCGACTTTCGATTTTGGCTGCCGTTCAAACCGCTCAACAGCTTAAACGATACCTCTACCGCCAAGCAAGACCTCACGAACGAGCAAACTGGGGTAGCCGTACAAAACACGCGAGGGAGCAAACTTCCCACTCCTACTACTCGCCGACGATTGGCCGCCTGATATTGCACGGTCGACGCGGCTTCTACCCCGTCCGGCTATCCATTTGATCACATCGAGCGTCAAAAGTCAACACCAAAATCGAAGTAGTTGCCCAAGAATCTGCATCCGGCAGGTTTCTGGCCTGGGCCGGGAGGCAGTCATCCGGCCTGTCGCACCGTATTGCCGTCTCATAAATCGGCTCTGGCGGCCCCCCAGTACGGTTTCCCGCCAGAGAATCCCGGAAAAACCCAAAAATGATGATCCGGCGGCAGGACACCGGATTGGGTTTTATTCCCTACCGCCTTCCGGGGATGTTCGGCTTCGGGGATACCGGCTGAAACCGGGCGGACCCATATCAATCTGCGGCCGATCACCCAAATTTCGTCGCGAGTGCCTATCGCTTTGCTCCAGTGACGGATACGCACGGATTAAAGCAAAAAAACAAATAAACCATACGTGCTTACAATCAGGCTGCGGACTCTGTGCTGCAGGCTCTGTGAGGCTGCTGCGTCAAGCGTGTGGTTGTGGTCCTGACGGCCCCCGGGGCGGTGCCGGCGTGGCGACGAAGCAACCAACTTGCGTCTGCTTGATCCTTCGCCGCGCCAGGGCGACGGTCTTGGGGGCTATGTCACAGCCGAGCCATCGCCGCTGTTCGAGGCACGCAGCCACCAGCGTGGTCCCGCTTCCACAGAAGAAATCCGCGACGAGGTCCCCGGCGTTCGAACTTGCCCGTACGATCCGGCGAAGCAGTTCCAGCGGTTTCTGCGTTGGAAACCCCGTCCGTTCCGCTGAAACCGTCGAGAGAAACGGAATCTCCCAAACATCCGTTAAGGCCGGCCCTTGGGGGTCGAAGTACAGCCGCCCATGGCGCGTTGTCTTGAACGGCCTGCCTACATCGTCCCATCGAAGCCCATCAGTGCGATAAGCACCTCCTCTTAACGGATGAAAGGTGTGCGACCCCGGATTCTTGACATACGAGAGAATCGTATCGTGCTTGCGAGCGAATCGCGGGCCTGCACGACCCCCGGTGCGGTAGCTCCATATGATCTCGTTGAGCAGACTCCGCTCGCCGAAGACCTCGTCCAACATCACCTTGACGTAGTGCACGGAGCGATAGTCCAGATGAATGTAAAGCGTGCCCCGCGGCGAGAGAACCCGCTTCATTTCGACCAGACGCGGACGCAGGAATGACAGGTAGCCGTCCCGCCCGCCGGCAAATCGGTCATCGTAGGCGTGCGGGCCTTTGCCGTTACCGCTGAGCTTGCGCCCGGTGTGAAACGGAGGATCGATATAGATCAAGTCGCAGTGTTCGTCGGGCAATCGCCCAAGCAGCGCAAGGTTGTCAGCCTGGATGATACAATCGACGGGCTTGCTATCTGAACCGGCGGACATCAAGCGCCTTTTGCGTCGGGTGAATCGTTCAGAAACGACATCACCCGATCAACTTCCTCCTTGCTACCCAGAATCAGCGGCGTACGCTGGTGCAGCGCTTTCGGCTGCTTGTCGAGGATTCGCTGGCGTCCGTCCGTGGCCGCCCCGCCTGCCTGCTCCGCCATAAAGCCCAACGGGTTCGCCTCGTAGAGCAATCGGAGCTTGCCTTCGGGCGCGCTCTTGGTCGGCGGGTAGAGGAACACGCCTCCGCGCAGCAGCGTACGATGGAAGTCAGCCACCAAAGAGCCGACGTACCGCAGGCTGTAACCGTTTTCCTCGTCGGACTTCGCCCACTCCAGATATCGTTGCACGCCCTCGGGAAACGTAGACCGATAGGCTTCATTGATGCTATACATTTTCCCGCGTTCCGGCATGACGACGTCCTCTCGCGTGAGCACGAATGCGCCGATCAACGGGTCAAGTGTAAACATGTGCACGCCGTCGCCGGTTGTATAGGCCATCACCGTGCTGCTGCTGTACACGACGTAACCCGCCGCCACCTGCCTGTCGCCGGGCTGGAGAATGTGGGCCATGACCTCGTTGCGATCCACTTCAGGCCTGCGCTGCAGGACCGAGAAGATCGTCCCCACCGAGATGTTCACGTCGATGTTGCTCGAGCCGTCCAAGGGGTCGAAAAGCACGATGTACCTGGCTTGTTCTTCGGCCTCCTTGATGATGTGCGGCTCGTCGTCCTCCTCGGAGGCCATGATCCCCACGTTTCCACGGTAACCCAGGCTTCGAAGGATGCACTCGTTGGCCAGGATGTCGAGCTTCTGGACGGATTCGCCCTGGACGTTCGTTTCCCCGGTTTCTCCGAGGACGTCGACGATCCCCGCCCGGCGAACGTGCGACTCTATGATTTTGGTCGCCAGGATGATTCCCGACAGGAGCCAGCTAAGTTGGCCGGTGGCGCCGGGGTGCCGCCGCTGGCGTTCCATGATGTGCTGCTGAACCGTGACGATGGCCGAACTGTTTGGTGTGACTGACATGGGCGTCCTCCTGAACTGCACGCCTGTTTACACATTGTCGAGCGACAACAACCAACTTACCAACAAATCGTTCGCATGGCAATCATCGGCGTTCCGCGGGCGCGGCAACAGAATAAGCGTCACAAATGCAGGCAGGCGGCGATCCGGCACCGCCCGGCAAAGGCTGCGATCGACGTGTGCGTCACGGCGCCGGCCGCGTTACGGCCTGGGGCATTGCGGGAAACGGGGCAACCCGCTCTGGTTTCACTCCCCGAAGGATTCTTCCGGCGCTGTGGCGTGTTCGGGCCGCATGTGCTTGAATGGTGGGCGCACGTGGGCGGCGGCACAGCCGTGGAGGCAACCGATGACGGCAAAGGAACAAAGCGCGGAGCCGCCCGGACGTTCGCGGATAAAAAGGCAAGTGTATCGGCTCTTACTGATCATCCCGATCACCTACCTGGCGGTGTGCCTGCTGGTTTTCCTGTTTCAGGCACGGATTGTCTATTTCCCGTCGCGACACGTGGAGATCAAGCCCGGCGACCTAGGCATGGCGTTCGAGGAGGTGACGCTCAAGACATCCGACGATGTATCCATCGCCGGGTGGTACGTGCCGCACGACAAACCACGAGGCACCGTTCTATTCTGCCACGGCAACGCGGGCAACATCGCCGGGCGCCTGGTGGACATCCAGATCCTGCACCAGATGGGCTACAGCGTGTTCATCTTCGACTACCGCGGCTTTGGGGCAAGCCAGGGCCGACCGACTGAGCAGGGTACCTATCTGGATGCGGAGGCGTCTTGGCGGTATCTGCTCGACGTTCGGAGGGAATCGCCCGACAGAGTGGTCGTCTTCGGTCGATCGCTGGGCGGTGCCGTGGCAATCGAGTTGGCCTCCCGTCACACACCGGGGGCGCTGGTGGTCGAGTCGACGTTCACAAGCCTGGCGGACGTAGGCCGTCATCTCTACCCGTTGTTGCCTGTGGGCCTGCTGTGCCGGTTTCAATACGACTCCGTTAAGAAGGTGGGGGATATCCCGTGCCCCAAGCTGTTTCTTCACGGAAACGAGGATCGCCTGATTCCGATCACGATCGGGCGGGCATTGTTCGACGCGGCCTGCGAGCCGAAACAATTCATCGAGACGCCGGGCGGCCACGGCAACGGCGGCTTTACGTTTTCAACTGCCACCACAGAACAGGCCGCGGCGTTTCTCCGTGCCGCGTTGCCACCGCCCTCGTCTGACGATGATGACGGTCATAGTGAAAATGACGGCAATGGCGAATAGGAGGCGATCTCAGAGAATGTGAAATAGGCCCAGGAATCTGGGACAGGTTTGGAAATGTGGGACAGGTTTTCCAACCTGTCGTATGACCGGCTGGAAAGCCGGTCCCACAGCCGGTCCCACAAGCGTTTGGGGCATAGCTCGGGCGATTCCACTGCTCCATGCCGCTGGTCGGGGGTGAGCGTCAAGTTGAGGGGTGCGGGGGAGGGCAGAGTTTCACCTTGCCCGCCGGCACCCGCTTCGACGCCGCTGAGCAAAGTGAATCTTCGCTCTACCCACAACCGTGACGCTTACCCGTTGGTCGGTATCCGTGGTCTTTTCCGGAGTCCGTAGCCGATGTACACAGTCATCGTGGAGACGTCCTTCACGGCAGACCACAGCGTGCGCCTGGCGGACGGGACCGTCGAGCCGTCCCACGGGCACGATTGGGTCGTCCGGGCGCATTTCGCACGGGAAGACCTCGATTCCGCCGGAATGGTCGTTGATTTCGGGCGGGCGCGCGAAGCCCTTGGGGCGGCGGCCGGCCTGCTCCACGACACGGACCTGAACTCGCACCCGTTCCTGGGGGGGGTCAATCCGACGGCGGAGAATGTCGCCCGTTGTTTCTTCGACGAGCTACGGCGTCGGGGGTTCGAGACGGTTCGAGCGGTTCATGTTACGGAAGCGCCGGGGTGCGTAGCCGTCTTTGAACGCTGAAGCAAGCCGGCGTTTGGCGTGGCTGCTCAAAGTTGACGATGCTTTGGGTGTGCAATACAATCCTGACGGTTACGTTGGCGTACACCGCCTTTTTGGTGTGAACGATGCCATTCGTTTGTCAAAACTGCAACAAATCCCGGGCCACGGTCCATCTGACGGACGTGTCCCAATCGGGCGAGCCTGTGGAGCGGCACCTTTGCGACGAGTGCGCGGCCAAGGAGGGGTTGACCTTCCAGACACCTGAGACGACCACGGCCATCCTACAGGAATTCCTCAAGCAGAAAATAGGCATAGCGTCGGTGGGAGACGTCGCGTGTCCAGAGTGCGGGCTGACACTTCGTGAGTTCCACAATCGCGGTTTGCTCGGCTGCCCGAACGATTACAAGGTGTTCGAGGACGTTTTGTCGCAGATCATCGAACGGGCCCACGAAGGAGCGGACCATCACATCGGCAAGGTTCCCAGAGGCGCCGGCGAACGGACTCGCCGATTGACCGAACTTCGCCGCCTGCGACGCGAGCTTCAGGAGGCCGTTAACCGCGAGGAATATGAGCGAGCGTCGCAGCTCCGTGACGCCATTAGCGCGCTTGAAACGCCTGAAACACCATGAGCGTTGACGACCTGCTTCAACAAACCGCCGAGTGGCTTCGCGGTGAGGGGCCGATGTCCGACGTGGTCATCTCCTCTCGTATCCGCCTGGCGCGAAACCTCGCGACGTTTCCCTTCTTGTCCGCCGCCTCCGACAGCCAGCGGACGGAGATATACCGCACCGTCGTAGAGGCCGCCTCCGCCTCGCCGCTCTGCACGGGCGCGTTGGCCGTCGATGTCGAACAAAGCGACGAGATTGACAAAGAAGTGCTCGTTGAGCGCCACCTGATCAGCCGCCAGCACGCCCAAGGCGAGGGTCGTCGCGGGGTCCTCGTCTCACCGACGGAAACCGTCGCCGTCATGATCAACGAGGAGGACCACGTCCGGATGCAGGGGCTGCGCAGCGGTCTTCAACTCGATGTGGTCTGGTCGGACATCAATCAGGTGGACGACGAACTGGAGGAGGCGCTTGAATTCGCCTACGACGCCCGGTTTGGATACCTGACCGCATGCCCCACGAATGTCGGCACCGGCATTCGCGTTTCGGTCATGCTGCACCTGCCGGCGCTTAAGATGACCCAGGAGATCGACCGCGTCGTCCGTGCCGCACAGGACATGCGCCTGGCCGTTCGCGGGCTCTACGGGGAGGGTACCGAAGCCGTCGGCGACTTCTATCAGATTTCCAATCAAACCACGTTGGGCAAATCCGAACAACAGATCATGGACGATTTCGGAGAGAATATCATCCCGAAGGTCGTCGAGTACGAGCGGACGGCGCGTGATGCGCTGGCCGCCAAGCGTTCCTACCTGCTCGATGACAGAATCTGGCGGGCATACGGCGTTCTGCGCGCCGCCAGGGTCATCGGAAGTGAGGAGACGCTCCATCTGCTCTCACACGTGCGGCTCGGCATTAACACGGGGCGGTTCGACCCCTTCGGAATTGAGACGCTGAACGATCTGCTCATGTCCACCCAGCCGGCCCATTTGCAGAAAGCGCATGGCCAGACCCTGGGCGGCGAGGAACGAGGGCGACTGCGGGCCGAGCTCCTCCAAGAGCGAATGGCTCAGGCCGAGTGACGATCGATGATCCGGGCGGGCGCAAACCCCGAGTTCGCACAGATCAGATTGATACGAGCCGGCCTTCATGGCGACTGGAGCTATGTGATCAAGCCCCGTTGATTTGCAGCTCTCGTTTCTGCGCAGTTCCTTAGTCGTCGCAGTCCTCTTCGATAGGGTGGAATGGACCGGGTGCCTCCACCGCACCGGGCGGGAGTTTCATGACTTCTCCGGTGCACACGTCCACGATACGCAGCTCGCCATCGATCACGACCGGATGGCGGGCAACACTGCGCTGCGCTGTGACCGTACTGCTCACAATGCCCAGACACCCACCACTGGCAGCTAACATCACACTCACAAGTGTCGTTACTATCGCTCGGCGCATACCTTTCTCCTTTTTCTGACGGAATACGAATACAAAAATCACTTCATCATTACCGGACTCAGGCCGTGCTCCGGCCAAGGCCGCGCCCGACCGGAAGCACTCCCCACAGTCCACACAACATCGTAGACCATTCGTGGACGCACAAGGTTAGCGGACACCTGCGGATTCGGGCAAGATTATGCGTCCAACGGGGAAAAAAAGGGAACTCGCGAAAACGGCGCTTTGGCCGCGATCGCGAGTTCCCCGGAGGAAGGAGGAGGTTGTTCCGGGTATATTACGATATCGAATACGGGACGGGTCGGAATCCAGAATAATCCGGGCAACATCTCCGCAGAATCGTCAAATCGGACGGTGCGGATCGAGGTCGGGTATTAGAACACGCCGGGCAAGAGGTTTGGTTCCTCCGTAGAGACCCTTCTCGTTTGTAACCGTTCACGGGGCAAAATCGGCGATAACGCCCCAAGAACCGCGTTTTGCGGGGAGCGACTCAGCGATTTCTGAGGTTTCTTCGCCTTGCGACCGAATCGCGCAGGCTAAAACATGCGCGCTTCTTGAGGTGAAAGCGGGTTTAACATCCGCGAAATCGCGCAGGCTAAAGCCTGCGGCTCAGGTAGTCGGGACACTTGTGAAACACGGTACTACGATGCCAGCTTCTTGCCGAAGGCGCGGGCCCGTTCGACGAGGTTCGCATCGGCGCGGATGGCGTCGGGGTTTTCCACCTTAGCGGCTACCAACGCACCGAGCCATTGGGCTTGACCGAGCTCGGCCAGGCGGCGGTACGTTTCCGTAACCAGATCGGCGCCGTCCGTTTCTGAGCCGCCGGCGGAAATGACGGCGGCCATCTTGCGACCTCGCAGCAGGCATTTGGCGCTGCCGGAGTCGTCGAACTTGAACATGCAGAAGAAGCGGTCCATGGCCGTTTTGACCAGCCAGGCGGGCGACCAGCAGAACACCGGCGTGGCCCAGACGATCGCGTCGGCTCTTGTCGCCTTGTCCAGGATGGCCTGCATGTCGTCGTCGATGGCGCAGCCGGGTTCGTCGGCCTTCTGTTGACAGGTGAAACATTCCATACACCCGGTCAGGTTCTTCAAGGCGGAAAGCTGAATGGCTTCAGAGTCGGCACCGGCCTGTTTTGCCGAGGCGAGCACAATTTCCAGGACGGCCTGGGTGTTGCCGTCGGGTCGTGGGCTGCCCAGCAGGGCGAGAATCTTCATCAAATGTTCCTCCAGATTGCAGACAATCGACCCGGGGAGTATACACGAAAACCGATGCACGCCAGACCTTTCTTGCCGCCCGAGCCGTCGCCGGGGATGTCCAAAACCGCTCCCAACCGCTAACATTGCCCATCAGCCCGGCACGCGCGGCAAAACGTGGGCTGGTGTGTGAAGACGGAATCAGAGCGGCAGGACAAAGCGAAGATCTGCACTGTGAACGCAAGCAGACCGAAACGCATTCTCATCGGCAAGGTCGGCCTCGACGGGCACGATCGAGGGGCCAAGTTCATCGTTCGCGCTCTGCGCAACGCGGGCTACGAGGTCATCTACACGGGCATCCGCAGGACACCCGAGCAGATCGTCCGCACCGCCATTGACGAAGACGTGGATGCGATCGGCCTGAGCCTCTTGAGCGGCGCCCACAACGAGCTTTTCGCTCGCGTGACCGAGTTGCTCAAGGAGGAAAAGGCCGAGACAGTCGTCCTTTTCGCCGGCGGCACCATTCCCGACAAGGACATCCCGTACCTTAAGTCGCTGGGCTTCAGGCGGGTGTTTACGCCAGGTACGCCCCTGGCGGAAATCCTGTCCGCCTTGGAGGAAGCACTGGTTGAGTAGGAGTTGTCAGTTATCAGTTATCAGTTGTCAGTCGTCAGTCGTTAGTCGTCAGACGGTTGGCTCACTTTGGGTGAGGGTTTCTTGCCTGATGGCTGATAGCTGATGGCTGATGGCTGATAGCTGATAATGGACGCGCTTGTTGACAAGATACGGCAGGGCGATCGGCGCCTGCTGGCCCGGGCCATGTCGCTCGTCGACACGGGGGGGGGCGAATGGGACGCGCTTGCGGACCGGCTGCGGCGATCAACCGGGCAGACGCCGTGGTGGGGTTTCACCGGCCCGCCGGGCGTGGGAAAATCGACGCTGATCGACACACTGTTGACCATGCTGCGGCGGCGCGGGCGGCGGATCGGCGTGGTGGCTGTCGATCCCACTTCCCCAATGTCCGATGGAGCCTTGCTTGGCGACCGCGTCCGCATGATGAGGCACGCCATCGATCAGGATGTATTCATCCGGTCACTGGCTACGCGCCGCCGCGAAGGCGGGTTGTCCGATGCGACGCTGCACTGCGCCAGGCTGCTGGAGTTGGCCAACTACGACCCGGTGCTGATCGAAACCGTGGGTGTGGGGCAGAACGAGGTTGACATCGCCTCCGTGGCCGACATCTGCGTGGTGGTCCTTGGGCCGGGCCACGGTGATCACATTCAACTGATCAAGGCGGGCCTGCTGGAAGTCGCCGACCTGGTGGCCGTCAACAAGTGTGATCGGCCTGAGGCGAACTGGCTGCTCAATGAAGTTCGCGAGGAACTGGGGCTAAGATCATCTGCGTCGGGCAGCGGGCACCACGGGCGAATTGTTGAACCCCGCAAGACGGAGGAGGTGCGAGAAGGGATTCTCGCATCAGCGGAGGAACCAGCGGCGGAGTCCTCCGAGACAAACGAAGTGCGAGAAGGGATCCCCGCATCGGCGGAACACGCCTACCCGGGCTACCGTACTGAAGGCATGCCGCCCGAGGTTGTGGGAGTCGAGGCGAAATCTGGTAAGGGTGTGGATCAGTTGCTGGACAAGTTGCTCGAACTGGACCTCGCCGCTCGAGGGGAAGGGCAACGACAACGCCACAGACTTCGGCGTGTGTTGGGCGAGATCAAGCGCAGCGCCATGCTGATGTATGAGCAGGCCCTGGATCGCGAGTTGGCCGCCCCCGCCGCCCGGGAACTGGTCACCAAACTCGAACGGGGCGAACTTTCATTGCAGGAAGTTGTCGCTCATCAGTTGTCAGCCATCAGAAAAGACAACGCCCACAACAAAAAGCCAACCCCAAACACTGACAACTGATAACTAACAACTGATAACTAACAACTGACAACTAACAACTGATAACTGATAACAAACAACTGAGAACTAATCCATGTCCGATCTTCTGGAACGACATTTCGAGCGATGGAAAAACGAGACGCTGGCGGAATCCGCGGCCAAGATGCCCGAGCAGCCGGAGCGAACGATCACAGTGTCGGGTCAGCCGGTCGAAACGGTTTACCGTCCGGAGCACGTGGCGGACGAGGCGGCCTGTGAGGCGTACCTCGCCCGGCTCGGGTTCCCCGGCGAGTATCCCTTCACCCGCGGCGTGCAGCCGACCATGTATCGCTCGCGCTTGTGGACCATGCGCCAGTACGCCGGGTTTGCCACGCCGGAAGAAACCAACCAGCGATATCGTTTCCTGCTCGACAGCGGGCAGACCGGGCTGAGCGTGGCCTTCGATCTGCCGACCCAAATCGGGTATGACAGCGACCACCCGCTGGCCGCCGGCGAAGTCGGCAGGGTCGGCGTAGCCATCGACACGCTGGCTGACATGGAGATTCTTTTCGACTCCATCCCGCTGGACAAGGTCTCGACCTCGATGACCATCAACGCCCCCGCGGCGGTAATGCTGGCCATGTATATCGCCGTCGGGGCCAAGCAGGGCGTGGCCGCGGACAAACTCACGGGCACGATCCAGAACGACGTGCTCAAAGAGTACGTCGCCAGGGGCACATACATCTTCCCGCCGGCGCCGTCGCTACGGCTGATCACCAATATCTTCGCCTATGCCGCCGAGCACGCGCCTCGATTCAACACGATCAGCGTCAGCGGATACCACGTTCGCGAGGCGGGTTCGACCGCGGCCCAAGAGGTCGGCTTCACGCTCGCGGATGGGATCGAATATGTGCAAGCCGCTCTCAATGCCGGTCTTGACGTGGACAAGTTCGCTCCGCGGGTGGCGTTCTTCTTCGGCGCAATGACCGACGTGCTGGAAGAGGTGGCCAAGTTCCGGGCGGCGCGCCGCCTTTGGGCCAGGATCATGAAGGAGCGCTTCGGGGCCAAGAATCCCCGTAGCTGCATGCTCCGCTTCCACACGCAAACCTGCGGGGCTACGCTGACCGCCCAACAGGTTGACAACAACGTGGTGCGGGTGACGCTCCAGGCGTTGGCGGCCGTACTCGGCGGGACCCAATCGCTGCACACAAACAGCCGCGACGAAGCCCTGGCCCTGCCCACTGAGGAGTCGGTTCAACTCTCCTTGCGCACTCAGCAGATCATCGCCCACGAATCCGGGGCGGCTCACACCGTGGACCCGCTGGGCGGCAGCTACTGTATCGAAAGGCTCACCGACCGGATCGAGGCGGAGGCGAAGGAATACATCCGGAAGATCGACGAGATGGGCGGGATGGTGCGGGCCATCGAGCAACGCTACCCGCAAGGCGAGATCGAACAGGCCGCGTACGTATATCAACAGGACATCGAGCGCCACGAGCGTATCATCGTGGGTGTCAATCGTTACGTCACCCAGGACCAAACGCACCCGCAGACTATGACGATCAGCCCGGACGCCACCAGCCGCCAGATCGAACGATTGAACAAGGTTCGAGCCGATCGCGATTCGGCCCGCGTGGCCCGATCGCTCGACGCGCTCGAGGCCGGGGCCTGCGGCGACGCCAACCTCATGCCCATGATCCTCGACGCTGTGCAGGCCTACGCCTCGGTGGGTGAGATTTGCGACCGATTGCGCAAAGCGTTCGGCGAGTACGAAGATAGTATGACGTAGAAGGAAAAAGGGGTCAGGTTGATTTATTTAAGGGCGTCGGCGTGCACGGCACGCCCTACACACTGAGCCGCAGGGTTTAGCCTGCGCGATGCTTGAAGTAAATAAATCAACCTGACCCCTTTTTCGCTCCCACCTTGGGCATTGTCCACCGGGCGAAGCGCACCATGATGGCGTCAGCCAAGCGGGGGCACAGTCGGCGGATCACCGTGATGGTCTTGCCCTCGATGCTGAGTATGACTTGCCGACGGCGGCGGCGGGACGCGCGCACCACCGCCCGGGCGACCCGCTGGGGGGTGTACTGGGTCTTGCCCAGCCGGACGGTCCGAACGTCGATGTTCTCTGCTGCGTCGAAGAAATCGGTGCGGGTGGAGCTTGGGGCGATCGTGATGACATCGACCCCGGTTCCCTTCAGTTCCATTCGCAGGCCGTCGGAGAAGCTGACCAGGGCCGCCTTGGCGGCGCTGTAGACGGTCATCCGGGGGATGGGCTGGAAGCCGACCACCGAGGCGATATTGACAATCTGTCCGTGTCCCCGGGCGATCATCTGCGGCAAGACCCCCTGTGTCATGCGAACGGCACTTAGGAAATCGAGCGTCATCATGCGCTCAATCCGGTCGGCGGGCATCTTCTCGACCGAGCCGAAGATCGCCCACCCGGCGTTGTTGACCAGGATGTCGATCGACCCGAACCGACTCCGGGCCTCGTTCAAGGCGCCGGCCCGCTGGTCCTCCTGCGTTACGTCCAGTGTCACCGGCAGCACCCGGTCCGGACCCAGCTCGTCGCGCAGGGCGTCGAGCCGATCGCGCGACCGGGCGGCGGCCACGATCCGCGCGCCGGCCCGGTGGTACGCGACGGCGCACGCCCGCCCGATCCCGCGAGACGCCCCCGTGATGAAAACCACCTTGTCCGTCAGGTCATAGGCCATCGCTGTCCGCCAGGCTATATGCCATCGCCGTCTGTCAGGTTATACGCCATCGCCTTCCTATCGCCAAAATCGTCGGCGAGGTGCCGGCGCACGGCGAGCCGCGGTATCAGTCACGATACGTGCCGCCAGTGGCCGATGCACAAGGCGAGCGAAGACCTCGACCGGACACTTACCACGGCTGATAATCATTCGGTCGTACGACGGTACGGGTCGTGTTCTACAGGAAGGAGTTTTTCCATGAGTTCGCGCCGAGATTCCCCCAATGTCTTACGGTTTGGCCGGTTTCGCACCAGATCGCTGTTGGTCGTCCTGCTCGCCTTGTCGGCGACTGTGCCGTGCATCCTTGGCCCGGCATGTGGTGCGTTCAACACGGGGTTTTACGACCTCGGGGTCACCACCGGCGGGGTGCAGGACATCGCCTACGCCCGACGGGTGATCGAAGACGGCGGCATCCCCAGTCCCGACTCGATCACCGTCGAGGGCCTGCTGTCGGAACACAGTATCGAGATGGAGGTGCCGCCTGATCCGGATTCACTTTTCACCGCCGCCACCGTCGCCTGGAATGACGATTTCGATACCCTCACACCGCTGGCAACGGTGCAGGTCGGTTTCGGCACCACGATCAACTCGGAGACCTTTCGGCGGCAGCCGCTCAATCTCTGCCTGGTCATCGACCGCAGCGGCTCGATGGATTACGTCATGGACGAGCGAACCCGCACCCGCAAGATCGACGCGGTTAAGATCGCCATCGACCGGCTGCTGGCCCAGTTGAACAGAGACGATATTGTGAGCGTCGTCTCCTTCGCCAGGTTCTCGAAGATTGAGCTCGACGCAATGCTGGGCAACGACACCCAGGCGGTCAAGCATGCCCTGGACGATATCGAGGCCGAGGGGGCGACGAACGTGATCCGAGGCATGTCACGCGGATATAAGCTGGTCAAGGAAAACAGCACCGCCCGACGAGCGAGCCGCATCATCGTGTTCACCGACGCCCAGGTCACCTCCGGAACCGACGAGAGCAAGGACTTCATTAAACTGATGGAGAACTACGCCGACGACGAGATCGGGGCGACGATCTTCGGAGTCGGCATCGATTTCGACGATCAGCTCGCCTATGACATCGCACAGGTTCGCGGCGGGAACCTCTACTACCTCAACGACTACGATCGGATGATCCAGGTGTTTGACGAGGAGTTCGATTTCCTGGTCACGCCGGTGGCCTACGACGTGAGACTAGCCGCGTCCATCCCGTTCACTCTCGACGTGGCGGACGCCTACGGCCTGCCGGATATTGATACGAATACGCACCTTTTAGAGCTTACGGTCCCCACGCTTTTCTTGAGCAAGCGGGAAGGCGGCGGAGCGATCATGATCCGGCTGCGACCCGGGGCGATGGTTGACTTCGACGAGCCGATCGAGTTGGCCACGTTGGAGTTGAGCTATCAACCGATCAAAGGTAATGCAGTCGAGACGGTGCTTGACATTACGCTGCCGGCCGGACTGGACCCCGACGCCGCCGAGCGCTACTTCCAGACCGACGGCACACGGCGAGGCGTACTGCTGCTCAACACGTCTTTGGTGCTCAAGAATGCGTGCGAGGACGCCTACGGTGGCTACGATGATTACACTTATTACTACCGTTGGCCAAGCGACGAGGACTACGGCCGTGCGATCGCCCGCTTAACGGAGTTCCTGCCGTACTTCGACGCGCTGGCCGAGGGACTGGAAGATCAACCCTCCCCCACGTCGCGAAGCCTGTCGCAGGAGCGGGCCCTGATCGAAGCGTTGATCGAGAACATCGAAAACGAGCGTTCGTGGTAGGAGCCTATGCCAGGACCTTTGTGGCACGGGCGATTCGCCGGTCCGGCTGCAAGGCGGCCGCCCGCGCGCCGCGAACGAGCGGAAGCGGTTGCCTCGACGCCCATCAGTCCAGTGGCGTCCTCACTTTCCTTTTTTTGCAGGATGGCAAAACTCGCTGGAGGAACGCTGTTTCGAGGAGCCGGAGGCGTGCTCCTAACCCGTAGTGGCTTGCTTGAGGCATCGCTACCGGGGGTTTCAAGTCAACTTTGCCATCCCTTTCTTTTTTCACGTGCTCACTATCGGACTGTGTTGTAGACTGACTGATGTAGACTGGAACGCCGAATACGTCTAGTGTAGCGTCACACCTGTTCTTGCGGGTTATCCGAACCGCGCCCGTTAGGAAGCGGTTACCCGTCTGGACACCGTCCGGCGTATCTCCGCTCCCTCACGGTCGCGGTTCTGTCTTACAGGCCTGATCGGCAACCCGCAGATTTACGAGTGACGCGACACTAGTGTAGAATGGAGCGCACAGACATGCTGCTGTGTCCGCGGTGCTTTTACAACCTGACGGGGCTGACGTCGGACAGATGCCCCGAATGCGGTTTTTCAGACCCGCTTCAGCATGGCATAAGCTCCGATTGGCCATTGTGGGCCAGGCGGGATTTGGGTGGACCATTGCGGCGATTCGTGCGGTCGCTGGGCGCTCTTATTCTTTCGCCTAGGAAGTGCGCTCGGACTTGGTCTCTCGAAGGAATCCCACTCCGGGATTATCTCCTCTGGACCTTCCTCGCCTGTGCGAGCTATTTCCTACTGATGATCACCGCCGCATTTGTCGTTGCGCCCTGGTGGTTACATTGGCTCGTGGTCATGCCGCAGTTTAGGTGCTACCTTTTTTGGGGATTCAGTCGGAATTTGGCGTACCAGCTACTATCCCTGATGATCGTTTCCCTGTGGTGTGTCTCCAGGTCATCCCGCCCGTGCACGACGAGTGAACGCCTCCGACGCACCCAGGCCCTTCTGGCGCTGTTAGCTTATCTGCCACTGTTCGCCGCCACTTTTGTTCTCTGCAGAGCCGTCATTGGATTCACTAGATTCGCCCTCGATTTCTCCGTACTCAGTGTCCTGGATCTGTGGATTGTAGCGGCGCTGGTTCTCTCGGGCGTCCATGTGCACATATGGGCCAAGTACGCCTTGGGCCTACGGGAATTTGATGCCAGATTGGCGGGGGTGTTGTGTTTCATCGTTGCAGCGGGATTACTTGGTCTTAGCCAGCCGCTGGCGGGTTTTGCCGGCTCGCGCCGTCCACCGATTGGGACATCGGTTTCAGTTGTACCTCCGGTCTTGCAGTCAGTTGCGGGAACGGATGGTTGGGAAGCTAGGTTTTTGACAGGGAAAAAGGGGTCAGGTTGATTTATTTCCCGGTAGGCCCCACGGGCGAGGATGAAGATGCTGGCCCGACACGCCGTTCGCCCGAAGCCAGCACGAATGGATAGATGGGCCGATCGAGACGATC
>Ga0114922_10000510_pt1 | contig 37300 bp, 27 predicted proteins | sample AartaG_FD_100975 | JGI IMG/M metagenome (GOLD analysis project Ga0114922, IMG submission 100975) | Deep subsurface microbial communities from Aarhus Bay to uncover new lineages of life (NeLLi) - Aarhus_00045 metaG | ecosystem: Environmental > Aquatic > Marine > Oceanic > Sediment | place... | reverse complement strand
CAGCGTGCCGTTCTCGACCAGCGGCGCGATAGATGCTGCCAATCCGTGCATACGCGCGAGCTTGCCCCGTGAGCGTCGCGATCACCTCGTCGAGCATATCCTCTGCCAATCCGTGCATACGCGCGAGCTTGCCCCCCACGATTGCAGGAAGAGGTTTACGAGCAGTGGACTGCCAATCCGTGCATACGCGCGAGCTTGCCCCCCCGCGACCTTCTTGAGGGTCATCCCCTGGCTCTCCTGCCAATCCGTGCATACGCGCGAGCTTGCCCCCCCTTATGGCAAGAATCCTTACTGGAGAAGGAAAATAACGTCGTCTCCGCGAAGCGCCTGGAATTGCGCTGATGCAAGAGGAGCGGCAGATCGCAACCCGGCCGCAAACACTTGTTGTCAAAGGGCTTGGGGTGTCTCGCGGACCTCTATGCGTTTTCGTGCGGGCTAGTGGTTCGCGATGCACGCGTATGTAACGAACTTCCGGCGTAGGCCCACCCCGGTGCGGAACCGTAAACATCAACCTGGGTGATCGATGAAATGGGGCCGTCGACAGTCTCTTCCGGAATCAAAACGCCTCCGGACATGCCTGAAGGAGACGTACCGTTGCGCCAAATTAATCCGCAAGGCGCTCGGTGTATCTGTTTCGATAGTATCATATAAGCCTTCATTTGTCAACTAAAAAGGTGCGTCGGGCATGGTCCTTCTTTTCAGCACGCCCGACGCCCATTGATCGAAGTCCTTGCGTGCGTCGAATGAAGGCTGTACAGCGTTCCGGTACGTGTACTCCTTGCATTCCCAATCCATGAAGTGGCCGAAGAATTTGCGCGCAATGTTGCCTGCGGCATTCAGGTCGGCCTGCACGCGGTAACCGCAATGCGGGCAGCGAAACAGGTGGCCTCCGGAATCCCAGACCGGATAGCCGAAATCGGCGCATTCGCGGCGGGGCGCCTGCTCTCTGTAAGGGTTCTTGCGCTTCATGCTGAAACGGTAGCCGGGAAAGCCGCATTTCGAGCAGAGCCGGCTGGTGTTATAGGGGTTGATATCTGTAACCTGAATTCCGAATTCCGGTGCCATTTCCTTTGCAAGATCGAATATGTGCCGGTGATTCATGCTGCGTACTTGCCGGTTCAGCCACCGCTCGTCGTAGGCAGTCGGTTTCAGCCTCCTAAGGTCCTCAAAGACAATGATATGCACATCGTGTTCGCGAGCCTTCTCGACAATCAGATTGGCGGCCTTCTTGAACCTGTCCGTGCTCATTTTCGTTCGGTGGCCCTGCAGGGAAATGAAACTGCGCTCATTCTTCACGGGCTTGCCGCGCTTGCGCCTCCCTTTTTTCAGCTGATTCTCATGTCGTGTGATTGAGCGCAGGCGCGGAAGGTCAGGGGAGTCGATGAATCCCTTCCTCAGAGGTGCGAGTTTCCACCCGTCGCCCTTCTTCTTCCCTTCGGTGATCACATACGCCCCGACGTGCCGGGCGCCCAGGTCAATCCCCATGACGCGAGTCGCCTTATTACCGTCAAGAATATCGAGCCGGTCAGCGCTCGAAGTGGCGCCTGCTTTTTTGCGGAACTTTGCTTTGAGCGGCTCGTTTTGCTCAACGACAGTAAAAACAAGTTGCGCATTCCCCTTAGGCTTCAAGATGAGCTTTGCGCCTTTCAGCCCTGCGAGCCGCTCCTCCGCCGATTCCGCAGGACGATTCAGCGTATTGCCTACTTTTCCTTCTTTATATGGCGGGTATCTTCCCTCGGCAGCGAAAGCTCTGGCGCGGTGACTCGGCACAAGACGTGGTTCGGGCTTGATGCTGAACGGGCGCCAGTCCATGTAATAAGCATCTTCTTTCTCATCGTGGCATATCACGAGAATCTCAATGGTCCCCTTTTCGAAGTCTTCATTGCGGTATAGCTTGCCCTTTTCCAAGCGGTACCAGCAGGGGTGCTTCTTGGCTGAAGGGAGGGTCAGCGTGGGCGGCCGCCTGAAACGCGCATAATCGTTGTTGTACTTCTTGCGCAGTTTCTCGACCTCTGCCAGTTCGGGATTCTTCCTGGTGAGCATGTCGAGCATCCTTCCCGCACGCCTATCCTCCCGTTTGGGAAATTCCTCCTCGATGGCCCGTACCTCTTCCGCAGTGAGAAACGCAAAACCCTCGCCTTTCGCCTTTCCGCGCCATTCGATGATCTCGGGGTGATCGCAAATCCATTCGCACCACAGATGCCATCGCGAGAAGCGTTTGCCGCTGCCCGACTTCTTTCGCTTGCGGGCGTGCGCCCGTTGTCCCGCTTTGGTCTGGAATTCCTGCCGCGCCTTCTCTGCGTGCGCATCGAAAGCCGCCAGGTATCCCTCTACGAACTCCCGGAAACCGGGGTTTTCGGCGAAAAACTTCTCCTTGTCTCTGAGCCACTTGCCGCGTTCCTCTCTCCATGCCGCCATGAGTTCGTTGTTGCTGCGCAGGTATTCGATGGCTTGATTACAGATGAAATGCCAGAATATGGAGCTGATGGTTAACGTATCTCTTGATTTTTCCTTCTTGGCCGACGACCCTGCACGCACCTTTCTGCCGTCGATTTCACAGATGCGTTCGTGCCGCGGGAAGAGTATGCCATGCTCCTGTCGGTGTCGCCGGACCAGCTTCATCCCCTCATCATCCCGCGTGTCTTTGCCACCCCTGTCCGTAAGCGGGTTCATGAGGTCGTGGCCCTTTGTTCCCGAATGATCCAGCAGGTATCTCGCGATTTCTTTGGCCGTCTCACCGTAGGTACCCTTCTTCATACTTATGTAAAGATCGACCATGGCGCGGACGCCGGCATTGAAAACGCGGTGGGTGCGGACGAGGTCATCCAGTTCTGCTTTGGTGCAGACTATTCTTGATCGATAGGATTTTGTAGCCATTTCAGATCAACCCCCCATCGACAATCATATCGAAACCTTAAACAATATACCGCACAGGGCGGCCGTTTGCAAGTTCTTTTTTGGAAGGATAACATCCCAGGTTTTGGACTAAAAGCACCAAAAAGGGCTGACACCGAAAAAGACTCACCCCATCAGATACTCATCAATGATCTCGTCCGTCGCCGACGGAAGAACTCCCGCGGCGCGGGCGAGGTCGATGACGCAGTATCGCTCGCGAATCTGATAGCAATGGCGGACGGCGTCCGCGAACCGTTCGCGCCTGCACCGTATGTGCTCGATGCAATGGGCCGCACCGGCCTCCTTCAGACAGCGCTTGATCTCAGATGCACTGACCCCGGCGTCCACAATTGTCTGGCGGACACTGTCCCAGACCCCCGGCTCCCCCAGCTTGCGCACGGCACGCCCCGCCTTGACCCGTTTGCGCGCGTGCTCCTCCTCCACCACGGCCGTCAACGACTTCCAGAACTCAGGATCCGTTTCTTCCGCGCGCTCGACGAACTCCGGAGATTCCAGCCGCAGCAGGCGCTCATAGACGGCCGCCGCGAAGATCGTGCCCACGCCCACCTGTCGCCCGTGATAGTCGTGGGGGACGCCGTCCAGCGTGGAGGTCATATCGAGCACGTGAGAAATGAAGTGTTCTCCTCCCGAGGCCGGGGAAGAGATGCCCGCCATCGTCATTGCGATGCCCGAGTATACCAGGCCATCAAACAGCGCGTGAATGGCCGGCGCATCCTTCCGTCTGAGTTTGTCCGGATGGTCCGCGTAAGCCGGTTCGAACTCCCGGATCAGGTGCGCGCAGAGGGGACAGTAGTAATCCCCAAAGAGCATCCCGCTGATTCGCCAGTCCGTGGAGCTGATCCTTTTGGCGAGCACGTCGCCGAGACCGGCGGTTGTGAGTTCATAGGGGGCGTTTTCGATCACGGACGGAACCGCGAAGACAGCACCCGGGGGCGTGCCGCTGATCACGCGTTTGACCCCTTTGATTACAGGAGCGATATTGGACGACGCGTAACCGTTCATCGACGCCGCCGTTGCGACGACAACATAGGGGATGTGCGTTTCCGTCGAGACCCACTTGCAGAGGTCGCTGATCACACCGCTGCCCACCGCGACCACGAAATCAGAGCGCGGATCAAGCTTCCGCTGGACCGCTTCCCGGGTAGCCTCGTCGCAGATCGGATCGCCATGGGGCGGGTCGGGAATCAGGCAGGCCTGCACATCCCATCCGTTGGCGCGCAGTTCGTTCTCGGTGGTTTCGCCTGCAACGCCGTAGGTCCGCGCGTCCGCCACGAGGGTCACGCACCTGGCGGAAGCGTGTTGCGACAGGAAGTCGGGAACCCTGCGGATGGCGTCCGGCGAGTAGACGACCTGGCGTACGGGGACCTCGTGGCGCTTGCCGCACTCGCATTGAAACGTTTTGCCGAGGAGGTGTGTGCTATCCGTCACTGGTGGCGTCCTTCCGGCGATAATGGTGGGGGGAAACTCTTTGGAAAGAGTTTCCCCCCACACCCCCCTTCAGAAACTTTTGGGCTGTCACAGCAGCCGTGCCGGCTACTGCTCCTTCAGTTTGCCCGGTGATAAATGCTTGCCAATCCATATCGGATATTATATACTTGGCGTGGGAGAAATGGCAGGGCTTTTCGGTGGCAGCGGTGTTCCAACGTTACGAGCAGGTGAAGTTATGATAACGATCCAGCAAGATCTCCGTGCTTCGGACTATCGACGAGCCATGTATTTGCACATGCGGCCCCGCCCGGGTTTCAAGGTAGCGGGAATCATTGTCGTGCTGCTTTTTTTCGCAGTTTTCATCTGGAAGTTGTGCAGGCCGTCCGAGTGGGATGACGGCACTGCAATCATGGCGATAGCATTGGTTTATCTTCTCGCGTATTTCTTTGTCCTTCTACCTTGGCGCGCGAAAAGGAGCTTCAAGCAGAACAAGTTCCTGGAGCACAAAACAACATTCAGGATCGATGGTTCCGGCCTGCACACTAGCTCCGAACTTGGCAGTGTTTCAATACCCTGGGACCACCTGCGCAAATGGAAAGAGAACGACGGCCTCGTGTTGTTATATCTCACTGACAGGATGTACTACGTTTTTCCGAAGCGTCTTTTCGAGTCCGACTCCTGGCAGGAATTCAGGGACTTGGCCGGAGAGAACGTGAAGAAGATGGCGTAATGAAGAGCGGCACACGACGATAAGGAATGGAACCCCGTTCTATAAATTCGGGAGCTAAGAAGATGAAATGTGATCATTTCGGCAAGTTCATGGTCTACGCGCTTTATGGCGTGGCAGCGATTTGTGCGGCTTGGCCATTCATCGGTTTGATCGTTGACCCCGGGGACCGCGGACATTTTGAGAGATTCGTATTATGCTGGCTGGTAGCGCTGGGTTTTGCTGTAGGCGGAAAACTCCTGAGCGTTCTTGTCGTATGGGCGTTCAGAAACAGGAATACAGGCCACGACCAAAGTACATGATTGGAGTCGTAGGGAGAACGAGAATGCGCATACTACCGGTTACGACGATTCTGGCGATGCTGTTTGTTGTCGGATGTGGCAAAAAGGAGGACGACAGGAACAATATACGTTATCTGGCCGCGTACCCCCAGGCCGTGATCAGTGCGGTGTACAAGAACGAGTCTTCGAAGATTACGCTTGCCGGGACCTATTCACACGGGAAGGATGGCAAACCAAAGCGGTACGGTGGTGGCGCCGGTTTTGCAAACGGAACTGTAAAGTTTTACTACCACTTCATGGGCGCGACTTTGGTGCCCGTAGATGGGTCCGGTACGACATTGAGCGATGGCGACGTGTACGTGTTCCGTGTCAAGACAAGTCCAGAGGCGAGCTGGGAGTTAATACCCTTCATTTTCAAAGGCGGAACCGCGACCGTCTACGACAAAAATGGGCTTGTGATTAGGATAGACGAGAAGTGACGCGAACAGGCGAGTACCTTCCGGGCCATGCAATTCGAAGGGAGATCGCCGCTGACGACCCGTATGACGTTCTGGCCTCTTACGCCGCCGTGTGCCAGGACCGTAGGACCATGGGACCATGGTCTCATTCTCCCAGGGCTTCCCAGCCGGGGAAGCTCGGAGGGCCGGCGCCATACTCTTCCCAATTAGTCGACAACATCCAATACTTCCTCGTGAGGCGCTCGAACCTGTGCCATACGTCGTCGACATCATTCTGGTTCGGCGGGACCCAATCGGCGGTTCCCCGATAATCCGCCAGAAGCTCCTTGTGAATGCGACCGAGATTCTCGATCTGGGACGCAACGATCTTCCCCCCGACGTCGCCCGTCGGGCCGGCCCCCTCCTTGGAGAACCTCGTCCCGCACCAAGGGCCGGATTTCGGCGACGGCTCCTCGCGGGCGAGGTCGACAAGCTCCGGCCGGAGGGCCATGAGCTGCTGCGTCTCGCACATGCCGGCGTGGTCGCCCCTGTAATCCTCAAAGCTGATGCATTCCCAATCGGCGATGCAGCAAACTTGCAACGGCGAGCCGGTCCGACGCGTGTAGTATTCGCACACCAGCCGCATATCATTCTCCACGCCGCCATAGTGACCGGTTACGAGGATAGCTGCGCGAAAGCCGCGAACATCGAACACGCGAAGCTGGTGCAGCACCGTATGCAGAAACAGATCGCCCGGAATGGAGCTGCACAGCGATTGCTTCACGCCCTGGGTTTTGGGCCAGTCGAACTCCGGGCGTTCCTGCACGTGCCAGCAGAAGGGCGGCGCCACGACGCCGCCATGCGCCCCGGCGGCGCGTTCGCACAGTGCATAAGCCTTCAGCCAGTCGAGGCCCAGTGCGTTGTAAGCTCCGTGCGGCTCCGCCAGGCCGTAAGCCATGTAGCAGACCGGGCACTTCTCGATGGCCGCCAGCAGCTCATCGGGAAACATCTCTTCCCATCTCACTTTTTCTTCGTGCATTGAAATTCCTCGGGTGACCGAAATCGGGGCGCTTGTTCTTCCAGGGCAAAGTTCTCGCATTGCTCCTCAGACAGAGCACGTATGTCCGCCTACCTCAGTATTGTTCGACTGGTACACGCCCAGTTTAGCTGCCCCCGATACTGGAGTCAAGTAGAAATAGGGCCAAGCTCTGGTCACACCAGCGCAAGTCAACACCTCGATAGAGAATTTACCTGTCGTGGCGCTGCGATCCCGATGGCCTCACGCCCAGCCTTCTTTTCACACTGTGGACCTTAGGCATAGACATAGGAACCGGTCCACAAGAAAGCGCCTGCAAGAACGTCATAGAAAAGCGACTCAAGGGCACCGGGATGCGATCGTGCATCATCAACCTCGGAGGGATGGCCCGCCTGCGCGCCCTGGCACACGACCTGGCCAACTGGAACAGAATCTGGGAGCAGTATCAGCTCTACAAGGCGCGCTCAGCAGCCGCATGACCAAGAATCGTGAGCGCACCCCCTTGCGCGTGCGTGCGAAGATTATTGTTGATAACAAATCGTTACAGCTTATGATAACTCGTGTTAGACAAGACAGCCCTCCTCAAGATAAATGCCGAGAAGAGGATCATCCGCAGATTACGCAGATTACGCAGATTTTGGGAAACTGCGGACAGAAACATGAAACTCTCACCCGCTCTGAATCTGCGTAATCTGCGGATGGAAGGAAAGCACCATGAAACAAGGAATGCGAGACCCGCGGACCTATGCGATCATCGGCGCGGCAATGGAGGTCGATCGTGAGCTTGGATGCGGGTTCCTCGAAGCCGTATACCAGGAGGCGCTTGCCGCGGAACTCGCACTGCGAAGTGTCCCGCACCGGCGCGAGGTGGCGCTGCCGGTCCACTACAAGGGCCAGCGCCTCAACACGGCATACCGAGCCGATTTCATCTGCTTTGACTCCGTGATCGTGGAAGTCAAGGCTATCAGCAAGCTGGGCGGCACTGAGCAAGCTCAACTGATCAACTACTTGAAGGCCACCGGCCACGAGATCGGGTTGCTGCTGAACTTCGGGGCAGGGCCCCTCGAATACGAGCGTCTTGCTCACTCTGAATCTGCGTAATCTGCGTAATCTGCGGATACGCTCTGGACCCTCAGCCGCCGTAGCGGTTGAACCACGCGCGCTGCTCGAAGGACTTCTTCTCTTTCTGTTGCACTTTCTCCGTCGGGACGCCGATCGGAAGCACGACCTGCACGCGCTTGCCCTGGGGAACGCCCAGTATCTCGCCCAGTTTATCCGCGCGTCCACCACTGCGCAAAACCCCGTCCAGCCAACAGGTCGCATAGCCGAGAGCCGTGATGGCGAGCAGCATGTTCTCCACCGCGGCGGCGCAGTCTTCTTTCTCGAAGGATAGCTCACCGTAAACGGGGCTGGGATCGATAACGCACGCGATGAGCGCCGGCGACCCCACGGGCACCACTTCGCGCACCTTCGCCATTGTGGCTGCATCGTCGATGATCACGAACGTGGTGCTCTGGGCATTGCCGCCCGACGGCGCCTGAATACCCGCCTGCACGATCTTGCGGAGGTCTTCCTGGGGCACCGGCCCGTCGACGAAGTCGCTCCGGTAGCTGTGCCGTTTTGCGATTGCTTCAAAAACATCCATATTCAGCTCCTCATATTAAGTGCGGCTCCTGGACCGCCAAAACCATAACAAAGGCCACAATACTCAAACGCACCCCTCATCGCACCAGCCGCACGGTCACGATCTTCCACGGGCCGATCTCTATTGAAAAACCGTCGCCATCGCGCGGCAGTTGCCGCAGGTTGTCTTCCAACAGGTTGCCTTCGTATGCCGTTTTGAACTCCTCCGGAATGCGCAGCCGCACCATCTCGCTTCGGCCGGCGTGCTCGGCCAGCCTCACTACCACGCCATCCCCGTCTTCCGCTGCCTTGATCACGGTCAACATCGTGTGCTCGGCATGCAGGCTCCACGTCGGCGGCGCAGCCGACAGTTCTCCCTTGTGAACGCCGAGCCCGGCATTGAAGACCGTCGCCTGCCGCACGACGTCATTGTCGCGCCAATCGCCCTCTCCTATGTAAAGAGCGTGGCGGAATGTATGGCGGCCGTGGTCCCACATGCCGCAGAAGTTGTGAGCGATGTAAGACGGCGGCCCCGAGGGGGCATCGTTGAGGGCGTAGGGCAAATGCGGGCTGCGCAACACGCTTACCAGCACGGTGCCGTCTTCGACCCGATAGCTCGGTGTGCCTCGATTGAACACTGCGAAAGTGTGGCCGGGCGCCTGCACGCCGCCCCAGTGCAAAGCCGGCCAGTCGCCGCCGGCATTCCCGAAGTCGGTGGTGTCGCATTCGTAACGGTCACGCTCGAGCACGCCGTAGGGAATCTCGTATACCCCGCGGTCGAGATGAGTCGTCGATGGGAACGCCAGCCGCAGCCGTCGGCCGTAAGTCCACCAACTCACCGACGTCTCAACCTCGATCCACGGAGCCCCGGATCGCAGGCGAAACACCTGCCGCCACGTGAGCTGGCTGACCATCGGGTCGGGGCTGTGGCGGGTATCGAGCGTGGCAGGATGCTGACCCTCGTAAGTGATGGCAACGCTGTCGCCGCGTTGCTCGACGCCGGCCAGGCGAACGTGCGGGCTGAGGCGCTCGCGGGTGCGGTCGAGCGAGCGGGTACACCAGGGATCGCCGAGGTCGCGCTCCAATACAAGCTCGCCGAGAAGGAAGTCGCCGCAGTCTGCAACCGGCCCGATCCCCCGGGCACTCACGCCCGTAATGCCGTGCTCGCCGACTTCCACGGTGTAGCATCCGCACGACACCTTGCGGTCTGAAATCTGTCGAACGCGTGACGGCGCCTCCGACAGCCTCACGGTGCACGCACTCAGCGCGGGGATTTGTGGCGACTGGAATGTGACCGAAGCGCCGCTATCGGTGCTTGTGACCTCATAGACGGGCAGCGGCTCGCCTTCGACCGTGGCCGCTGCGCCCTGCCAATCGCCGGGCACATCAACGGTCACCGGCCCGCCGGCGGCGAAGCCCTGGCTGTTGAAAACGGTGAATGAGGTGTCGCTCGGCTCGAGCAACTTCGCGCAGGCTTTCTGTTCGATCTCGCCTGCGGCCGACTCGACCCCGGCCAGCAGGTCCAACAGCTCGTCGTAGGCGGGGTCAATGTGAGTGCCGGTGATGGCGTCGTGGAAGGCGGAAAGCGTCATATCTTTCCACAGTTCGCGCAGCCGCGAGGCGGATCCGCCTCCGAGCAGCGTATCCCAATGCTCCGCCGCAAGGAGGGCGTGCTCAGCCGCGCGGTGCTCCTGCTTGGGACGAATCCGCGACACGTAGCAACCCGTCTGGATCGCATTGTTCTCGACCTTCGAGCTCACCTGCGAGGCGGGCGGATTGTCGGCGAGGGCAAGCTCCTCCGCGATGTAATCCTGCATGTCGCGATACGTGCCCTGACGCACTGCGAGGTTGGATTCAGCATTCAGCCGGGCGATGTCGTCAGCCACGTGGCGTCCGGGCAGGATTTCTTCGCCGCCGAGTGACATCAGGCCGATTGCGCCGTCCGGAAGTTCTTGTGTAGGCGTTTTGAGCTCGGCGCGCGGCTCTTGCGGAAAACCCCGTTGGGCGCACTTGTCGCAACCCTCGCCGCTGCAGCACGGACAGGGCGCATACTTGATGTAGTCGGCGAGGTCGAACTCCGCGACTCCGCCAAAGCGCCCCTCGACATGGTGCAGCACCACCGAGCCGTCGAGCCCGCGCCAGTAGGGAGCATCGGGAATATTGTACGAGAGCGCCGGCAGCCAGCGGTAGCCGCACTGACGAAAAATCTGCGGCATCTGCGCGCTCGATCCGAAACCGTCCGCGTGCCAACCGGTGGTGGGACGCATCCCGAGGGTTTCTTCGGCCCAGAGCGTGCCGAGTATGAGATTGCGCGCGAGCAGTTCGCCATGGATCATGTTGGCGTCGACGATGTTCTCGCCGGATCCGAGCAGTTCGAATCGCCTCTGGCGGCTGAGCGCCCGCAAAGTTTCCAGGTGCTCCGGGTGATGCTCAAGATAATGGCGCAACACCCACGATGCCTCGACCATGAAGCAGCTCGAGCCATCTTCGCACGAGGCGATGGCGTCGCTGATCCAGGCTTCTTCGATGGCTCGATACGAAACGAACCGGCGACCGGAGTCGTAGAAGTCGCGATCCCAGCATCGCCGCCAGAGCGGATCGAAATGGTTGCATCGCAGCACAATGCATTCCTTGCGGGTCGGGCTGTTCTCATCGGACATAGAGCTTTTCCTTTCGCCGGTGTGTCTATGCCAGGATCTCTTTCAACGCCCCAAGTACTGCTTTCACGTGGCGTTCGGTTGCGCTCTCGCCCATGAGTCCGATCCGCCATGCCTTGCCTTTGAAGTCGCCGAGGCCGCCGCCGATCTCGATGGCGTACTCTTCCAGCAGGCGCTTGCGGACGGCCGCTTCGTCCACGCCCTCGGGCGCCGCCACGGCATTGAGCATCGGAAGCTGGTGATCCGGGTCGGCGAGGTATCGAATACCCATTCCCTCGAGGCCCGCCTTGAGCGCGCGGTGGTGGGCGGCGTGGCGCTCCCAGCGGGGCCGCAGGCCTTCTTCGAGCACGATTCGCAGCGCCTCGTGCAGGGCGTAGTTCATGTTGATCGGCGCGGTGTGATGATACAGCCGCTCCGAGCCCCAGTACTGCCGCACCATGTTCATATCCAGGTACCAGCTCTGCACCTTCGTCTTGCGATTGCTGATCACGTCTTCGGCGGCGGCGCTGAAGGTCACCGGCGACAGACCCGGCGGGCACGAGAGGCACTTCTGCGTGCCGCTGTAGCAGGCGTCGATCCGCCAGCCGTCGACGTCCACCTCCATGCCGCCAAGGCTTGTGACGGTATCGACGAGCAGCAGCGAGCCGGCGTTATGAACGATGCAACTGATCGGGTCGATCGGCTGGGCGGCGCCGGTGCTCGTTTCGGCGTGCACGATGCCCACAACGTTGAACGGCCCGTTCTCACCGATGGCCTGCCGGACCTGCTCCGCGACGAATACCCGGCCCCACGGAACTTCGATCGTCGTCACCTTGGCGCCGGCGCGTTCGGCGACGTCCGTCATCCGCTTGCCGAAAACGCCCGCAATGCAAACCAGCATCTTGTCGCCCGGCTCGATCAGGTTGACGACGCACGTTTCCATTCCGGCAGAGCCCGTGCCGCTGACCGCCAGGGTCAGTTTGTTACCGGTCTGAAAAACAGCCTGGAGCATGTCGCGGATGTCGTTGAGGATCTCGAGGAACTGTCCGTCGAGGTGCCCGATGGTCGGCCGGGCCATCGCCCGGAGCACCCGTGGATTCACGTCCGAGGGGCCGGGTCCCATCAGCATCCGCGGCTTGATGTCTTTGGTATCTGCCATCAGCTTTACCTCCGAATTGTGTTACGTTGCGTTTTCCATGTCGTCTTCGGTCCTGTAGATCTCGGCCGTAAGCCGAGGGAGCTGAGCCATGTCGAACTGTGGGATGAACGACTCGGCCACCTTCACGTTTGTTTGAACTTCATGCGGCCAGCGCATGCCCACGTTGGCCACGTGGACGCGGCTGTCGGAAAGCACAAACTTCAGCGCCACCTCGTAGATGTCGTGGGCCTCATTCCATCCCGGTGCGATGTAGCTCGCCATCCGCTGGAGGATTCCCGACGTCATCGGCCGCATCACGGTCACGCCCATATCGGCCTCGCAGGCCTCGTTGAGGGCGTGCAGCGCCCCGCCTTGGTAAATGACGTTGTATCTGAGTTGGACAACGTCGAAGGCCCCCGTTGCGATCAGCGGTCTCCCGGTCCACGGCTCTTCGGTGGTGAATCCGATGAACCGCACCAGTCCCTTGTCGCGCAGCCCAACGAGCGCGTCGAGCACGCCGTCGTTGAGGATGTGGTCGACGTCGGCCTGCGAGTACATTCCGCCGTGAAACTGAATGACGTCGATGACGTCGGTCCGAAGCCGCTTGAGCGACGCATGCACACTGGCCACAACGTCGTTCGACTGCCCGCCGTAGCCTACCTTGGTGGCAATGACGATCTTGTCGCGCAGGGCCTCTGTTGCCTCGCCGAAGATCGATTCGCTGTTGCCTTCGCCATAGCCGGGGGCGGTGTCGATGTAATTGATGCCCGCATCGATGGCCGCATGAACGGTGTCGATGGCGGTGGCCCGGCCTGCCGGTGTGAAGGGATCCCAGTCGCGGGCCTTGTTGACCCCGCCGAACGGAAATCCGCCCAAGCCCAGCCGCGTCACTTCGAGTTCGGTCTTTCCATAACGAACACGCGGAATCATTTCTGTACCTCCTTGTGCGTCATTCTGCGCCGTTGCGGCGCAGGGTCGGCCGGTCAGTCGCCCTTGCGGAGTTCGGCGCCCTGTTCGATCAGCGTGCTCTGCAACAAGCCAACGTCGAGCGCCCGCGGCGCGGAGTTTGTCTTGCAGCACAAAGCCGCGGCGGCGCCGGCCGCGTGGCCGATCGCCATTATGGGGATCATCGCCCTGAACGACTCGTAAGGCTCCTGGTCGCTCGATATGCACCGCCCTGCGACGAGGAGGTTATCGACCGTTTTCGGCACAAGGCAGCGATAGGGAATATCGAATCCCTCGTGCTCGAGGTAGCGCCGATAACCATAGAAGTGAATGATGGCGCACGAGCTGATGGCCACCACGTCGTCAAATCGCCGTCCGGTGAGCGCGTCATCCGCCGTCAGCCTGTATTCGCCTTCAACGAAGCGTGTCTGTCGGATGCCCAGAAGTGGGGGCGTCTCCACGACACGGGCGTCGGCAAGCTCGGGATGGCTCTTCTGCTTCTTCGCGAAATCTTCGTAGATCCTCAGGCGTGCGTCGATTTCCGCCTGCGACAGCTCGTCGCCGTCGGCGCCGTTTATGGGCCCGATGCCCGGCCCCCACACGACGGCGTTGTTTCCGAAATCGCACGCGAAAGCCCCCTGGGGACGCGACGACCCGAACTGGATGCGATACATCAGGCTGTCGTTGAGCCGCGGGGCCTCGTCCTTGTACGTCTGCCAGAATTCGGCCCCGGCGCGGGCGACCACGTCGGCATCGCCGCTGGCGTCGACCACCGCCTTGGCCATCAGCGCCTGGCGGCCCGACTTGTTCTCCACGATCACGCCTCGCACGGCGTTATCCGCCACGATGCTGTCGCAGAAGTACGTGTGAAATAAAATGTCCACGCCCGCGTCAACGCACATCTTCAGCGTAACGTATTTGAACTTCTCGGTGTCGATGGCGTAGCTGTATTCCAGTTGCCCCGGCTCGGTGGGGTAGCTTTTTTGCGGATAGGGGCTCTTGCCCAGGCCGCCGAGCTCTTTGAGCTCGAGAACAATTTCTTCGGCGACGCCTCGCACCGTCTGGGTGAAGTCGGGCTCGACCTGGTTGCGGAAGCCGTTTATGCATGCCATCAGCGACGCGGTCGCCGTGCCGCCAAGATAGGCGAACTGCTCGACGAGCACGGTGCGGGCGCCGGCACGGGCGGAGGCGATCGCCGCGCACAGGCCCGCCGGGCCGCCGCCGACCACGATTACGTCGACGTCGCGCGCGACGGGAATCTGGCGGGCCGGTTCTTGGTACTTGTTCAATGATTCCTCCTTGTTATTGCGGGCCCCTTCTGGCAAAGTCCACGCCATCGGCCGTCAGCGCATTCTGCAACTCCTTCACATCCAACTCACGCGGCGTGCAGCCTTTTTTCGCGGACATCGCCGCGGCCAGGCCGGCAGCGTGCCCCGTAGCCATGCAGTTGCCCATGCTCTTGCCGGCCGAAGCGGCCACGTGCGTCGCCGAAATGCAGCGTCCGGCTGCGAGCAGGCCATCGATCTTCTCGGGAAGGAGCGCCCGGTAAGGCACGCTGTGAAGCATCATCTTTTCCCACCGCACGAAACCGATGTCCAGCGCCCCGCTGCGCCACGCAATGGCATCGGCAAACTCGGAGGCGGTCATGGCGTCTTCTTCGGTAAGGATGTACTCGCCTTTCAGGCGGCGCGTTTCGCGTACGCCCACCTGCGGGCCCGTGCCGCCAAGTTGCACGTTCTCGAATGCCGGGCCGCCGAACTCGCGCAGTGCGTGAACCATCTGAATCGCCTGGCGCCGGCTGTAGCGCTCGGCCTCTGTCACATCCCTTAAGTCCGACGCATCGAGCACCCCGCGCAGCTTCGTTCCAGCGTGATTTATCACGAGGCAGTTCTTCGTGGGGAACGGCCCAAGCTCGAATCCCATCGATTGAGGAAGCAACGGATACTTGGGCCGCGCCTTCTCGATCAGTTTGTGCATGCCCCCGTCGCGCGAGAACTCCCGTGCACCGTCGACGTCTACGTTGACGATCAATACAAGGAGCGTCATCGGGGAGAGGAAGCCGTCGGCATCGCGCCCTTTCATCGTTCCGGCGCCGGCAAACTGCGCCACGTCGGCATCACCCGTAGCATCGACCACTGCCTTGGCGTCGACCCTCGCGAGGCCGTCCTTGGTGGCAACGACTACCGCCGCTATGCGACCGTCCTCGACCACGGCATCGGCTATCCGGCTGTGCACCAGGTAATCGCACCCGACCGCGTCGAGCGCATCCATCACCGCCACTTTCAGAAATTCAACGTTGCAGACCAGCGCGTGCCCGACTACGCTCACGGCTTCGTCGCCGTACGCTTGCAGGCGTTCGATCACAAGTTCGTGTACGGCCCCGCGGGCCTGTTTGTCGGGCCGCATCTGGTTGATGGGCATGCCCATGCCCCACGCGGCCACCCCGCCGAAGAAAGCGTGCCGTTCGAGCAGCAGCGTCTTCGCTCCGGCTCGAGCCGCGGCGATTGCCGCACCTATCCCGGCAGGCCCGCCCCCCGCGACAACGACATCAACGGCTGGCATTTGTCTCATTCATCATTCTCCCAACGGATCAGGTTCCGCTTCCAGCAGAACGCCGCCCTGCCGCAACTGCTCGCGGAGCTTCTCCACATTCACTTCAGACGGTGCAACGCCTGCCCCGGCGGCCATGGCAGCGGCCGTGCCGGCAGCCTGTCCGCAGATCAGGCAGCAGACCGTGTTTCGGGTGCTGTTGTGTGCGACAATATCCACGGTCATCATTCTGCCGGCGATGAGGACGTTGTCCAGATCCCGCGGGATCAGAGCGCGATACGGAATCCCGTAGCAGCCGGCGTCGCGCACAAGGAACTTGCCGTTGTCGATGAAGCTGAAGACGGCGATTTGATCATCAAACTGCGTGCCCTCGGTGCAATCGTCCTGGGTGATTTCGTACTCGCAGTGAATGGCGCGCCCCCTGCGTTGTCCTGCAGAAGGTGCGGGCCCGGCGGGGTAGCACTGGTCGCAGCCGGGAATGTGCTTGCGGAAGACGTCGGCAACGTCGAGCATCTTCCCTCGCAGATAGACCTCGGCGTTTGTGAGCGCGTCGGGGTCGAGCCCGTCGTTCGGCCCGAAGTTGATGCAGTTGCAGTAGGTCAGCTCGCGGGGTCGGAGCGAACAAGACAGAAAATAGCGGGGGGACTTCTCTTCGCCGGCGTCGTGGACCTGGGCCAAGTTTATGCCGAGGCGGACGATGTCGGGCGCGGAGGTGCCGGGCTTGACAGCGTGGGCAAGCTGCGTGATCATCCCGCGCTTTTCGAGTTCCGTCTCCATCACCGCCAGGTCCACATTGCACAGTCGGAAGGTAAATCCCGCGGCATACACCCCACGGTCGCCGGGCTTGTAGTGTTCGAAAGACGCCCCCGCGTAACCGGCGAGGTCGCCGTCTCCGGTGCAATCTACGTATTGCTTTGCGTGAATGAGAGTGCGGCCCGCTTTATTCCAGACCACCACACCGTCGACGTGGCCGTCGGATGAGCGCACCTCGTCGACGACGGTATGGAGAAGGAGCTTCACGCCGGCCTCGCGGCACAGTTGAAAGGCGGCCAGTTTGAACGTCTCCGGTTCGGCAGGCGTGATCATGCTAAGGAAATCGCCGCCCCGTTCCATGCGCGCATGCCCGAAGCCGCCGCCGAGCTTCTGCACACGGTCGACGAGGTCCTGGGCGATGCCGGCCACGACGCGGTATCGTTCGGCACCCGGATGGGCATCGAAGATGTTGAAAAAGCTGTGCAGGCCCGTGGCTCCGGTGATGCCCATTCCGCCCAGCCAGCCCGCCTTGTCGATCAGCAGTGCTTTCGCGCCGGCTCGTCCGGCGGCAACGGCCGCGGCGATCCCGGCCATTCCTCCCCCGGCAACGAGCACGTCGTACGTTTCGTCCGTTTTGTCCACAACACTCGGCAATTGCATTAGTCCATCTCCTCAGTCGCGTGGCGCCAAGAAATATCCGAAAAATCCTTACGAGCAAATCATACCAACCCGTTCCCCTAAAGCAAGTCAAAAGTCGGGGCTTATGTCTCGGGGGTGCGACAACGAGATATGGTTTTTGGTTGGTGCGCGCCATTTCCTCTCGTCCTGATCGTCGCCCCGCCTCTTGGCGGACATCGTCATCGAATTATTCTGCCGCCCCCTGCGGGGGCTCTGCGGTGGGGGCAATCGTTTTCCACGGGCTGAAGCCCGTGGCTACAGACTATCGCCCTTCGGGCTAGGAAAATGCCAAACACGGAAAATACCAAATACGGGCATTTCGAGGACGACAAGCACAATACTTGTCCGCCGCAAGTCGCCGACCTAGCCGCCAGAGGCTTCCGGCAGGTAAGCGCGCCAAAGCCGCTATGGCGACGGCGCGGCTTCCGCCTTCGGGGGCCGTAGCCCTTCGGCGTAGGGCTCTGGAGGCGAGTCCGCGTTGCCGTGGATTTACGCAACCATAATACTGTGTCGCACCCATGTCCCCCAAACAGGCCCAATGCCGCCATGCGCCGCAAGGGGTCTGTATTTGGCCTTTCTAGGGGTATACACTTGAATCACTCAGTTCTTGTGTGTAGTATGGCGTCATCTCGAAGTCCGGCGAATTCGCGCGGGATGGTGTCGTTGTCAGGGAAACGGCTGCGTGCGTTTGGAACGCCCGTGCGCCCCGATGCAGGAGGTTAAGCAGAATGGCTGGTGATTCTACGCACATGGAATTATTCGTTGCACTGGACGGCAGCGACGGCAACCCCGGGACAAAGGCCGAGCCTTTCGGCACTTTGGAAAAGGCACGGGAAGAGATTCGCACCCTCAAGCGGGAAGGCCGTCTCCCGGCTGGCGGGGCTGTGGTTTCGCTCCGCGAGGGCGTTTACTACCGGGATAGCACGTTTCGTCTCACAGAGGAGGATAGCGGCGGGGAGAGTGCGCCGATTGTGTATCGAGCCTTCCCGGATGAGAAGGTGTCCTTCAACGGCGGCAAAGAGGTGTCCGGTTTCAAGCGCGTCGACGATCCGGAGATTCTCGCCCGACTGGATGAATCAGCCCGCGATCATGTTCTTGTCGCCGACCTCGCAGCCCACGGAATCACGAACATAGTCCACGAGTGTCCCGAAGGCTTCCCGATCAAAACAGAGAAGATGATGTCGTTCTGTTTCAATGGCGAGCAAATGACGCTGGCTCGATGGCCGAACGACAACTTCACGCTCACGGCCGAAATGGAAGAAGCGGAAGATCACATCGTGTACGACGGTGACCGGCCGCAACGATGGGCGAAGGAAGATGATGTCTGGCTGTACGGCTATTGGTACACCAACTGGCGCGACCACTACCAGCAAGCCCTGTCGATCGATGCCGAACAGCGCAAGATCGCCCTCAGAAAGCCGCACCCCGGGAGCGGCTATTTTTCGAAGCGGCGCTTTTTCGCACTGAACATCCTTGCGGAGTTGGACGCACCCGGCGAGTGGTACGTCGACAAGAAGGCCGGCAAGCTCTACTTCTGGCCCCCCGACAGTGTTGATGCGGGCACGGCTGTCATTGCTGTAATGCAGGATCCGCTCGTCCTGCTCGAGAGCGCGTCTCACATCCTGCTGGAGGGCCTGACCTTCGAATGCTCCCGCGGCAATGCTGTTGTGATAAGGGGAGGGTGCGAAAACGTCGTCGCAGGTTGCGAGGTGCGCAACGTCAACGGCGACGCCATCGTCATCAGAGGCGGGCTGCGCAACGGCGTTCAGTCGTGCGATATTCATCACGTGGGCGCCGGGGCTATCGTTCTCAACGCGGGCGATCGCAAGACGCTCGAACCCGGCGAGTGCTATGCAGATAACAACCACATCTGCCATTACGCCCGCTTGGCGCACACCTACAGGTCCGCCGTGCAACTGGGAGGCGTGGGCAATCGCGTCTCGCACAATCTCATCCACGACGCTCCCCACGAGGCAGTCGAGGTTGGCGGCAACGAGCATAGCGTCGAGTTCAATGAAATGCATCACGTGGTGCTGGAGACCGACGACGCCGGCGCGGTTTACATGGGCCGCGACGTGACCGAGCGAGGAAACGTTTTCCGCTACAATTACGTCCATCACCTGGGAGGATTCGCCGGCATCGATTGGCGCGAGGCCACCGAAGACGACTCCGCGCAATGCCCCTCCGACACAAGTTCAGGCGGTTTTCGTTCGTCGCACGCCGGAGAACTGAACGCGTTTTACTTCGACGACATAGCCTCCGGCTCCGTTATCTTCGGGAACGTCTTCTACCTTGCCGGCCGAGGTACGCGGATCGCGGGCGGCAGCGACTGTCTCGTCGACAACAACATCTACGTGGAGTGCAATCCCTCGGTGGAAATCACGGGGCAGGGGCTGACGTGGTCATCCGACTATTTCGACGGCAGGAGCACCACTATAACCGACAGGATGGAAGCGGTCAACTACAAGCAGCCGCCCTACAGCGAGTGGTATCCGGAGCTGGTCACCTTCCTCGAGAACAACCCCGGCAGGCCCAAGGGCAATCGCATCGTCCGTAATATTTCATTCGATAGCCGATGGTGCAAGATCTACTGGGGGATCAGCATGGAAGATCACGACGTGGACTTCCAGGACAACCTTGTTGACGTTGACCCTCACTTCGTGGACATGAAGAACGAGAACTTCCAGCTCAGGGATAACTCCCCCGCCTTTGCGCTGGGCTTTGAACGGATACCCATGGACGAGATTGGGCTGGTGGAAGACGCATACCGGCGCGTGACGTAGTGATCGACTGCGGGACAATGCCGCGCCGCTACGAGGCGCTGTTGCCTGACCAGTCCTCATAGCGGCCGATGATTTCCGCATTGCCCTCAAAGTGTGAGTACACAAGTCGGCCGTCAAAGCCGACGGGCTCGCCCAAGGGGTAATCTTCTACGCACCATTGAAAGTCCCACGCCGGGTTCTGCACCGGCGACATCGGCAGATGCCCGCCGGCATTGACCACGAAAAACCCTACGCGCGGATCGCTGAACATGAGGACTAAAGCTCGTCCTCCGATGCGGCCGTAACCCAGGGGCATGACTTGATCTTCGGCCGAGAACTCCGTCTGCTCGTGCCGGTAGTTGACGGCCTCGCCGATAATGATGTTGGGCTTTTCTCCAAGGCTCGCCCATTTCCAATCATCGGGTGCGGTACCTTTCGGATAGAAGAAACGGACATCATCGTACGCGTTAACATAGCAGGGCCACGAAGCGCCGAAACGCGCCGGCCCGGTGTCCGGCCTTCTGTTGAAGATGAACCGCACGGAGAAATCGATCGCGTCCGGTTCGGCAGGCTGAAATTCGATGCTGTAAGCGAAACGGGTTTCAGGCATAGGGTCGAGGCTGAGGCGTGCGCCCGCTCCGACCTTTTCCAGCCGAATCGGCCAGCCTCTTGCTATGCCCGCCCACGCGCGCTCGTCGATGGGGTCGTTTTCGATGCCGGCCAAGCGCACCCCCTGCAGATTCAGCCACGACACAAGTGGAACGACGAGGTTTCGCTTCTCCACCTTGTTGTAGAGAGTGCGGATCCCGTGGTAGCCCAGATGATGGCTGAACGGGAGGGGACTGTTCCTGCCATATCTGCTGAACAGGGATTTGCAATCCTCGTTGACCTCGAGACACAAGCCCGAGTTGTCGATCACCTTCGCGACGAGTTCAGAGGTCTCGATCGAGATGCTGGGATCTTCGGACTCGGCCACGTACTGCAGTTCATCGTATTGCATGGTCGTTCCCTTAGGGTGCGACAGCGGAATATGGTTTTTGGTCGGTGTACGACACTTTGATTCGTCGTCGTCGTCCTCGTCGTCGTCGTCGATCTGTTCTGCCGCCCCCTGCGGGGGCTCTGCGGTTTTAGGCGATCGTTTTCCACGGGCTGACGCCCGTGGCTACAGACTATCGCCCTTTGGGCTGAAGAGACAAGTCCGAAACAGTTTCCGTCTGTGCACGCTAAACACGTACCGGCCTGAAGGCCGTGGCTACAAGCTCTCGCCCTTCGGGCTAAAGAGACGAAGTCGCCCCTTCGGACGAGGATAACGCCAAACACGGACATTTCGGGCACGACAGACGCAATCTGCGGGTTGCCATCTATTCAGGGGAACCATCTTCCGCTGTCGCACCCGTTCCCTTAGATCAGAACTCGCACCCCGTCAGGTGCGCGGAGGCGGGCCGTACTCCTGGCCCGGCACCGGGTGCTCCTCTCCGTCCCGGGCCTGTCAAGAATATCGCCCGTGCTTATGCGCCGTCTCGTACATGGCGACGACGTTTTCCGTGGGGGAGTTATCCTGCAACGCATGCGTAGGCGCGAAGCAGTATCCGCCGCCGGGCATCATGATATCAAGAGTCTCGCGGCAGGAGTCGATCACGTCGTCCACCGTGCCGAATGCAACGGGCCCCGCGGTCGAGATGCAGCCGTGAAATGCGAGTCGTCCGCCGAATTCTTTCTTGAGGTACGCGGGCGCCATGTCCTTCGCTTCGGGCTGGAGGGTGTCGACCACGTTGATGCCCATCTCGATGAAATCTTCGAACGCCCAACTGCTCGATCCGCAACAGTGGATCATGACAGGCAAGTCATAGGCCTTGGCGAGGTCCACGAACTTCTGGTGCCGGGGACGGATGTGCTTGCGAAAAAGTTCGAGGCTGATGGTCGCCGAGCGCTGCGTGCCGAGGTCTTCGCCCAGCCACATGAAATCGAGTTTTCCCTGGGCCGCCTCGAGCGTGCGCCGAGCGATTTCAAGCTGGATCTCGAGCTTGCGGTCGATGAGCAGCACCCCTGCGGGATCGCCGGTGATCAGGTCCACCAGCACCTGTTCCATCGTGCGGATCATTCCGGTGCTGTTGATGATGTCGCCGGTGCCCGCCCCGCCTACGTGTATTGCGTATTCCTTGTTGCGCTCGCAGGCGTCGAGCACGCCGCTGTAATCGTGGTCATCCGGCAAGGGCATGGGCCAGTTGGCGATCGTCTCCTCGTCGGCGTCCTTCAGAGGAAAATCGCAATAGTCCCAGTATTCGCCGCTTTCGTGTTCGATGCGGCGAGTGTGGGTTCCCCAGCAACCGTCAATGTGCCGGTCCGGGATACTGTTCTCATGCAACCTCGGCCCCGCGTAAGGCGCGTCGACCCAGCGAAAATCCACCCCGAGCACTTTCGCCAGGCCGTCGCCGTCACATCCGTAATGCTCTCGCAGGCGGGCATCGATACCGGGATTCGCCGAGTAGTTTATGGGCACGCGGTCCGGTTCCTGGTTGGCGAACGCCGTAAGCACACGCTCTTTGGAAGTCATCTTTTCCGGCATCGATATTTCCTCGCGAATATGATGAACAAGGGCAAAACACTTCTCATTCCTGGACGTCCCTTGTCCCCCGCCGAGCAAATATTACCATTTTCGGGCTGTCGATGCCAGAGGGTTTCGCAACACGATGGCCATATGTTGGTAATGTACCAAAAGTGGTGGAGCATTGCACTATGGGGCCGTGCACTGATGTGATGCCCAGAGTCGTGCCCCACATCGAAGTTGTCTGGGAAACGATCATAAGAATATTCGTACCCTGGGGGAGCATCCCATGGCCACGGGCCATCCATTTCCAGACGCAAATGTCAAGCATCTCTGCAAGTCCTTACATGGCAACAACTTGCGTTCCCACCTGGTGCCCGGCACCAGGCGAGGACGTAACGCCTTAAGTACCAACGACTTACAACGTCGCGTGGCATTTGCCTTGCGATACGGCGTATAAAACAACCCGAAGATCGCAGCGGCAGTTTGAGAAACATCGATGCTCATTGATAAAACACGACTTATCCTTCGGCGGGAAACGGGACGGAATTATCCGGCCGCAGCCTGTTGAGCGCTCGGCGCTCAGAGATATCCGGACATCCAGCCGGTGTGCCGGGCAGGCTGATCCATACGACGACGGTGCTTCTTTCCGCGCTTATGCCGCTGCCGGAGCCATCACTCTTGGGACATTACCCATATATTGGCGCTGTCGGCCGCGAGGCCATTCCGCTCGAGGGATTTCCCCACACACACACCGTTTGAAAGCCGCTGAAAAGCGTGTTATACTTCCTAGTGAAGGAGGCACACGCTCCCGGCCCGATACAGCTTCGGGCGGTGAGCGGTTGAAGTGCTCATCATTGATCCTCACCCGCAGCAAGAACACGGTCAAGTTCTAAGGCGCACTCAAGTCTCCCCCGGCGAAATACATCTGGGAAGACTCGAATCCAATACCTTGGAAAGAGGAGAATGAAACCATGAAAAGGCTCTGCTTGGCCGTTTTGCTCGCGGCTGTCATTACCTCTACGGCAAGCGCCGCGGTGATAGGCACATGGGGCGACTTCTCGCTCCTCGACTCGGCCACCGACTCGGGGGTGAGGCTTTTTGGCACAGGCACAAACCACGCACCGTTTCCCGACCCTGTCCCCGTCGAAACGGTGACCGTATACCCTGAATTCCCGAAATACCTTACCGTGGGTGACCTTCAGGCGTACCATACAAGCACCGGCCACCCGGACGACCGTTTGGTGCTGCTGCTGAAAACGACCTCAGGAGGCATAGTCGAAGCCGACCAGATGGCCGTTGCCATCGGGGGAACTTTCGTAGCCTATGCCGATACTCGCCACCACTTCCAGCCCGACACGCTATACTACCTGGATGCGAATATTGACCTTGGCAGTCAGAAAGTAACCGATCACATATCGATCTTTCTCACGATCCGCAACGGGGTCGGCAACGTCGATCACATGAACTTGGCCGGCCGGCCAAGAGTCGCCGTTACGCCCGAACCGGTCTCGATGGCGCTCCTCGGCACGGGCTTCGTTGGGATGCTCCTGGCAAGGAGGGTGCGAAAGAAAACACGATCAGACTGAAGGCGTCCCTTCCCGGGCGTGATCAAGGGTGTGATCTACACGGCCCAATCAAGGGTGCGCTCCGCCGAGGCTCGAGGCGGAGCGCACCGCATTTCTCAGACCCTTTCTGCTCCCGCTTTTTTCTCGTTTTTTCTTGACAGCCCGAGTTCTATTGGGTATGCTGTGTCCCGCAGGTGCGCTTAGCGATCTGAGTTTCGAACGGACTTGAAAGGAGTGGGCAAAATGGCAAGTACGATCCGTAGGCATGGGTTCCATCTTGCGTTGATGGCGGTTGCTGTGCTTCTTTTGCCGCGCTATGGATTCTCGCAGGAAGGGACCGAAGCAAATGTACCCGTCAAGACGGCACAAGCATGGACGCTCGATGACGCGCTGGCACAGTTGGCCCTCCAGCCCAGAGACGGCTACCTGCAGTACGTTGCGCTCCAGTTGGCCCGGGAGGAAGATCGGGCAAGGGAAGTGAACAGGATGATCAAGCGGGTCGTGCGTCGGGGGACGCGCAGCGGGCGGCGCCGGCGGGTGGACCTCTTCAGCCTGTTCACCGGCGCGCTGGCCATCCAGGAAAGCCTGCAGCTCGACCTGATGCGCGGGCAGGACCCCGGCGACCTCGGGGGCGCCCGCGAAGAGACCGTCGAGTTTGCCGACCTGCAGGGCCCCGCAGTCGAGAGCCACCCCTGGGAGAAAATGCTGTCGGGACGCAAGCCCGCCATCTCGCCGCTGGCTTACTGTGTGCCGGAAGACTCCTATTTCATCGTTTTCGGCTCGATGAACAAGATGCTGGAGGCCATGGAGGTCAGCGACCTGTGGGGCACCCATCTGTCGAGCCAGACCCTCCGGCGCGCGTTCAGCCGCGAAGTGGGCCGGTCGTACAGGGCCCAACTGGCGATCGAAACCAACCGCCTGATGCGTCCGATCTATGACATGATCGTCAAAGAAGTGGCCGTAACCGGTCGTGACCTGTTCCTGCGGGAAGGCAGCGATCTTACACTGTTGTTTCTACTCAAGCAGCCCGAGCTGTTCAAGGCACGGATGGACGGATTCCTGGCAAAAGCCGAGCGATCGCGCGGCGACGCCAAACGCTCCGCCGGCGAATACCAGGGCGTGCCCTACGTACACCTTGCCACGCCCGACCGCGCCGTAAGCGTGTACTCCGCGTATCCAAGGCCCGACCTCCACGTGCGAAGCAATTCAATGGTCGCGTTCGCGCGAGTGATCGAAACGATCCTCGGCAAGGACGATCAAGGTCAGCCCGTGAGCCGCCTGGGCGATACGGACGAGTATGCATACATTCGCACCCTGATGCCGCGCAACCCTGACCACGAGGACGGTTTCATCTATCTGTCCGACGCGTTCATTCGCCGGCTGGCCGGCCCGCGGCTCAAGATCACCGAGCGGCGGCGCATGCTCTGCTACAACCACCTTCGGATGATCGCGCACGCCGCTGTGATGTATCAGACGCAATTCGGCAGACGGGCGAAATCGCCGGCCGAGTTGGCCGAGGCCGGGACCGCGCCGGGTCTGTTCGGCGAGGCGCCCTTTGTTTGCCCCGACGGCGGAATCTATTATCTGGCGGCCGGCGGCCCCCTGGCGACGTGCTCGGCCCACGGCCATGTTGAATTTCTTACGCCCTCCAGCGAGATCCCCATCAAGGCGGCTACCAGTTACGAGGCGAGGCTCTACAAGGATTTCGTGAACGAGTACAACCGCTACTGGCGGACGTACTTCGACCCGATCGCGATACGCGTGCAGGTTACGCCCGAGAGGTATCGGCTGGAGACGATCATTCTGCCGCTGATCGACAACTCCATCTACACGAGCCTTGCCTCTTTTCTCGGCGGCCAACCCGAGCCGCTCGACGCGCTCCCCGTCCCCGAGCGAAACGTCTTCACCATCGCCGTAAAGATACAGAAACAGCAACTCGACAGGACAAATGCGGTGCGAAGCATGGAATTCATGCTCTCGCGCATGCTGCGTGAGCTGAGCAGCCCGGGCATGCCCGAAGAAAAAATGCCGAAGCCGAACATCCGCCGGTTTCTTACCGAAGGCATCGGCAACCAAATAGCCATGCACACTTACGACGCGCAGCCGATGGTCGACTTCAACCTGCCGGAGTTCCTCGGCCAGCTCTTTGCTGAATTCGGTACCATGGGGACGCCCGACACACAGATGATCCCAGTGACCTTCATGATAACCTCGCTCGCGGCGCCCACTTACATATCTGCGCCGGTCCGGGACGCGGACATTGTAGACAACTTCCTTGAGCAACTGGATCGGCTGTTCGCAATGATGGCGCGTCAGCCTCCGGAGGAAGTCTTCTTGTTCACTTTCGACAAGGACTTCTTCACGCTCAGGCCGCGGGAGGGGCAGGTCGTCCGTTGCGTGGCGCTCAAGTTTGGCCCGGTCAAGTGGCGCATCTTCTGGGCGCGAATCGGAGGCGGGCTCTACGTCGCCAGCAAGAGATTCATACTGGAAGATATCATCGAACGCGAAGCCCAACGCGACGTGCCCGCGAAAGCCGCTGCTGAGACGGGACCGGTGGCCCACGCAATGGTGCGGGTACGCGCGGATCATTGGCACGAGGTGTTGAAAGACTACCGCCTCGGCTGGGCGGAGAACAATCGCGAGGCCTGCCTGAATAACCTGGGCTCGCTGTCGAATGCCGCCCGCGCCTGCGCAGCCATGGCCCCGGAGCGCACACGGGACAAAAGACAGAGCGCCGCGCTGACCCCGGAGATCCAGGACCTCGCCGAAAGGCTATACGGCGTCCGTTTCTTCTGCCCGGAAGGCGGCCGATACCTCCTTGCACCGGATGGCCACACCGCCCATTGCAGTCTCCACGGATCAGTCCTTGCGCCGCGGCAGCCGATGGCGCCTCCGCCCGATGCCGACCTCGGCAGGCTGCTCGACAGTTTTACCGAGATGACCGCCACGCTAACCTTTCAGGAAGAAGGCCTGCACGCGGCGGTGACCATCGATCGTAAATAGCCTCTGCGGAATAGAAGTCCAAAGTCCAAGGTCAAAAGTCCAAGGTCAGGAGTCCGAGGGCGGAAGTCCGGCGTTTTTCATCGGCCATTGGCCAGACGATCTTCTTCGTCCCGTAGGGACCGACTGAATATAGCCCAGCGTTTCAACGCTGTACCTGTTTAGCGTGTGAAGCCGACGTTGTATGGACTTCGCAGGAATCCCCGAAGGGGATGAAACATTGTTAGCCCAAGGCGTAAGCCTTGGGAACCGGGAGTAAGAGAAAACATGCGCCCTGTAGGGGCGCAACTCAAGAGACATAACCGACGCGAAGCCCCACGGGTTGCGCCCCTACAGGGCGCGCTGCTGTGGCGGGCCACGATACCCAAGGCTCACGCCTTGGGCTAACAATGTTACGCCTCTGCGAGGCTAAGGAACCGAACGGCAGAACAACCGTCTGGATCGCCGTTGCGAATGTCGCCAAACACATACTCAACGCTGGGTGGCGGGCCGCGCCACCGAATTCATCCCGTGGAAAATGGTTGCCCAAAACCGCAGAGCCCCCGAAGGGGACGACACATTCATTCGACGTGGAGTCTCACAGTCTCATGGTCCCATTGTCCATTGTCTCATGGTCCCATTGTCCCATGGTCCCAAAGGAGATCGAATGACTATCCCCGTTCGCGCAATCACAAAGGGTCCGGAGCGTCATTGGTTTGGTTACTACGACAAGTTCCAATTCGACGCCACTGATCGGTATGTCCTCGGCATGGAGGTGGACTTCGAAGGCCGCGATCCGACCTCCGACGACGTTATCAGGATCGGCATGGTAGACACCCACGACGGCGACCGCTGGATCGACCTCGGCGAGAGCCGCGCCTGGTGCTGGCAGCAGGGGTGCATGCTCCAGTGGCGGCCCGGGCACGACAACGAGGTCGTATGGAATGACCTCGGCAGCGGCCGGTTCGTGTCGCACGTAGTCAATGTCGAAACCGGCGTGAGGCGCACCCTACCTATGGCCATCTATACGATGAGCCCCGACGGCAAGACGGCGGTCTCGCCCGACCTTCGCCGGATTCAGGACATGCGCCCGGGCTATGGCTACCCCGGCGTGCCCGATCCCAACGCCGACGTCCTCGCGCCCGAAGACGCCGGCATCTGGCGGATGGACATAGAAACCGGGAAGCACGAACTCATCATCTCCATTGCCGACGTCGCAAAGATCCCCTGGCCCGGCGGCGACCTGAGCGAGGAGAAACATTATTTCAACCACCTTCTGTGGGGCCCCGACGGCTCCCGGTTCATCTTCCTGAACCGCGGCGGGCCGAAGTTCGTCACCCGCCTGATGACGGCCGCGCCCGACGGATCGGATATCCGCCAGGTCGACGACTACGGCGGGGCATCGCACTTCATCTGGCGCGACCCGCAGCACATCCTCGTGTGGTCCTACAATCACCCCTCCGACAAGGCGGGCTTCTGGCTGTATGGCGACGGCGACGGCTCGGAGGAGCTTATCGGCGAAGGCGTCATGACCGAAAACGGCCACTGCTCCTACCTGCCCGACACCGACTGGATAATCAACGACACCTACGCGAGCGCCAAAAACCCTGATCAGGAGCTTTTCCTCTATCACGTTCCGACTGGTCGCAAGGTTCAGCTCGGACCGTTCGAAACAAAAGTCGGCCACCACGGCGGAGGCGAGCGCTGCGACCTCCACCCGCGCGTCAGCCGCGACGGCCGCTCAATCGTCATCGATTCCACCCACGGCGACGAAGGCCGGCAGCTTTACCTGCTGGACATCAGCTCGATCGTGGGGTAAGAGGTAAGTGGCGCGGGGTCTCTGCGCGGGCTGTTCGCCAAGTGGAGGAGCGGCGTGACGACGCGCTTTTGGTGCCCGTTTTTTGGCGTTTTTTGGTGCCTGACACTTTCAGGCTTCGCAAGTCCTTGCGTCAGCGGCACTTACGAAGGCGGTTCGGATCGGGAGCGTTTTTTTGCCCTGAATCTCGATGTGGTAAAGGCTCATAAAACGTGCGTCTCGAGGCGGGCCTTAAAGGGCGCTTCGGCAGCGTTTTTTGGCGTTTTTTGGTGCCTGACACTTTTAGTCGGGTCCAACATAATCTGCCTGCCAGCAGCGTTGGTGCGTCTCTGCGAAGGCGTTTCCTCAATCGGCAGCAGGAGGGGCAAGTGCTAAGTGCAGGTAACATCATTAAGCAGTTCCGCGGGTACTTCGGAGACGTGGACATTTAAGTGTTACCTCGCAAAAGGCGGTCCTACCGACGAGGGAAGAGACCCGGGGGCCGCAGCTTGCTCGCTCATACTCCAAGGCCCGTATTCCCCATCTTGGGTCCTGCACCCAAGCTGCGACGCAAAAGGCTCTGAGAAAAGAAAAAAAAGACCTTGACAAGAGGGGATTTGTGTGTTATTATATTGTAGCTCAATGTGGCACGGAAGAGCCTCAAGCAAAAGGGATTTGCCTATTCATCTCTTTACTCGCCCCGAACTAATATTGGCAAATCACGGGTGCTCCAAGGGACTCTCTGTCACGGTCGCAATTGATGACGGGAAATCTCATTCAATCGTAGATTATGGGCTCCGATAAACTTTATTGGCATGGGATGATTAATTAGTAACATCGAGCGGGGCCGCACGAAGGGCTTCAAGCGCTCCACGACGGGCCCATGTCAGGCGCTGATTTCACAGGTGACCGCCCTAAGCGGCTCAGGAGAAGAAAAATGTGCGTATCATTTTGGACACGGGGTCATAAGGACAGACTCAGAATAGAGTACGTGCAAGAGTTGCTGAGTTATCAGAACAGCAAATACATATCTGCCTTCGTCAGTGGGTTCGTTAGGAATCTCGACACAGAGCCACGGTCGCTTCACGTGGTGCACCGAAGGCATATAGTTATGGAAGACCTAACATCAGATTGGTTGGATCTCAACAATGATGTGACCCGCCTCTTCCTCCAACTGTACGAATACGTCATCAATCCCTCCCAGCATCTCATTCCCGTTGACCCTGCAAGGATTGGACGGTCATCTCCCTGTAACGGAGAGTTAGTCAGGGTCATGCCTCCGGAGTCCAAGATCCTACTGAATGCCGCCTTGACGAGTGACTTCCCGGAGCCTCCCCCAGAGGAGGCACCCTTCGTTCCGTACTCTTCCTACGAATTTGGCCCCATACCACCTGACCCAGATAGAGCATGGGCCTTCAGGTTGGGCTTTAGAATACAAGGACCAACCTACCATGAACTGGTAGCTACGACGAAGCACGAGCGGAGACACGAGATTCAGGGTGCTGAGATTCTGCTGAAAGATATAGAGGTCTTTGACTTTGGTGCCATTCCTGAGTCAGTTAGGCCTGAATTCAAGGAATACCGGGCTATGTTCTGCTCAGTTCTCGAGCAGCGGGTGCCAGCTGTAGTATACGATGTTGTAGCAAAAGAATGCTCGGAAGGGGCAAAAGTGGTCAGGTACGACAGCCTTGTCCGCAAGCTTCCCGTCCCAAAGACTGTTAGCGAGGAGCATGACTTACAGTGGTGGCGATCCGAAGGAGAAGGCTTTCTCATTCAGCTCGTCGAGCCCAAGACTTGATTTGGCAGTTTGGAGGTATGATCGTGACACTGTTTGATACGGCTTTCAGAAAACTTATGCGGCCGGTAGTTGTTCCGTTGCTTCGCTGGTTGGGTAATCACGAGCTCTGTCGCCAGTTTGATAGGTATGCTTCCTTGGAGGAAGCTTGGACTCGATGTCTTATGCATCTTCGACACAAAGCGCAGGTTGCCGCCCCGGGGCAAGCGCTTCAGTGCCTTGTGTGCTATCTACAAGCACTTCCGCCCAACTACTGGGATGACGTCGCGGTGGGAGCTCTCACATTTGGCATGAGAGTAGTTCGCAGCTGTTCTGAAAACGATCTAAGGGAGTTGGCCAATCAACGGGTGCTGACGCGCTTTTTCCGATCAGAATCGACCGAAGTCAGAACAGCAGTATCCGCACTGGCCTCACTGATCCCCTTTTCGTCTATAAGATTCGCAATCGTGACAGACTTGATGGAGGAGGCGGCAGTTCATAGGCAAATTGAATGTGCTTTGCTTCAATGCCACGATATGATCAGCAATGGGCTGATGGACATGTCTTCTTTAGGTGTTGTAAGAGGCTGGCTTGAAACTTTTGCCACTTCGGAAAGCGAGGCTGTCCGCAATGCCGTCGTAGGTGTACGGTTAGTGTTGCGTCGATTGGATGACTTCAATCGCGCTCTCGCTGAAATTGCCCAATTTCACGATAGAGCAACACAAGCAACTAGACTCAAGCAGTTCATGCGCTCACTGTTTGGATTTGACAATACGTTTCTCCAGAAGAACATTATCCCTTTGCTCGAGCGCTTCAGTGAGCACAGGCATGTAGTCACGTTCATTGAGGAACACGATCGGCGCCGCGCAGACGGTCCTCGCCAGGCGCTTACGGCGGATGCAAGCTTCACTTTCTCTCGAGAACGCGAAATCGTCACCGTCATGGGATCGGGCATTAACGTTTCGGCGCGCGGTTTCTACGGCAAGTTTCGATCTCAGTTGTCGCCTGAACAGATCGGCAAGTTGCAGGTGACTATTGCGGGTGGTAAGCAGTTCGCAGGTGAAGTCAGGGTTGTACACAATAATCGGCCTGAGCAGGAAGCCCATGATCCTGATATGCCGTTCTATGGTGGCTTTAGGCTTACCGACGACGTCACGTTTCCCCAACCTCTCTTGGCAGGCTGAAATTCCGCCATATTTGAGCGCGGTGTCTATCTGTGGGGCTGTTGCGCCGAATCCGTTTGCCTTGTTGTACCGGGGGAACCCGTTTTTGGTGCCCGTTTTTTTGGTGCCTGACACTTTTGCGCTTCACAAGTCCTTGCGGCGCCGAGAGCTACGAAGGCGGTTCGGATTCGGGAGCGTTTTTTTGCCCTGAATCTCGATGCGGCAAAGGCTCATAAAACGTGCGTCTCGAGGCGGACCTTAAACGGAGGGCGGTTCACGAATCGCCCCTACATACGCGGTTACGTGCAAACGCTACAGGCGGGCCGCGCACATGCCGCTGACGACGAGAACGGGAAGGACGAGGACGAATCGAGGTGTCGCGCACGGCCCAAGGACCATGTTCTGTTGACGCATTCCCGACGTACGATAATCCCTACATGCTTGAATCTCGCCCCCGGATCGAATATGATTATTGGCTGAAGTCGGGAGATAGAGCGGCTTGAAGCCTCGCATATGAATTCAGAACATCTGCAAAAACTTCTGGAAGATGTTCGCAACGGCGAGCTGTCGGTCGACGACGCGCTCGAGCGCGTGAAGCACCTGCCTTTCGAGGACCTGGGCTACGCGAAGATCGACAACCACCGCGGGCTGCGGTGCGGATTCCCCGAGGTGATCCTCTGCCAGGGCAAGACCACCGAGCAGGTTGTGGGAATCATCGAGCACATGGCAATTGCGAATGCCCCCGTGCTGGCGACGCGGGCCGACCCCGAGGTCTACGCGGCCGTGGCGAAGAAATGGCCCGCGGCCGACTACAACGAACTCGGCCGGACGATCACGTTGAACGCCCCCGCCGAGCCGCGATACGACGGATACATCCTTCTCGTCACCGCCGGCACCTCCGACATACCCGTCGCCGAGGAGGCCATGGTAACGGCCGAGATTATGGGCCACCGCGTTAAGACTATTTATGACGCGGGCGTGGCCGGCATCCATCGGCTGCTGGAATCGCACGACGAGATTTTCCAGGCGAACGTCATCGTTGTTGTGGCAGGCATGGAAGGCGCCCTCGCGAGCGTTGTCGGCGGCCTATCGAGCAGACCGGTTATTGCTGTGCCCACGAGCGTAGGCTACGGCGCCGCGTTTGGCGGACTTGCCCCCCTGCTGACCATGCTCAACAGTTGTGCGGCGGGGGTATCGGTGGTCAACATCGACAACGGTTTCGGCGCCGGCTACATCGCCGCGCTCATCAACCAGCCACTCGAGCAGGAAAAATGAACACGCCGGCAAGGCAGCAAGGAATATCACGACACGGAGAGCACAATGTTGCGTGACGCAACTCTTTCGCGATTGAAGGAATGGGTAATTGCCGCGGTGGTGCGAAGCGATGACACCGACAAAGCCCTCGCGGCGGCACAGGCTTGCTACGACGGCGGCGTTAAAGTGATCGAGATCACGTTCACCGTGCCGGAACCTATCGAGACGATCCGGGCGGTGAACGAGAAATTCGGCGACAGCATCCTGCTCGGCGCGGGCACCGTGCTGGGCGTCGACAACGCAACGGCGGCAATCAAGGCGGGAGCGAAGTTCGTAGTAAGCCCCGTCACCGAATTCGACGTGATAAAGCTCTGCAATCAGAAAGATATCCCCGTAATGCCGGGCGCCATGACGCCGACGGAAATCTACCAGGCGTGGCGTGCCGGGGCGGACATCGTGAAGGTGTTTCCGGCGTCGCATCTCGGGCCGAAGTACTTCAAGGCTCTCAAGGCCCCCTTGCCGCAGGTACCGATAATGCCAACGGGCGGCGTGAGCGTTTCGACCGTCGGCGACTGGCTGGCCGCCGGGGCCGAGGTACTGCCGGTCGGCGGAGCGCTCGTCGATAAGCAGGCGCTCAACGAGGGCCGGTTCGAAGTCATAACGAAAAACGCGCAAGAGCTCATGGCGGCGGTGAAAAAATTTCGCAGCCGATAGCCCCTGAGCCGACTGAGAAAGCCATGGGACGGGTAACTCAGCTTCCAGCAATCGCTCCGCGCCGGGCCGACTCGCACAAGGGCACGTACGGCAGCGGCCTTGTGCTTGGCGGGTCCGAGGGGATGGTCGGCGCCGCGGCCTTGTGCGCTCAGGGGGCGCTGAGGGCGGGGGCGGGCCTCGTCACGATCGGGGCGCCCCGCAGCATCGTGCCGATCCTCGCCGCCAAAACCACTTGCCCCACTACGCGTCCCTTTTCGGAGACTGACCGGAGGTCGTTCGCCGCCGACGCCGTGCACGAGGTGCTGGAATTCGCCACGGGTTTCACGGCGATCGCGCTCGGGCCGGGGATCGGCAGGCACCCGTCCACCTGCTCCTTCGTGTTGGGCCTGCTTCCTGAGCTGAAGCTGCCAACGGTTATCGACGCCGACGCGTTGAACAACCTCAGCACGGAGCCAAGCGTTGTGGACAGGTGCAAGGCGCCGATGATCCTTACGCCCCACCCCGGCGAGATGGCGCGGCTCACGGACACCTCCGCCGCCGCGGTCCAGGAAGACAGGGAAGGTATCGCCGAGCAATTCGCTTCGGCGCACGAGGTGACCCTTGTGCTGAAAGGCCACGGGACTGTTGTGACGGACGGCCGCCGCACTTATGTGAACACGACGGGAAACCCGGGCATGGCCACGGGCGGATCGGGCGACGTGCTGACGGGCGCAATACTCGGATTGCTGTGTCAGGGCTTCGAGGCATTCGAGGCGGCGCAGCTCGGCGTATATTTACATGGCCTTGCGGGGGATATAGCGGCGGAGGAAAAAGGCGAGGTCTCGCTGATCGCGACCGATATCCTCGAGGCCCTGCCGAGGGCTTTCAAGAAGCATACGAGTGTATGATGTTTTCGAGTGAAAGGACCGGATGATGAAGGCAGCAGTGTTGCAAGACATCGAGAAGTTGGAGATCACCGATCTGGATATGCCGAAGTGCGAGCCGGGCGGGGTCGTGATAAAGGTCCAGGCCTGCGCCGTGTGCGGCACCGATGTGAAGGTGTATCATCACGGGCACAAGCATATCGTCCCGCCTCGGGTGACCGGCCACGAGATATCGGGCGAGATCGTGGAGGTCGGCAAGGATGTGAAGGGCAGCAAGGTTGGTGATCGCGTGGCGGTAGCGCCGGCCGTGCCCTGCGGCGAATGCCACTACTGCCTCGCCGGGATGCAGAGCATGTGCGATAATCTCATCGCCATCGGCTACGTTTGCGACGGCGGTTTCGCGGAATACATGGCCGTGCCCCCCGTGGCCGTGCGCAACGGCTGCGTGAATCTTATCCCGGAGGGGGTGTCGTTCGAGGAAGCGGCGCTCGCCGAGCCGCTGGCGTGTACCATAAATGCCGCCGAGCTCACCCATACCGGCATCGGCCAGACGGTGGTGGTGGTCGGAGCCGGCCCCATCGGGTGCTTGCATATTATGCTGAGCAAGGCCCTCGGCGCCGCGAAGACTATTCTCATCGATATTTCGGACGACCGTCTTGAGATGTCGAAGGTGGCGGAAGCCGACGTTGTCGTAAATGCAGCAAAAGGCGACCCGATTCAGGCGGTCAGGGACGCCACCGGCGGCCGGGGGGCCGAGGTCGTGATAACGGCGTGTTCGGTGGGCAAGGTGCAGGAGCAGGCCCTGGAGATGGTTGCCAAGCGAGGTTACGTGAATTTCTTCGGCGGCTTGCCGAAGGATAATCCCTACATCAAGTTCAACAGCAACCTGCTGCACTATGGCGAGTTTTACTGCGTGGGCACACACGGCTCGGCCCCGCGGCACAACATGCTGGCCCTGTCGCTGCTGGGGGCCGGAAAGATTGACACGTCCGCGCTGATCAGCCACCGCCTTCCGATCTCGAAATTGCTGGAAGGCATTGAGATCACCGAGAAGGCGCAGGGCTTGAGGGTGATAATCAGCGGCGCGTAGTTGTTGCATAGATCAAATCTTATAGATGGAATTCTACGTTGAGAGGTCAGCTATGGTACAAGAAATCCAGATGCCCAAACTCGGCCAGACGATGGAAGAAGGCACGGTCGAAACGTGGCTTGTAAAAGAAGGCGAAGAGGTAAAGAAAGGCGAACCGTTGTTTGAAGTGACAACGGACAAGGCTACGCTGGAGGTGGAAGCCTTCGTGAGCGGCACGCTGCTGAAAATCGTTGTAGACGAAGGAGAAGAAGTCCCCGTAAACGAGGTGATCGCGTACGTGGGCGAGAAGGGCGAGAAGATCCCCGAGGGCAGGCCCCGCAAGGCCGCGCCTGCGAAAGAGGAGGAGCCCGCGAAGGCAGCAAAGGCAGCGTCTGCGAAAGAAAAGGCGCCGGGAGCGGTCGCAGTAAAACCCGCGCCCGTACAGCCCGAAGAAGTGAAGGCCTCACCCAGGGCCCGGAAGCTCGCCAAGGCAGAAAAGGTGCCCGTGGCCATTCTCCGCGGTTCGGGACCCAGCGGCAGGGTCATCGAAGAGGACGTCGAGAAGTACATCCAGGAGACGCGCAACATCAAGGTCACGCCGACGGCCAGGGAGCTGGCTTTTCAGCACAATGTTGACCTGAGGGCGACTGAGGGCTCCGGCCCGAACGGCAAGATCACAAAGGAAGACATGGAAGCCGCGGCGACCGTGATTGCGGCAAGGCCGGCGGTTGCCGCCGGGCGGCAGGAGCTGAGCGCCATGCGCCGGATCGTTGCCGACCGCATGACCGAGAGCAAGCAGACCGTGCCCCACTTCTATCTCACCGTGGACGTGGACATGGCCAACGTGATCGCGCTGCGGAAGCGTATCAATGAGGAAAACAACGCCAAGGTCTCGTATAACGACATCATCATCAAGGCGTGCGCCGAGGCCTACGCCGAGGTGCCCCGGATGAACGCGCAATGGGGCGGCGACCACGTGGTGGTCAACGACCAGGCCGATATAGCCCTCGCGGTATCGATTGAGGACGGCCTGATGGTGCCGGTAGTTCGGAACGCCCAGGATAAGGATTACCTGGAGATATCAGCCGACACGATGGACCTGATCGAGCGGGCACGGAGCAAGAAGCTCGGCCCCGACGAGTACCAGGGGGGCAGCCTTACGCTGTCGAATCTGGGGATGTTGGGCATCGACAATTTCATTCCCATCGTGAATCCGGGCCAGGCTGCGATTTTCGGCATCGGCAAGATTCAGGAAAAGGCCGTGGTGATCGACGGCGGCATCCACATTCGTCCGATGATGACCATGACGCTGTGCTGCGACCACCGTGTTGTGAACGGCGCAGAGGGAGCCGAGTACCTTTCGGCTGTGAAGAGGCTGCTGGAGAGCGCCGGCGAGTAGGAAGTCCTTGAGAACAAAGAAAGCGGGCCGCGGGCATATTATCCGTATCTGTTTAGCGTCGTTCGGCTAATCATGCCGAGTTGCCCAAGAGCACGCCAGAGGGCAGGCAATGCCACGGCCCCGCGGCGGGGCCTATCCGCCGTCCGGCGGGGCAGCCTGCCCCTACCGCGCCCATGCGCATTCTTCGTCTTGCGCCATAGGTGTATGGTGCTGTGTTCATCTGCCGTATTCCGCCTGCAGGCCGTCTCTGCCGATGTACGGGGACGT